>Ga0116230_10002970_pt1 | contig 16406 bp, 11 predicted proteins | sample S1TSphfallax_3_FD_88678 | JGI IMG/M metagenome (GOLD analysis project Ga0116230, IMG submission 88678) | Host-associated microbial communities from peat moss isolated from Minnesota, USA - S1T2_Fd - Sphagnum fallax MG | ecosystem: Host-associated > Plants > Peat moss > Unclassified | place...
ACCACGCTTCCAGCCGTCGCCGTCGAGCAGCGCGTTTGCCCGCGCGAGATCGAACGGTTCGAGCGCGAGCGGCGTAAACGCCGGGCTTACGGGCGAAATCGGCGTCGTCGACGCGATCCCCGCGCCGTGATTGACTTTCTGGTTGATCGTCACCCGGTCGACCGCAAAGCGCAGCGCCTGCCGCACAGCGAGATCGTGGAAGATCGGGTGCTGCATGTTGAAATCAAGATGCCCGTAGAAAAAGCCGGGAAACTCCTGGACGGCCGCGGTCGGGATCGCCTTCACGCGGTCGGCGTAACCGGTACCGACGTACGGCCACATGTCGATCTCGCCGGTCTGCAACTGGGTGAGGATCGTGTTGCGATCCGGTAAGAAGTGGTAGACGATGTGCTGGAGTTTCGGCAGGCCGCGGAAGTAGTACGGATTCGGCTCCATCTCAACGCGGTCGTCGCGAACCCACTTCGTGATCCGAAACGGCCCGATGCCGATCGGGAGCGCGTTGAACGGCGCGTGGTTGATATCGGGAAGACTTCCGAGGATGTGCTTCGGCAAAATCGACGGGTTTGCGCCGCCCGTTGCGAAGAACGTCGGCCAGAACGAAGCGTAACGCTTGCGCAGGTGGTAGACCACCGTAAACTTGTCCGGCTCGTCGATCTTGCTAATGAGATCCCAGCCGTCGCGCGAAACTTCGTTGTTCGCCTTGTTCAGCACCGCGTTGGTCGAGAAGACCACGTCATCGGCGTCGAAGGGCGCGCCGTCGGACCATTTCACACCCCGCCGCAGGTGCCACGTAATCGTGAGTCCGTCTTTTGATATCCCGCCGTTCGCTTGCGACGGCACGACGGTTGCAAGCTCCGGAACCGGGTTGTTGTGGATGTCCGACTTCAAGAGCCACGCCGCCGTCAACGACGAAATGTTCGAAAGCGAGATCGCGCTTCCGAGGTGGGTGTTGAGGGTGGTGATATCCAGATTGTCGCCGATGCGCAGCGTGTGCGGGATCGTGAACGCGTTGGGCGCGTTCGCCGCCGCCGTCGGCCCGCCGGCGGTTCCGGCTTGCTCGACCTTACTGCAGCCGGCCGCGATCAGCCCGCACGCGAGCGCTGCTGCGAGTGCTTGATAGCGCATCAGATATCGACCTCCATCATGTCGTCGAACGCCCCGACGGCGGTCGGCTGAAAGTTCTTCAGATCGCCGTTGTGGGCGAAGATCGAATCGCGTATGCCGAGCACGATCTGCGGAACCTGCTCGGCGACGCGGTCGGTGACCGTGTAATCGTACGGCTTTTGTTTCGCCGGATCGTACTCCACTTTGAACGCCGTCAACGCGCGCTCGGCGGCGGGGTCGCAGAAGTGCGACACGTTCTCGCCGGCGGGCGGGGACGATGCACAGGAAAAGAAGTTCGAGAGATCGCCGCCCGAGTCGAGAAACGACCCGTACTGCGCGACATCGAAGAGCCCGCTATTGATGATGCCATGATCCGTTGCGAGTGCGAAGAAGAGGTTCGCGGGATAACGCCGCACGTCGAGCGCGACGCCGGCCTGCGCCCAGGTTTGCCGGATCAACTCCACGATCGCGTCGCCCTCCGGGGAGCCGCTCGCAAGCGCCAGGACGAGCTCGAGCCGCACGCCGTTTTTGACGCGGACTCCGTCCGGCCCGGGCGTCCAGCCGGCCTCGTCGAGCATTGTCCGGGCCCGCGCAAGATCGAACGGGACGAGCGGGATCGGATGATAGTCGGGATGGTTCGGCGGGAACACGTTCTCGGAGAGGATGCCCAGACCGTGCCGCACTTTGAGCCGGATCGACTCACGATCGATTGCGTAGCGGAGCGCGCGGCGCACGACGGGATCGGCCACGACCGGATGACTCAGGTTGAAGTCGAGGTGATCGTAGACGAACGCCGGTTGGCGCTGTTCGTCGACGCCCGCAACCGTCTTCACGCGGTCGTAATAGGACGCCGGAATCCGCATCCACAGATCGAGTTCGTGCGACTGCAGTTGGGTCAGAACGCTGTTGCTATCCGGCACGATCTTGAAGATGATGCGCTGCAGTTTCGGAAGGCCGCGAAAGTAGAACGGATTCGCCTCCAGCTCGACGGCATCACCGCGGTGCCAGGCCACATACCGGAACGGCCCGATCCCGACCGGGAGCGCGTTGTACGGCGCATCGTTGATCGTCGACAGCCCGGCCAAGAGATGTTTGGGCAACACGCACGGGTTCGCGCCCAGCGACGAGAAAAACGTATAGACAGAGCTCGCGTACGGCCGCTTGAGGTGCAACGCCACCGTCGACTTGTCCGGTTCATCGACGCGATCGATCAGATCCCAGCCGTCGCGTCCGGCCTCATTGGTGGCCGGATTTTGCACGGTCTTGATCGAGAACACGACATCATCCGCGTCGAACGGTACGCCGTCCGACCACGTCACGCCGCGACGCAGATGGTAGGTGATCGTCCGGCCGTCAGGACTGATCCCGCCGTTGGCTCGTGTCGGCACGACCGTCGCGAGTTCGGGGACGGGCTCGTTGTGGGGGCCGGCTTTGATCAGCCACGCCATCGTGAGCACCGAGAGGTACGTGACGCTCAGCTGGTTCGTGAAATGCGGGTTGAGCGTACTGATGTCCTCGCCCGTCGCGAAGCGCAGCACGTGCGGTACCGTAAAGGCGTGCCGCGCCGGCTGAGCAGAACCCGGCGCGGCCAGCGCGAGCGCGAACGCGAGGGCCGGCGCAACGAATCGATTCACGACGCCTCCTGGACTCAGATCGAGTAGTCCCAGGGATCCCAGAACGGCGAGATCACCGGCGAGGGATCGAAGCCCTTGAGGTCGCTGTTCATCGCGATCGGCTCTTTGCGGAAGTCGATCACGATCGAGGGCACGTCTTTCGCGAACTCTTCTTGCACGACGAAGTAGTCGCGCTTGCGACGCGGCCAATCGAGGGTCTTGAGCGCGTCGTTCATCGCCGCCGTCGCGCGCGGATTGTTCCACTTCATGTTGTTCTGACCGCGGGGCGGGAAGTTATCGGCGGAGTAGATCGCGGAATCGTCTGGATCCGCAGCGGCGTACCAGGCAAAGATCGCGGTATCGTAGTGGCCGCCCTGCAAAATGCCGATCGACGTATTGTCGAACATCAGCGTCGTGGGTGAATTCTTCACCTCGACATCGGCGCCGACCGCGTGCCAGTATTCTTGCACGAGGACTTCCATCGCGCGGAACGCGGCGCTCTCCGATTCGGTCGAGATCTGGAAGTGCAGCGGAACGCCGCCCTTCACGCGAATCCCGTTCGGGCCGAGTTTCCACCCGTCCGCATCGAGCATCGCGCGCGCCTTCACCGGATCGAACCGATCGTGCATCGTGTTCGGATCGTACGCCTGGCCGATCAGCGGCGATTCGTCGGTGTCCGTCAGCGTCCCCAGACCGTGCAGCACTTTGGCGACGATCGCGCGCCGGTCGATCGCCGTCGCAAGCGCGCGGCGCAGCAGCAGATCGTGCGCGAAGAGCGGGCGGGCCAGGTTGAAATCGATGTGATCGAAGGTGTAGACGGGCGGCGCGCTCGCGATCACGCCCGGGATATTCTGATATTGCGGCCAGGCCGAGCCGTCGGCGTGCAGCGCGAGATCGACTTCGTGCGTGCGCACCTGGGTCGCCATCGTCACTTCGTCGGGCAAGATCTTGAAGACGATCTCGGTCAGCTTCGGCTTGCCAAGATAAAAGTCGGGAAAGGCTTCGAGCCGCACGCTCGCACCGCGCTGCCACGAAACGAACTTGAACGGGCCGCTGCCGACCGGGGCCGATTGGTACGGCGCACGGTTGAACGAGCCTTTGTCGTCGTTGTATTTCGCAAGCAGATGTTCGGGCAGCACCGCGGCGTTGCCGTTCACGCCGAAGATCTGCTGCAGATACGGCGCGTAGAGCCGCTTCATGTGAATCACGGCGACGTGCGGATCGCTGTAGTCGATCGACGCGATGTCCTTGTAGCCGTCGGTGGTCACGACGTTGTTGTGCGGGTTCATCACACACTGCCACGTGAACCACAGATCTTTGCTCGTCACCGCGACGCCGTCGTGCCATTTCGCGTTGGGGCGAATCTTGTAGCGCAACGTCAACCCATCCGGGCTGACGTCGCCGTTTTCGACGGTCGGAACTTCGGTCAACAGATCGGGGACCGGCTTCGCGTGCTCGTCGTACCGCACCGCATACGAGTAGATCAGCATCGAGAGATCGCCGGTCGGCGCCGACGCGGCCAAGATCGGATCGAGCAAGGCCGGATCCTGCGCTTCCGCATAGGTCAGGACGCCCGGCCGTGTCCACGAATTCGCCTCGGCGCCGGGCTGCGTTCCGGTCGCCGACGTGTCGGCGACCTTACTGCAACTCGCTACGGCTGCGCCAAGCAGCAGCGCCGTCAACGCCCGCACGCACCTCATGTGGCGGTGCTTCACGAACTGCCGTTCGCGCCCTCCGCGTACAAGAACGCCTGCTCGGCTTGGCGCAACGTGTAGACCGCCGTCGATTGGTCGGTGAGCGCTTGCGTGAGCCCCACTTGCGCGTTGAGCAACAGCGGCAGCGTCGTCACGCCGGCCTTGAATTGCGCTTGCGTCGACGCCAGGACCGTCTGTGCTTCGGCGAGCTCGACACGCGTTTCGTCGATCGCCTGGCGCGCCGAGACGAGCGCCGTCAGCGTCTGCTTCACGTTGAGCTGCACGCCTTGCACGGTCGTCTCCTCGTTGGCCTCCGCGAGCGAAAGCGCGCCTTGCGCGGCCTTGGTCGCGCCGGCCGTCAAGCCGCCGTCATAGATCGGAACGGTCAGTGCGAGGCCGACCGACCCGGTGTTGCCGAACGCGCCGCCCGTCGTGTTCTCCGAGGCGGTCGATTCGCTCGCCGAACCCGCCAGCGACGGGAACAGTCCGAGTTTCGCCGCGCGCAGCGATTCGCGCGCCGAAGCGACCTGCTGCGCAACCGCATCGACGTCCGGACGCAGCAAAACCGCACGCTTGAACGCGACGTCGTAGGTCGGGATCGGAATCGTCGAGGGGACGACGCTGCCGTTGACCGGCGTATCGTCGCGCGGCAAGACGAACGTATTCGCATCGAGACCCATCGCGTTTGCGAACGTCGCTTCGGACTGCAATTCCGTCGACTGATCGCGAACGACGGTGACGCGCTCTTGCGCCGTCGAGAGTTGCGCGGTCGCGAGATCGGCACGGGCTTCCGTGCCGGCGCGGATCTGCGCCGCGACGAGGCTTTCGTTCACCAAATCGACGTTGACGGTCGCCACCGCGATCGCCGTCGCACGCTGCGCGGCCAGATCGTTGTAGTACGCGACGGCGACGTTGTAGGCGACGGTCTGCATCGCACGCCGGTACGTGTCGTAACTCGCACCAAGGGTAAATTTCGCGGCGCGCAATTCCGCGGCCGTACGGCCGCCGTCGAAGATCAGTTGGCGCAGCGAAACGGAGAGCGAGTTCGAGGTGACGTTGATCGGCCCGGACGCGCCGGTCGTCGTTGTGCCGTTCGAATCGTGGGTGCGCGTCGTCGACCCGCTGCCCCCGATCGTCGGCAGCAGACCGGCCTGGGTCTCGTCCTTCGAACCGACGGCTTCCTGAATCGCGGCCCGCGCCGATGCGAGCGCCGGCGACTTCGCATACGCGATCGCGACGGCCTGATCGAGCGTGATGACCTGCGGCACGCCCGGCGTAACGACGCCGCCGTTGACGCCCGGGACGGGTGTGCCGTACGCCGGGTACGGCAGCGACGTCGGTTGACTCGCGGGCGGCAGCGTGATCACGGCATTCGGCTGGATCGTCGGCGCCGGACCAACGGTCCCGAGCGGTGCGGGCGTCGCGGCCGCACCTGGTTGTTTTGCACGAACGATCGCGGGCGTCGTACTGGCGACGACGAGCGCGACAAGAGCGACGCCCGAGGCGACGCGGCGGATTGGGTGGTTCATCGGGCTCCCATGGCGAGCACGGGCGACTTGTCGCGCAAGCCGTCCGGCCGGGTGGTTATCACGCTGGTACCCGGTTTAATCTCCGGGCTGGCGACCTCTGCCTGCGTATCCGTCTCGATCCCCAGGCGAACGGGGACTTCCTTGGCGATCATCACGGGCGGACCAGCCGGGCCCTTCCCGGCCGCGCCGGGGGCAGCGGGGGCCGGCGAAACCGTGAAGACCGATTCGCCGCTGGGACCATCCTGGATCGCCGACCGCGGCACGATCACGACGTTGTCATGACCGGCTTTCATGACCGACACCGAAACGAGCATGCCGCCGCGCAGCAGTTCGCCTGGATTCGGCATGGTGATGCGCGCGCGATACGAGAGCGTGCCGGTGGTCGGGACGGCGTTCACTTCCGAGATCGCACCGGCAAACGTCTTGCCGGGCAAGCTCGATGAGGTGAACGTCGCACGCGCACCCGGATGAACGTAGGCGAGATCATCGTCGGGAACGTTGACGTTGAGATACACCGTGCCGACGTGCGAGACGCGGATCGCCGATTGGCTCGGACCCGCATAGGCGCCGGGGTCGAGCAGCCGCTGCGTGACGACCCCGTCGAACGGCGCCACGATTCTCGTCTGCGCGATCTGCGCTTCCAACAATTTGACTTGGCCTTGTGCATTTTCGAGGCTACCCGCCGCGCCGGCGATCGTCTGGGCCTGCTGCTGCGTTTGCAGCGTGTTGCGACGCGCCGTTGCCAGCGCGGCCTGCGCCGCGATCACGGCGTTGCGCGCGCTGAGCGTCGTCTGCTGCGCGGCAACGTATTGCGCGTTCGCCTGAACCGCCGCCGTTTGCGAGACGTAGCCCTGCTTGACGAGTTCCTGATTCGAATCGTTGACGAGTTTCGCGTTCGCTTCCGCGGCCACGTCGGCACGGAGCGCGTTTTGGGCCTGGGTCAACGCTTGCTGGGCGGTCGTCACGGCGCTCGCGGTCGAGGTGCGCGTGATCGGATCTTGGATCCGCTGCGTCGAGAGCGTCGCCTGCGCTTGCGCCACCAGCCCCTTCGCTTGAATCAGTTGCGCTTGGAGCTGCGAGTCGTCGAGTTGCACCAGCAGCTGACCCTTGCGGACGTGATCGCCTTCGTTGACGTACACCGCGGCGACGGTCCCGGCTTCCGCGGTTGCGAGCGTGGCATCGAATTGCGGCGCGACCTGACCATCGAGAACGACATATGTCGCGATATTGCCCCGCGAGGCCGGCGCGATCTCGACCGCCGACGGCGGTTGCCCTTGCTGGGCAGCGCCATGACTGCACGCGCTCAAAACGGCGACGCCGGCCGTCATGATGACGCGGGCGCGAACGTTCGTTCCCATTGGTCTCCTTTATATCTTCCCAGTCTCGGACGAAGCTGGCGAATTCGCCGGGGGCATCTCCCCGGGCGGAACTCGCCTTACTTACGCCTCGGACCGCGAAATGATTCACGCGGTTGCCTCGCGTATCGTCTCTTCGTCATGCCCGCGAAACTCGACATCGGTCGAACCTATGAGAGTCAGACCCGCGTCGAGGAGTGGATGACGGCCGAGAAGGCCGGCAACAAAGGCGTCGATGTCCTCTCGACGCCCATGCTCTTGCAGTTCGTCGAGGACGCGGCCATCCAGTGCATCCGCCCGACGATGAACGACGGTGAGGTCAGTCTCGGTACCTTCGTCGATCTCGCGCACATCGCACCGACCCCCGTCGGCCTGATCATCCGCATCGAAGTCGAGGTCATCAAGACCGACGGGCGGCGGGTCGAGTTCGCCTTCTCCGCCTTCGACGAACGCGAGAAAATCGCCGAAGGAACGCACGAGCGCTACATCACGGAACGGCCGAAATTTCTCGAACGGATCGAGGAAAAGCTGACCTAGCCGCGGCGATTCCGCTGAGCGAGGCGCCGACGGTGCTCTGGCCAGGGAAGATCGTATCGCCCGCGAGGACGAGGCCGGGAATGCCGCTCGCGTGTGAGAGGGCGCGCAGATTCGCGTGCTCCGGCGTCTGCGGGACGCCGCCGCACAAGCCGCGCCAGCGGCCCGTATACCGCGCAAACGTGAACGGCGTCCCGAATTCGGCCACGCGCGCCCGCGCCCACGCGCCCGGCGCGATACGTTCGAACGCGGCGCGCAGCCGGCCCCCGTAGTCCGCGGTCATTTGCGCGAGCTCACCGCGCGCCGCCGCGCGCTCCCAGCGCGCGACATCGGTGTGCGTCGAGAGCGTGACGGCGCGGCCGCCGTCACGCGCGCGCGTCGCATCGTCCGGCGGCGAGAAGGAAACGAAGACGGAGTTCCCTTCGCCGAGCGGCGCGCCCGGCGCCGTGACGAGTTGGTGGTGCAGAACGGCGTCGTCCGGGATCGTTCGCGGCGGCAGTCCGAGATAGGCCGTGAACGCCCCCCAGCGCTGCGGCAGCGCCGCACTGCGGGCCCGCAGCACGCGAAGCGCGGCGGGCGTGCTCTGCGCGCCCAGCAGGGCGACGACGTTTTGCACCGGCAGCGCGGCGATCACGGTCTTGGCCGCGAGGGTGCTGCCGTCGTCGAGCCGGACGCCGCACGCGGCGCCGCGCGCGACGAGGATCTCCGTCACTTGCCGGCCGTACCGGATCGACCCGCCCGCCCGCCGGACGGCGCGCGCGAGGGCGATCGCGATCGCGGCGATCCCGCCCGGCAGATGAAACGTCCCGTCGCGGGCGAGATCGAGGGCGGTCGCGCCGTAGGCAAGATCGGCTTCCTGCGCCGATGCCTGCGCCGTGATCAGCAGCTGCGCATCGACGAACGTCCGTAAGAGCGTACTCGCACCCGGCGGATACAAATCGGCGACCGTGCGCCCGAGCGTACGAACGAGGCCGAGGTGGGCGGGCCGCAGGGCCGCTCCCCCGAACGCGAGTGCGCCCCGAAGATCCGACGGCAAGGCAGGCCAACCGTCCGCAAACGACCAGGCGAGGTCCGCGATGCGCTCCTGCGCGAGCCAGAACGGTTCCGCCGCTTCGCCGAAAGCACGGCGGCGTTCGTCCTTCCAGCGCACGGACCCGTAGCGCAGGATCTCGCGATCGCCGATCCGCACGGCCATGGCGGGGTCGGCCGGCTGGGCCTCGAGCTCGACGCCGAGCAAGGCGAAAATCCGGCGATGGACCCCGCGCGGCCCGAAGCCGCCGGCCAGCGTGGCCCCGACGTCGAACCGGTACCCCGCACGTTGATAGAACCCGGCGCAGCCGCCGGGGACGTTGTGCGCCTCGACGACGATGACGCGCCGCCCGGCCTTGGCCAGGAGGGCGGCGGCGGTCAGCCCGCTGACACCGCCCCCGACGACCACGATCCCGTCGTCCACGTTCCCTCCGACGCCGGTTTGGATTCGACCGGTTCCGGACAAATGTTAACCAAACTGGAACCCTTGCTTGCTATCCCTCGTTATAGGGGTCAAGAAGCACTGGGTTGCTCTCATCCTGGCCTTAACCGTGATTAATCTAGGTAAAGACTGGGTATAGCGACCGCGGCTGCGAAAGCGGCCAGGCCCCCTTTCAATCACAACACCTTAGCCAGGGAGATACACTTGAAACGACTGAGCACCGGGATGCTCGCGACGCTCTGCGTCGTGGGATTCGGGCTATCGTCGGTCAGTGCGCAGACGACGGCGGCGAGCGGAAACATCGGCAACGCTCACGCCACGACGATCGCACAGGCCGCAATGATGCCGCCCGCTGACTTCGGCGCACCGCCGTCGGGCGAAGTGCCGATCCTCTTCAACGATCACCACGTTTATTCGAAACCCGATCGTCTGAAGGCCAACCGCGTTCTTTCCGCACTCGTACGCGGCAATACCATTCTCATTCCGCTGCGTTCCATGTTCGAACAAATGGGCGCGACGGTTTCCTACGATCCCGCCTCGAAAACCGTCGATGTTTCGAAACCCGGTTCCGACGTCAAAGTGACCGTCGGCAAGCCGGAGGTCGTCATCAACGGCGAGAGCCGTCCGCTCGACGTTCCGCCCGAGATCTACAAGGGCACCGTCGTCGTTCCGGTTCGCGTCATCAGCGAAGGCATGGGCGCCTACGTCCAGTGGGTTCCCGAGCGCAAACTCGTCGTCGTCCGGTACATCCCGGCGCCGGCCCCGACTGCGCCGCCGACCCCGGCCCCGACCGCGCCGCCGACGATGGCTCCGACCCCGGTCCCGACGTTGGCCCCGACGCCTGCACCCACGAAGAAGCCCATCGTGTACGAACACTTCGTGGCCGGCGACTACATCTTCAGCCCGAAAGTCTACAATGAGTTCAGCCCCGGGAACACCGGCACGGGCAGCTCGTACGCCTTCCGTGGCGCGATCGAATTCCCGGCGTTCGGCCTCCCCTGGATGGTCGAAGGCGACTTCCGCCAGTACCAGTATCCGCATAACTCGTATGGCGGCGCGTGCCCCGGCGATCCGGGCTGCGTCACCGTCATCGGCGGCTATTCGCAGACCTACGTCCCGGGCTTCACGGCACGTGACCAAGACTTCGACGGCCGCTTCGCGATCAAGATCGCGGATCCGCGACTCTACATCGGCGTGGGTTACCTGCACCGTGAAGAGAACTACGGCTACCCGGCGCAAAACGGCTTCGGCTTCGGCGCTGAAAAGCTCCCTGACCTCGATCAGGTGTTCTCGGTCTACGGCAGCGTTTGGTACTACCCGAGCATCCAAGGCAACTTCACGTTCCCGACCGACGCCTACACCTCGGCGACGGGTCTCGCGGGATCGACGGAAGAGTTCCAACAGCGCTTCCTCAAGTATCAAGTCGGCGGTACGCTGACCTTCGGTGCGAAGGATCCGCTCGGCTTGTTCCTCGACTTCGGTTACCTGGGTGACCAAATCAAGGGCAAGCAACTCTCGCCTTCCGATGCGAGCCACCAAGGCGCCTACCTGGGCCTCGGCGTCAAGTTCTAATCGCCTCGGCGATCTGGACAAAAAGAGCCCCCGCGAAAGCGGGGGCTCTTCTCTTTCCTACGGCTGGAGTTCGCGTCAGTGCGGGGTCGCGATCGGGTTGGGAACCGGCGTAGCGGCGGGCCCCCCGTTGCCGGCGCTGAGGTTCGCGGTGCCGTTCGGATTGCCGTAGTTCGGGAGAGCGGCTTTGAGATCGTTCGGTGCCGCATTTTCGGCGGACGTCGGCACCGCGGCGATCGGGTGTCCGACGCGATGCTCGGCGATCTCCGTCCGGCCGGTCTTGCCGTACCAGGTGTTCGGATAATCGTGCACGAGCCAGGTCATCGCAGTCATCGCACGCCGGCGGCCGTCGTCGGAATCGATCTTCGCATACATGCGTTCGAGCGCGAAAATCGTCTTGGGCAGCCACGAGTCGGTGGGGTAGTGGCGTTCCCAATCGTGCATCGCATCTTCGGCGAAATCCGCTTTGCCCATCAGCCCCGGCGCACGCGAGGCATCGACGTCGATGTTCGCACCGATGTCGTTGATCGTATTGCGGATCCCGAGAATGCTCATCTTCAACTTGCCGAAGTACTCATCGGCCGGGGCCGGGATGGAACGCCGCACCGCGGCGCGTTTCGGCGCGTGCGGCGCCGGCTTCTTGGCCGGCGCGGACGTCGTGCTCGCGGTCGCCGAGGTCGTGGCGAGCGCGACGAGCGAAAGACACGCAAAGAATCGTTTCATCGCGATGCTCCAAAGACGTTCGAGAAGAAAGGTCGTCCCATCGTGAGCGCTCGTCAGATCGCCGTCGCCGCCGTCCAGCTTCACGCGCACGATCGCGCCGCGTTCTCCGGGCGCTGGCCCGGCATTCGCGCACGCATCGCGGACGCCGCCGAGGATCACACGAACCTCGTGGTTGTCCCCGAAGGAACGATCCCGGCCTATGTTATCGGCGAGGAGCCCGTCGACCCGCAAATTCTCGCTGCTGCGCTGCACGATCTCATTAAAATTTGCGCGCACACGAAGGCGGTGATCGTGATCGGCGGGGGCCGCTTCGCCGGCGAGCGGTTTTTCAACTCGGGCTTGGTGGTAAGCGCGGACGGCGTCATCGGGAGTGCCGATAAGTGCTTCCTCTGGCACTTCGACGAACGCTGGTTCGCGCGCGGTAACGCCCTGCAGCCGGTCGACACACCGGTCGGCCGCCTGGGCGTCTTCGTGTGCGCCGACGGGCGCATCCCGACGATCGCGAGCACGCTCGTCGATCGCGGTGCGGAGATTCTCGTGATGCCCACCGCGTGGGTGACGAGCGGCCGCGACCCGGCGGTGCTCGAGAACATTCAAGCCGATCTGATGATCGCCGTGCGCGCCCGCGAAAACGGCGTGCCGATCGTCGCCGCCAACAAATGCGGAACCGAAGCGCGCAGCGTGCTCTATTGCGGAAAGAGTACGATCGCCGCAGCCGACGGAACGATCGTCGCGCGCGGATCGCAGGATCGGGAAGAAGCCGTCCGCGCGCACGTCGCGATCGGCCCGTCGCTCGTGCGGCGCGACGATGCGCCGGCGGCCGCCGTGCGCGGCACGCTCGCAGACCCGCTGCCCGACCGGATGCGGATCGCGATCGCTGCCCAGCACGATCCGTCGCTCGCGCCGATGGCGCACTACTCCGACGCCGGTCTCATCCTCGATCCGCACGTGGCAGCCGCGTCGCTCTCACACGAGTGCGCGATCGTGGAAGACGAGACGATGGTCGATCCGCGCGCGCTCGTCGCTCCGCGCCTCGCCGGCGTCCGGCTCGTCGTCTGGCACGCGTCACTGAGCAGCGCCTGGACCGTGGCGTTCGCGCGCACGCGCGCGGCCGAGCTGCGCTGCTACGTCGTTGCGATCGATGCGCCGGGGCGGCGCGCGTTCGCCGTCGATCCGGACGGCGTCGTGGTCTGCGGAACCGCCGGCGACTTCGCGCTCGCGCAATTCGGCTTCGACCGCGTGCGGACCGAGAGTTGGTTCGTTGCGCCGCGCACCGACGTTCGCGCCGCGCTGGAAGCGGTCGAAGCGCTCCGCTAACGCTTGGTGAACACCGCGTCGTCGACCGGAACGTTGATCGCGTAGCGGTCGATCGTCGCGACGACGTAGGCGTGGATCCCCGGCAGCCGGATATCCGCGTGCTGATCGCTGATCACGCTGTGACCGTCGACGTCGCTGAAGCCCTGGTGCAGTTCGATCGTGCCGTCGCGATAGGTCCACACGATGCGGCTCGGCAGCGCGCGCTGCGTGTCGAGATAGACGTCGACGTGCCGCAAGCGGTGATCGGTCGCTCGCGGCGTCAACACAAGATACGGCATCGCCTCGCCGCCGGGTCCCGTCGCTTGCGCGGTGTCGATCGTGAACTTCTTCTCCCACTCGCTCGGCGTGCCGAGACCGACGTAGAGGTTGCGGAACGCGCGTGCGAACGGCGGCAGATCGTTGAAGACGAGCTCCATCCGGCTCGGGCGCTTGAAGTACGCCTCACCGTGGAGCGTCCGGCGCAGGAACGGAAACGAATGCAAGCCGACTTTGAACTCGACGCTCGCGGTGTACGTTTCCAATCCCGGATCGGCGGCTTCCATCCGCGCGAGCAAAAGATCGGCCGACGGCGTAGCGGCGCCGCACGGCACCAGCACCACGCAGAACATCGTCGCGAGTAGAATACGAATGAGGGTCGGCATCAGTCCAACGAACGCTGCGGCGGTCTCAGAACAGCCGCCGGAATTCTGCAAGCCTACCATGCCCAGGGCCCCGCGTCGAGCGCGACCGTCGATCGCCGGGCTCGCCGTGCTCGTCGTTTTGGCCGCGACGGCGGGACGACCCGCGTGGGCGGGCGGTCTGCCGGACACCCTCGCCCCGGCGGCTCCGTTTCCGCTCGTGGTTGCGCAGTACATCGAACGCGAGCGGATCGCGCCCGGCGCGGAGCGAGCGATCTACCGCTTACAGACGTCGGCCGGGCCGCTGGTGATCTCGACCGTGCGGCTCGATCTGCGCGAGCCGACGCTGCGCCTCGGCGCCGTGCTCGCGCACGACAGCCTCGTCTCCGCCGGTGAGACGATCTCCTCGATGGCGCTGCGAACCGGCGCGGTGGCGGGGATCAATGCCGACTACTTCGACATCGGCAACACCAATGCGCCGGTCGGGGTCCTCGTACGAAACGGCATGCTCGAACGCACGCCGAGCACGCGCGTCGCGCTGACGGTCTCGAAAGAGCGCGAGGTCCGCTTCGAGACGTATCGCTTCGCGGGCACCGTGAAGAATGGTTCGCAGACGACGCCGATCGCGAGCGTCGACGAATGGCCGCCCGCGCTCGGCGAAGCGGCGCTCCTCACACCCGCATTCGGAACGGCGGCGCCGCACGCCGGCGTGCAAGTCGCCGAGCTGACGCCGCTCGATCCGCCGAGCGCGACCGTGCCGCCGCCGAACGGACGCTATCGGGTCGGCGCGATCGATGCGGGTGCGCCGGCGCATCCGGGCTACGCGCTGGCGTACGGCGCGACCCTTGCGACGACGGCGGTGCCGCAGCCGGGCGACGTCATCACCGTCGCGACCGCGACGGATCCCCCACTCGCCGACGTCGCGACCGCCGTCGGCGGCGGACCGGCCCTGCTCACCGACGGTCTGCCCGTCGACGATCCGGCATCGCCCGGCTACACCGAACGCGCGCGCCGAATCCCGGTCTCCGCCGCGCTCAAGCTCGCCGACGGATCCGTCGTGCTGCTCGTCGTCGACGGCCGGCGGCCGCAGATGTCGATCGGCGTCAACCGCGCGGAACTCATCGCACTCGCGCGCGCGTTCGGCGCGACCGATGCGATGCAATTCGATTCGGGCGGCAGCGCGACGCTCGTCGCGCGCGATCTCGGCGACGACCGCGCCCGGCTGCAAAACGATCCCTCCGACGGTCACGAACGCCCGGTCGCGGATGGGCTGTTCGCCTATAGCGATGCGCCGCAGGGGCCGCCGGCGGCCCTCGCCGTGCGACCGGCGGCCATCGTCGCGCTGCCGGGCGCGACGGTCGCGCTGCGCGCGACGATCGTCGATGCCGCGGGGCATCCGCTCGGCGAAGCGCGCGGTCCGTGGCATGTCGACGGCGACGCGCGGATCGACGCGAACGACGTCTTACACGCCGGCCCGGTAACCGGTGAGAGCACGCTCACGATCGAGCGCGGCGGCGTACGAGCGGCGGTGCCGCTCGCGGTGATTCCGGCGGTCGCGCGGATCGCGCTGGCCCCGGACCGGCCCAACCCGCTCCCGGGCCAGACGGTGGCCCTCGAGGCGCTGGCGTTCGACGCGCGCGGACGACCGGTTGCGACCGGGACGGCGCTGAGCTGGAGCGCGCTGCGCGGCGCGATCGATCCGAGCGGCCGGTTCACGGCCGGACCGGTCGACGGCTTCGTCACCGCGACGATCGGGACGGTGAAGGCGAGCGAGATCGTCCCGGTCGGCCGCCACGACGAACCGCTCGCGGCGTTCGACGTCCGAATGCGCGACCGGTGGCACTTCGCCACGACCCCGGCCGGCGGCCCGGGAACTCTGAGCGTCGGCACGAGCGGCATCACGCTCGGCTACGACTTTACCGGCTCGGAGCGCGCGGCATACGCGATGATCGGTGCGACGATCGGCGATCCGCTCGCGATCTCATGCGCGATCGATGGCGACGGGCGCGGCGAAGGCGTGCGCGTCGCGCTGGTCGACCGCTTCGGCGAACGCGACGCCGTGACGCTGATCAAAGCGCTGCGCGAGCCCGCCACGGAGCGCGTTGACGTACGCATCCCGGCTGCACTCGCGCCGCCGCTCGTGCTGCAATCCGTCTACGTCGTCGGGACGCTCGCCGTCCCGCCCGTGCATGTCGCCGGAAGCGTCACCGTGCGCGATTGCCAGCTCACGTTACCGGGAACGCCGCCGCCCGCGTCGTAGCGCGCGGGGATGGAATTCAGCGATGCCGCGGCGCGCGTGCTCGATACCGCGGCAGCGCGCGGTGCAGCCTATTGTGACGTTCGCTTCGAACGTGGCCGGTCCGAACGGATCGAGGTGCGCAACGGTGAGGTGACCGGTCTCTCGGACGAACGCAGCGACGGCTACGGCGTTCGCGCGCTCGTCGACGGCGCGTGGGGGTTCGCATCCTCGAACGGCTTCGACGATGCCGCGCTCGACGACGCGGCGGCGCGCGCGGTCGCGATGGCCCGCGCGGGCGCGGCGGTCAACGCCTTCCGCCTCGGCGAGGCGCCGATCGATACCTACATCGACACGTTCGCGACGCCGGTCGAACGCGATCCGCGCACGGTGCCGATCGGCGAACGCGTCGCGCTCTTACTCGAGGCCGAAGCGCTCTTGCACGCTGCGCCGAGCGTGCGCGTCGGACGCGCCTGGCTCGATCTCTGGCGCACCGAGAAGTTCTTCTTCTCATCGACCGGTTCGCGGATCGCGCAGACGATCGTGCAGACCGGCAGCGCGATCAGCGCGCTCGCCGTCGGCGACGGCGAGGCGCAGCAGCGCATGTGGCCCGGCGACCGCGGCCTCTATCAGAGCGGCGGCTG
>Ga0116230_10002971_pt1 | contig 16406 bp, 17 predicted proteins | sample S1TSphfallax_3_FD_88678 | JGI IMG/M metagenome (GOLD analysis project Ga0116230, IMG submission 88678) | Host-associated microbial communities from peat moss isolated from Minnesota, USA - S1T2_Fd - Sphagnum fallax MG | ecosystem: Host-associated > Plants > Peat moss > Unclassified | place...
ACCGCCGCCATCCCCAGGGCCCTCTCCCGAGGGTCCCCGCCGCTCGTTCTTCACGATCTGTGCCGTCGCCCATCGCAGGCTCGGGCCGAGCTCATCGGCGATGATCTCGACTCTCGATCGCTTGTCGCCATCGGGCGTCTCCCAGCTGCGCTGCTCGAGCCGACCGGTGACAATGATCCGCGAGCCCCGAGTCACGCTCTCGCTCACGTTCTCTGCCATCTCCCGCCAGCACACGACGTCAAAAAACGACGTCGCTTCCTCCCACTCCTGAGTCTGGCGGTTCTGCCACCGACGGTTGACCGCGAGGCCAAAGCTCGCCGTTGCCTGACCGTTCGGTGTGAAGCGCAGCTCGGGGTCGCGTGTGACGTTACCCACCATCGTTACCGTGTTGCCGTTAGCCATTTCGACGTCTCCGTATGTACGCGTTAGCCCACTGGGGCCGCCGGGGCAGCGCTCGGCGCGGGCGGTGCCGCCGGGCCGCGCTTGCGGCCGGTGACATGCTCGGGCTGGCGAATGACCCGGTGACGAAGTACTGCGTCGTTGAGCGTGAGCGTCCGGTCCACCTCGGCGACTGCCTCGGGCGTTGCCATCACTTCGATGAAGACGTAGTAGCCCTCACTGTGGTGGTTCAGCTCGTAGGCAAACGTCCTACGACCCCAGCGGTCGATGTGCCCGGACGTGCCACCTTCAGCACGAACCTGGCTCACGACCCGGTCGATGGTTTCCCTGATGACGCTCTCGTCCAGGCTGGCGTCGAAGATGACTGCGATCTCGTATGGCCGCAAGGCGGCATGACCTCCTCCGGACCCGGCACCTCGTGGTGCCCGGGGCCCCGGTCGAGCCGGGGCAGGGGTGTGTGTGACCGAGCCATGCTAGCCGACGCCAGCGATCCCTCCCAACGGGCGATTGCGACCGATGGGACCGCCCCCGTCGGGAACGGCATGCGCAGTGTCGCAGGAGGGTGTCTCACTCGCCGTTGCCCCAGCGTCGAGCGCCCTTGCCCCAGCGTCGGGGCCTCAGGCTCCTTGGCGCTTGTTGATGCTGCTTAGAGCGGGCCGGGACGTGGCCGACGGCGCGCCACCTGCGACGTGAACATGCGGAGCATGTGGTTCCATCCGCAGCTCGTGCACACTTCGACAACGTAGAACGCCACTTCGTCCGTCGATCGGGCAAGGGACTGGAGCTCGGCGTTCGTGGCAAGTGGTCGGCCACTTGCAGGCAGTCGTGGACCGAAGGCAAACGACACGTGCACGAGCTTGTCGTCCTCACAGATAGGGCAGGTCGTGTCGGTCGGGCGGCCGAGGTTCACGGCGACACGCATCAGCTCCGGCTGCGCATCGCACACGTCGAGGCGAGACAAGCGACCTCGCTGGTACTCGCGGACAGTCGAGTCACGGGCAAGGCGGTACTCGACCTGACCAAGGCCGCGGAGCTCGGTTCCTCCCGGTGATGACGGCGAGCCCGTGCGCACTTGGCCAGGTTAACGGACGGTCCTTCGCTTACCAGCAAGGCCATCTCGACACTTCGACATATCGGGTCGATACATCGGTGTGCTACGGTCCATACGTGCTCGAACTCGCCATCCTGGGACTTTTGAAGCGGAGTCCGATGCACGGCTATGACCTGCGTAAGCGGATGCGCGACGATTTCGGTCCCATGGCCAACCTGTCGTTTGGCTCGCTCTACCCGGCTCTGGCTCGCCTCGAGGCAGCAGGAGCCGTCGCAGCAGTGGTGCCGCTCGGTACGCGGGCGGGACGCGCCGACCTCGATGTCTCTTCTCCACCAGCGATGACGGGTTCGCTCACCGGCGAGCGGGCGGCTCTGATGGCGCGCCGTGCTACAGCCAAGGCCGCAGCCGCCCTCGGAGGGCGCTCGCCCCGGGCTCGCAAGGTCTACGAGATCACGGCTGAGGGGGAGGTGATGTTCGAGCGCCTTCTCGACGCTCCCGATACGCGGGGCGAAGAGGCGCGCAGCTTCGCGCTCCGCCTCGCATTCGCTCGACATCTCACGCCCCCGGCACGCATCCGGCTTCTCGAGCGCCGACGGATCCAGCTAGCAGATCGCCTGACCGAGGCATCTCGGGGGCTCGATGACCCTCGTCATTCACGAGACCGCTACGAGAGGGCAATTGCCGAGCACGCTCGGGCCACCATCGCTGGCGACCTGGCATGGGTCGAGGAGTTGCTTGCCGAGGAGATCGCCGAGCATGCGCGAGAGACCACCGCAAGCGCAGGTGACGTGGCCGGCGCGGAGACGGCGGCGACGGATTCCACACGCATCACCACCACGAGTACCACCACGACGAGGAGGAACGGTCGATGACCAGCAGGGACAGCAGGATCAAGGTTGCTATTGCCGGGGTCGGCAACTGCGCAAGCGCTCTCATCCAGGGCGTGAGCTACTACAAGGACGCTGATCCGACAGAGTCCGTCCCGGGCCTCATGCACGTCGTGCTCGGCGGCTATCACGTGGGCTCGATCGATTTCGTCGCTGCATTCGACGTCGACGCGGACAAGGTCGGTCTCGACCTATCGAAGGCGATCTTCGCAGGCCACAACAACACCATCCGTTTCGCTCCTGACGTCCCAGAGCTTGGCGTCACCGTGGACCGCGGCCCGACTCTCGACGGCCTGGGCAAGTACTACCGCGAAGTGATCGAGGAATCTCCAGCCACGCCGGTCGACATCGCCGAAGTGCTCCGCTCCTCGGGCGCCGAGGTGCTCGTCTCCTACCTCCCGGTTGGGTCGGAGCTGGCCCAAAAGCACTACGCCCAGGCCGCCATCGACGCTGGCGTCGCCTTTGTCAACGCAATCCCGGTGTTCATCGCAAGCGATCCCGAGTGGGCCCAGCGCTTCACCGATGCCGGCGTACCGATCATCGGCGACGACATCAAGAGCCAAGTCGGCGCCACCATCACCCACCGAGTGCTGACGCGGCTGTTTGAAGACCGCGGAACGGTGCTCGACCGCACCTACCAGCTCAATGTCGGCGGAAATATGGACTTCAAGAACATGCTCGAGCGCGACCGCCTCGAGTCGAAGAAGATCTCCAAGACCCAGGCCGTGACGAGTCAGATCGACCGGGCCATCCCAGCCGACTCCGTCCACATCGGACCGTCGGACCACGTGGCTTGGCTCGAGGACCGCAAGTGGGCCTACATTCGCCTTGAGGGTCGCAACTTCGGCGATGTGCCCTTGAATATCGAGCTCAAGCTGGAGGTCTGGGACTCACCGAACTCCGCTGGCGTGATCATCGACGCCGTGCGTTGTGCCCGGGTCGCCCTCGACCGTGGCATCGGTGGACCACTTCTCGGCCCTTCGGCGTACTTCATGAAGTCCCCGCCGGTGCAGTACCGCGACGAGGACGCGCACCGCATGATCGAGGAGTTCTCGGCCGGAGCCTGATCCAGTAGCTACCGTTCAGTCCTGTCCGGCGGACGTCCACCACTGCTCAAGTCGCTTGCGGATCTCCGTCTCGCCGAGAAGACCCTCGTCGAGACGGATCTCCAGCAGGAACGCAAGCGCTCGACCGACGATCGGACCTGGTCCGATGCCCAGCTGGTCCATCACTGCGGCACCATCCAGTTCCGGGCGAATCGCTCCGAGCGCCTCGCTCTTCTCGAGCTCGGCGAGACGGATCTCGAGCTCGTCCATGCGCCGCTCCAGCGCGCGCGCCTTTTGCTGATTCCGCGTCGTGCAGTCGGCCCGCGTCAAATCGTTCAACATGCCGAGCAAAGGTCCCGCATCGCGCGCGTAGCGACGTACGGCTGCGTCGGTCCAACCCATCTGGTAGGTGTGAAAACGCAGGTGGAGCTCCACGAGCCTCGCCACGACATCAATATCAGCAGTTGGGTAGCGCAGAGCTTCGAGGCGCGCCCTGGTCATGCGCGCACCGACGACATCGTGGTGGTGGAAGCTGACCCCATTTGGGCCAAAGGCTCGAGTTCTCGGCTTGCCGATGTCGTGAAGCAGCGCTGCCAGGCGAAGTAGGCGATCCGGTCGCGTCTTTGCCACGACGGCGATCGTGTGCGCAAGGACGTCCTTGTGGCGCTGGATCGGATCCTGCTCGAGCTCGAGAGCGGGAAGCTCTGGCAAGAACTGTGCGGCAAGTCCGGTATGGACGACGAGCCAGAGACCCGCGTCGGGCGATGGCAGCATCAGCAACTTGTCGAGTTCGTCTCGAATGCGTTCGGCCGAGACGATCGAAAGTCGCTCAGCCAGGTGCTCGATCGCTGCGACGAGCTCGGGAGCAGGAGTCAGTTCGTAGCCTGCGACAAAGCGCGCCGCGCGCAGCATCCGCAGCGGATCGTCGCTGAACGACTCTTGCGGACTGAGCGGCGTCCGTAGTCGCTTGGCCAGGAGGTCCTCGAGTCCACCGTAGGGATCGACGAGCTCAAGGTCGGGTAGCGACAACGCCATTGCATTGACGGTGAAGTCGCGCCGCGACAAGTCGGCCACGATGTCTGTCCCGAAACGCACCTCCGGTTGCCGTGAATCGGGGGAGTAAGCCTCGGCGCGGTGCGTCGTGATCTCGAACTGTCTGCCCCGATGGATCGCTCCGATCGTGCCGAAGCGCTTGCCCTGGAGCCAAAGTGCATCTGCCCATCCGGCGATGATCTCCTCGATCTCGTCGGGCAGCGCATCGGTGGTGAGATCGATGTCCGCAGCGGGTCGAGCAGGAACTTCGCAAGAATCGCCGCCGAGTGCGTCTTGCGGATCAGCCTCGAACGCCGCGTCGGACGGCGTGCCCGGCCGCCCGACAAAGCCATCGCGCACTGGGCCGCCGACCAGGTAGATGCGCTTGCCAGCGTCGACGAAACGCTCGGCCAAGGGCAATGCCTCATCCACCACCGCGCGGAACCTGTCCGGAATCACGTCGGCGAACCTAGCCGGGGCGCCCAGTAGGCTCCGCTCGGATTTGCGGGACTGATCGGAGGACCACACCGCCGTGCCGCCTTCTGCACACCCCCGGCCGGCCGATTCGGTCGTGCGCAGGGGAGCAACCACCATTGCAGCACTCACCGTCGTCGCCGGTCTCGTCGTCGCCAGTTTCGTCGTCGTGACGGGCCTACTCGGCGGCGGCCCTGCACAAGCCGCGACGCGCACCACCCACGCGGCGTCGATCCCCGCGCTGTCTGCACCTCAGACGCCTGGAGCTACCTTGGCTCTCGCCGGTCAGACGTCGTGGGTGCGTGGTCCCTCGGGGTTGAACGTCCAGCTAAGGATCGGGACGTCGCTCCCGGTCTCTCGAATCTCGTTGAAGTTCGTCCTCTACGGTCGCCTGACCACTCGGTCGGCATTCGCCCAATCCCTGACAGGTACGGAGCCATCGAGTGAGCTGGCCATCGATGCTCCCGCGCTGATCCCGCTCGCAGCGCTCGACACCAGATCCTCGGCGAGCGGCTCGGTCACCGTGCACTTTCGCGTCGCCACCACGCCAGCGGCCGTGGGCATCGAACCGACAGCGCGCTCCTCGATCTCACCGACGCTCGATCTCGCATGCACTGACGAGTGCGACGGCGTCTATCCACTCCAAGCGGCGCTGATCGACTCGAGCACGGGGGGGCTACTCGCCACCTTGACGACGCACCTGATCTACACGGCTGACACCGCAGGCTCGATCCCACTCGACGTAGCAACCGTTGTTCCGTTTGGTACGAGCCCTGCGCTGAGCTCCAGCGGTGGACCGGCGCTCTCACCGGCACGTCTCGACAATCTCAAGGATGCGCTGCAAGCGATCGCCTCGAACCCGGATACTCGTCTCACGATCCAGTTGTACCCACAACTTCTCGTGGCACTCGAGCGGGATCGATCTCCGTTGGCGAAAGTCGTGCTCGGGCAGCTCGAAGCGCTTTTTAGCCGCCAGCACACGTCAGTGGACAGCTCGGCCAGAGAGGTATTGGGGACGACGTTTGCCCCCGTGCAGGCCACCGAACTTGAGGGACAGCAGGGTGAGCTCGTCACGCAATTCGACCGGGCGGCGTCGGCGATCGACGCAGGGTTTGGACGCACGGTCCGTCCCACCCCCTATGTGGACTACGAAGCACTCGACACCCGCACGCTGTCGCTTCTGTCGAAAGACGGTGTCCACCAGATCGTGCTTCCGACCACCGACGTCACGACGCTCTCCGGCACTCCTTCGCCAAACGTCGCCCTCACCTCACCGTTCACGATGGCGCCCCGCTCAGGTGCCACGATTGTCGGGCTCGTAGCCGACCCGGGTCTGGCGTCGCACTTCGCCTACGCGTCATCGGATCCAGTGCTGGCCGCCCATCAGCTTCTCGCCGACCTCGCCGAGATCTACTTCGACGCCCCTTCGGATGCCGATCCGCGCGGCGTCGTCGTCGCTCCGCAGAGCTGGGAGCCGGACCGAGCTTTCCTCGCAACCGTTCTCTCGGGACTCGCTGCCAGTCCGATTCTGAACTCGACGACACTGGGTGAGGCCTTTCAACTCCCTATCGGCGGGAACTCCTCGCCACGCCAGGAGCAGCTGAGCCCGTCGGCTGCCCCGGGAAGCCACACGCAGGTCGTTGGGAAGCCGATCGTGGCAGCACGGCGAGATCTCGGCGCTCTCGCCTCGATCGTTCCGACAGACAAGTCGCTGATCACCCGTCTCGGTGACGCCATCTTGGAGAGCGAAGCGGACAACCTGACGACGGGCGCCCGAAAGCGCTTCGACAGCGGACCGAGTGCAGCACTGCAGAGACTCGGGACCTCGATCGGGATTTCGGGTGGACGGGACATCACCTTGACGTCTCGGACGGGGCAGGTCCCCGTGACGTTTGTCACCGACACGACCTATCCGGTGCATCTCATCGTGGAGCTTCGAGATCCGGCGCTCGAGTTCACTGGCGCCGGAGCAAGGCGGTCCGTCACACTCGCCTCACGCACGACCTCGGAGAGCTACGAGGTGACGACGAGAGGATCGGGTGACTCTCACCTCGAGATTGCCCTCGTGGCGCCTGACGAGGGAATCCAGCTCACCAGTGGGTCGTACACCATCACGTCTACGGCCGTCTCCGGCGTTGCCATTGTCATCAGCGTTGGCGCCCTCCTCGTTCTCGGGGCCTGGTGGCTGCGATCCGTTCTGCGACACCGCCGCCAAGCCCGGGCAGCGGCAGCGGCAGCGGCAGCGGCAGCGGCAGCGGCAGCGGCAGCCGACAATTGCCCGTGAGCCAAAGCCGGACGTCTCAGCTGGCAAGGGCGTCAGTCGGCACGGGTCTCGGGACGCTTCTCTCGAGACTGAGCGGTCTTGTTCGACTCGTCGCTCTCGCCGCGGCACTTGGCGGCGGAGCACTGGCGAATGGCTTCAACCTCGCGAACACCACACCGAACATGATCCACGATCTCGTCCTCGGGGGAATCATGGGGGCGACATTTGTTCCGGTCTTCGTGGAGCGGATAGCCAAGGACTCGGTCGACGAGGCCGTCGAGTCCATTTCGGCGGTGCTCACGATCGCCCTCGGCGTCGTGCTCAGCGCGAGCGTGCTGTTGTGGCTGTTAGCTCCCGCAGTGATCGACGCCTACACCACCGGGGCAAGTGCAGCGACTCCAGCAGCCCGTACCGTCGCCATCGAGCTGTTGCGATGGTTCGCACCGCAGGTGCTGTTCTACGGGGTCATCGGCCTGATGTCTGCCGTGCTCGCGACGCGTGACCGTTTCGCCATCGTCGGCATCGTCCCGGTTGTGAACAACCTCGTCAATATCGCCGTGTTTGCGGTATTCGCCGTGCTCGCCCACAACCTGAGTAGAGGTGGGGTCGTGTCCGTGGAAGCCGCTGCCCACGACCAGACGCTCATCGTCGTGCTGGGACTGGGCACCACGCTGGGCGTCGTGCTGCAGGCTCTTTGCCTCATCCCAGCGTTCGTGCGGAGCGGTCTGCGGCTCCGTTTCGTCTGGCGACCACGAGATCGAGCCGTGCGGATGATCGTTTCGTTGTCGAGCTGGACGATCGGATTCGTCGTAGCGAACCAGATCGCTGCGTTCGTCGTGCTGGCTCTCGAGTATCACCTCGGGCATGGCAGCTTGACCGCCTACACCTATGCGTACCAGTTCTTCTTGTTCCCCTTCGCCGTCGTCGCTGTCTCGGTTATCAACGTGGCGAGTCCAGACATGGCTAGGGCCTGGGCGGGCGGTGATCTGGCCATGATGGGTGAGCGGTTCTCGACTGCGACCCGCCAGACGCTCGCCCTCGTGCTTCCGGCGACGGTCGGCTACTTGCTTCTCGCCCGACCAGCCATGGAGCTGGTGATCCAACACGGCGCCGAGACTGGTTCTCAAGCACGGGTCACCGCTTCGGTCCTCGAACTGTTCGCGCTCGGTCTTCCCGGGTTCTGTGTCTTTTTTCTCGCGACCCGCGCCTTCCAGGCGATGCAGGACACTCGCACGGCGTTCGTTTGCTACGCACTGGAAAATGGCACGAACGTGCTGATGGCGATCGTGCTCTACGGTCCACTCGGTGTGCGCGGGCTGGCGATCGCCTACTCCGTGGCGTACACCGTTGCTGCCATCGTCGCAGTGGCGGTGCTGCACGAGCGGCTCGGCCGAATCGGTGGACGTCTGCTGCTCGGATCGCTGGTGCGTTCCGTCATGCTCTGTGCGGCTATGGCCCTCGCCGTTGCCTTCGTCGAGGCGGTGATCGGGACAGGAGCTGGACTGCTCGGATGGGTCAGGCTGTTTGTCGCCACGGGAGCCGGGGTGGCCGTCTATCTCGGGGGCGCAGGTCTAGCGGGCTCGGTCTCGGCCTGGCAGACTTCCCGCCGGCGTCCCCTCGAGCGACGCGGGGGCTCGAGAGGGAGACATGGCCGGCATTCGGGTAGTCACTGACAACGCGTGCGATCTTCCGGCGAACCTTGTTGCGAAGCATCAGATCACGGTGGTTCCACTGGACGTACGCGTCAAGGGAGTTGACCCCGGTACTCGAGGGAGTGCCAGTACTCGAGACGGTGAGCGTGCTGGAGTCTCTGGCGATGGGATCGTCGATGCTACGAACACGTCGCCGGAAGATTTCTGGGAGCTGATGAACAGCTCGGGTGCGACAGCGGAGACATCTGCTCCGTCGCCTGGGGCTTTCTTGGAGGCTTTCTCCCGAGCGCGTGATGAAGGCGCCGAGGGCGTGATCTGCGTCACGTTGTCGGCCGGGCTCTCGGGGACTTATCAGGCCGCTGTCACTGGTGCGGCAGAGCTCGCCGGATCGATGGCTATTGAGGTTGTTGACTCCCGGGCGGTAACGCTCGCGGAAGGCTTTCTCGTCCTCGATGCCGCCGAGGCCGCCGCGCAGGGACACAGCCTGAGCGAGGTCGCCGATCTCGTACGGGCCCGCGCCGAGCTCGTACACATCCTCGGCGGTCTGGACTCGCTCGACACGCTCCGACGAGGCGGCCGGATTGGGCCTGCGCAGGCGTTCTTCGGATCGTTGCTCGCCATTAAGCCGATCGTCGAGCTGCGAGAGGGTGTCGTCGAGGGTGAGTCGCGACAGCGGACTCGCTCTCGATCGCTTCGTTATCTTGCGGACAAGGTGCTTGCTGCTGGGCCTGTGCGGCGTCTGGGGGTCTCGCACGCCACGGCCAGTGACGTCGACCAGTTCCTCGAGTTGACGGCGTCAGTCACGCCTGAGTTCCCGCTGATCGTGACCCATCTCGGTGCGGTTATTGGCGCCCACACCGGACCCGGCACCATCGGTGTCTCCTACGAGCTGGCGGGCTGAGCGCGACACGATCTCCTAACCTGTGGAGATGGACAACATGGGTCAACAAGGATCGAGTACCGGGGACTGGGCTGCTCAGGCTGTGCAGCTCGTCGAGCGGGGAGTCGAGGTCGTCCGCGACCACTCCGTGCGCCCAGTCGCCTTCGGTGTTCGGATGGTGGTCCTCGGGACCCTCATTGCCATCGTGGCGGTATTCGTCGTCGTCGCCTGCGCCATCGGCATCGTTCGCCTACTCACGGTTGATGCCTTCTCGGGGCGCGTCTGGGCCAGTGATCTCGTCATCGGGGGAATCTTCGTCGCCGGTGGGTTGTTCCTGTTGCAGACCAGCAGGAAAGGCGGCGTGGACGATGCTTGATGCGGGGATGACACAGACCGAAGGAGATGCCGGACCAGGCGGGACGGTTCCAGACAGCGAGACTCGTGACGTCATTATCGTCGGATCGGGTCCTGCTGGGCTGACTGCGGCGATCTACACGGCACGCGCCGACCTGTCACCGCTCGTGCTCGAGGGAGAGCCCTCGTCGACGAGCGACCAGCCTGGCGGCCAGCTGATGCTGACGACTGACGTGGAGAACTTCCCCGGATTTGTCGATGGCGTGACCGGACCGGAGCTGATGGCGAGCTTTCGCGGCCAGGCAGAGCGCTTTGGCGCAGAGATCTTGACGGTCAAAGCGACCCGCATCGACCTGTCGTCCCCTCCTTATGGCATCTGGACGGGCGACCCAGGCGAGGCAGAGCCGACGTATCGAACAAGGGCCGTCATCATCGCCACGGGGGCCCGCTCGCTGCTGCTGAATGTGCCCGGCGAAGCTCGGCTGCTCGGACACGGGCTGTCGACCTGCGCAACATGTGACGGGTTCTTCTTTCGCGGTCGACCTATCGCCGTGGTGGGTGGTGGCGACTCTGCTCTCGAGGAAGCGATGTTTCTTTCGAGGTTCGCCTCCTCGGTCGTGGTCGTTCACCGGCGCAAGGAGCTGCGAGCCTCCAAGATCATGCAAGATCGTGCCCTCGCGAACCCCAAGATTTCGTTTATGTGGAACACCGTCGTCGACGAGGTCGTCGGCGAGTCGAAGCTTCAAGGGCTGCAGGTGCACGACACCACGACGGGGACGCCCTCGTTGCTGGAGGTCGAGGGGTGTTTCGTGGCCATCGGTCACGCACCGAACACATCGCTGTTCGTGGGCCAGCTCGACATGGACGATGCGGGTTATCTCATCACCCATGATGGTACGAAGACCGCAGTCCCAGGAGTCTTTGCCTGTGGGGACGTGCAGGACCACGTCTATCGACAGGCGATCACCGCCGCAGGTTCGGGCTGCATGGCTGCGCTCGACGTCGAGCGCTACCTCGAGCACGTCAGCGCGACTGCGTCGAGCTCGTCCTGAGGGGGAATGCCTCCTGAGGCTGTGGTGTTCTTAGACAGTGAGTCGCAAAGGAGATCGATATGGGTGATGCAACGGTGACCGTGACCGACGGCAGCTTCGACGAGCAGGTCCAGCTCGCGGACACGGCGGTTCTCGTGGACTTCTGGGCCGAGTGGTGTGGTCCTTGCAAGATGGTCGCGCCGATCCTCGACGAGATTGCCGTCGAGAAGTCTGCATCGCTGCGGGTAGCGAAGTTGAATGTGGATGACAATGTGAAAACCGCTCAGCGATTCGAAGTCATGAGCATTCCGACGATGATCCTGTTCAAAGATGGTGAGGTAAAGGCCCGTATCGTCGGCGCGAAATCGAAGTCGGCACTGCTCGCGGAGCTCGAGCCGCACCTGTAGAGATGATGTGGCCGCTGCCCTGAGGCGGCATCTGATCCGTGGTGATTCCACGGGACTTCTAGTATGGGCTCGATGTCCGCTGAAGAGCTTCCCCTCGTGCCGGGATCGTCCGGAGCGAGTGTGGTGGACCTCCAGGACAGGTTGACCCGCCTGGGGCACCCGTGTGGTGGTGGTGAGTACGACGACAAGACAGTCGGCGCCGTGCAGGACTTCCAAGAGCTTCGAGGCCTGCGTAGCAGTGGGATAGTCGACCGCCAGTGCTGGTCGGCGATCGTCGAAGCTGGTTACAGCCTCGGCGATCGCCCGCTCTACCTACGCCGCCCGATGTTCCGGGGCGATGACGTGGCTGAGCTGCAATCGCGACTTAGTCAACTGGGCTTCGACTCCGGAAGGATCGACGGCATCTTCGGAGACGACACGAACATTGCGCTGATGGACTTCCAGCGCAATGCGGGATTGAAGGTCGACGGTATATGTGACCGTGCGACCCTCGTCGACCTCCACCGCCTGACGGTTCGTCGTGGGGCGAGCGATCTTGTCAGTCCTCTGCGTGAGCGGCTGCTCCTTGCCAATCGGGGCGCCCAGACGCTTGCTGGACGGCGTATCGCCGTGGGCGACGGAGGGGGATTCGCTCCCGGAGTGGCGTCGGTATCCAGGGCCCTCGACCACGTCGGTGCCACGGTGATTGCGATCCACCACCCCGATCCCTCCTATCGTGCGACCGAGGCAAACGCTTCTGGCGTCGACTGCATGGTGGACCTTCACCTTGCAGCTGATCGCTCCGACTGCACCACCGCGTACTACCGGGGATTCCGCTACGAATCGGTCGTCAGCCGCCATCTCGCCGAGTTAGTGCAGGCACGACTGCCCGAGGTTCTCGGTCTCTCAGACGGCGGAACCTGCGGCTTGGCCCTACCGATCCTGAGAGAGACGCGCATGCCTGCAATTGAGGTGCAGCTCGGCTCACCTGCGCAAGTCGTCCGGCGCACGACGAGTCTCGCCAGTGTCATGGCCTCGTCACTCGCCACCTGGATCGCTCTGAGCTGGCAGCTCGAGCATGATCCACAACCTGTGCATGAGGTTGTGGATCAACTTCCACCACTGCTTTAGTCTTCGCCGGCCTCCACCGACTGGGGTACGCCCGAGAAGAATAGACCTCGATCGGAGGTTTAACCTCGCTCGGGACCAGCGGTCATCGTGCGATAGATCCTTTCCAGGTCCTCGACCGTGGCGAAATCCACGATGATTTGACGGCGTGTACTGCCCATTTCCACTCTCACCCTTGTATCGAGGAATGCCGCGAGGAGCGCTTCCAGCTCCAACACACCTGGTGGCCGCTCACTTGCGCTCCTCAGCGCCGCTGAATTCACTCGCTCGCTGCGTACGCGAGGTACCTGCATGTCGTGCACGCCCGGAGTGACGGAAGTAGTTCCTGGATTCGCGCTGGATGCACCCGCGTCATGCACGGGCGAACTTGACTCAAGATGACGCTGGTCCTCCAGTTCAGCGGCGAGAGCCGCTAAAACAACATCGGGATCCGAGTCTTCTCCAGGTAGCTGTACTCCTGAAGCGCCGATCGCACCCCGATCACCATCCCCGTCGCGCACATCGCTGTCGACGCGCACGTCGTCGTCTTCACGCACTTCGCGCCGCAGGGCATCTTCGAGTGCACGGACGGAGAGCGACGTGAGCACGATGTCCCGTGCCAGTCGCTCCTGCAGTTCACGATCCGGCGTTCCGAGCAACACCTTGGCATGACCAAGGGTGATCTTTCCATCGCGTAGCAGGCGCTGCACGGTAGGCGGTAGCTGAAAGAGCCGAAGGCTATTGGAGATCGCCGCACGACTCTTGCCGACACGACGGGCCACCTCTTCGTGTGTCAGGTGAAACTCTTCGATGAGCTGCTGGTACGCAGCTGCCTCATCGAGGGCATTGAGGTCCTCTCGATGCAGGTTCTCTACAAGCGCCTGCTCGAGACTCGACACATCGTCGGCGACCTGCACGAGCGCAGGAATGGTCTGTAGACCAGCCCGTCGCGATGCACGCCAGCGACGCTCGCCAGCAATGAGCTCGTAACTGCCCGGTGAGATCTCTCGTAAGAGGACGGGTTGCAACACGCCGATGGCCCGAATCGAATCGACCAGACTGGACAGCGTCTCCTCGTCGAACTGCTTTCGCGGCTGATACTGGTTCGGGCGGATACTCGAGAGGGGTACATCTCTCAAGCTCGATGGAGATGCCTGGACCGCGCCCGAGGGGATAAGTGCGTCCAGACCGCGCCCGAGCCCACTACGCCGGGCCACCGCTGACCTCCTTTGCCAGCTCACGGTAGGCAATTGCGCCACGCGAGCTCGGATCATGGACGGTTACCGGCTGACCAAACGATGGTGCTTCAGAGACCCTAACCGATCGTGGAACGATAGTTGTACAGACAGCACTCCCGAAATGGCTGCGTACTTCCTCGACAACTTGGTCGGCGAGCCGCGTACGCGCGTCGTACATCGTCAAGACGATCGTCGTCACCAATAACGTCGGGTTGAGGTTGCCGCGGACCAGCTCCACATTACGGAGCAGCTGTCCGACGCCTTCAAGTGCGTAGTATTCGCACTGAATCGGTACGAGGACTTCGTCCGCCGCGGCAAGACCATTGACGGTGATCAGGCCGAGCGACGGCGGGCAGTCGATGAGCACGTAGTGAAAATCGTCACGGATTGCATCGATGGCCTTGCGGAGGCGTAACTCTCTGCTGAATGTCGGCACCAGTTCGATCTCAGCTCCTGCGAGATGGATGGTGGCCGGTGCCACAAAGAGGTTCTTGATGCTGGTGGGTTCGATGCAGTCCTCCAGCGGTACATCGTGGAGAAGCACGTCGTAGATCGACGAATCAAAGTTCCGAGCGTCAATGCCAAGACCCGTCGTTGCATTGCCCTGTGGATCAAGATCGATGACCAGGACGCGATAACCGAGGTCGGCCAGCGAAGCACCGAGGTTCACGGCGGTCGTCGTCTTTCCGACGCCTCCCTTCTGGTTCGCCACAGCCATAATCCGAGGAAGCGGACGCGGACCCCCGAGACCGACAGCCGATGAACCGGTTGTCAGGTGGGAGGGAGCTTGGGGCGTGATCTGTGGTTCGATGGTGCCTCCAGGGGGAGCACCAGGGGACTCACCCCCTGCTTCGTGCTCTGAGGTCATGGGTTTATCACCATGGGATTCAATCCCTTCTCACCTGCTGGTTGGTGCATGTTCGGATGCTTCGAACAACAATTGGGCTTCGATCTGGGAACGCCGCTCTGTACACGGTCAAGGTACTCCACTCGAGAGACAGCACACCGATGTTCCACGTGGAACATCGGTGTAGTGAGTGAGTACACGCCAAAGAAAGTACGACAGCGATCTGCGGGGAAGTTCCACGTGGAACATCGGCGAGGAGCGCCGCAAGATCCCGCCGAGGGAAAGAAGTTCAGAACACTGGGCGCTTGGACGGTACTCCCACCCGACGGGGAAAGGTATCCGGGCAGGCTGACACTTTTTTCAGCACGGCAAATGACCAGGGCAAGCCTGCCGCCGTTTCTAACCTCTCCAGTCCCAGCTGAGCACAGCCATCCGGCGGCCATCGCTGGACTTGCTCGGAGCCATCAGAGTGTGGGGGCTCCGAGACGATCAGTACGCCACCGACGCAAAGTAAGCCCGTTGCACATTCAGCCGTCACCGCCGGACTGGCAAAGCCACGAGCCAAGACGATGTCGAACGACTCCCTGAACCTTGGGTCCCGTCCAGCAACCTCTGCTCGGCAAGCCAATGCCTCACACCAGGATGACCAGCCCAGAGATTCGATCACCCGGCTGAGGCGGCGGGCGCGTTCAACTCGGCCATCGAGCAGCAACAAATGAGCGGGGTGGATGCGCTCGCCCACGACGAGCCCAGGAATCCCACCTCCACTTCCGAGGTCCAGGATCCGAGAAGACGCCCAGTCGAGCCCAGGGGAAGCATCAACGAAGGCCGAAGCATGGGCTATGTGCTCGTCCAGCGGGGCAGGTCCAATGGCGCCGATCTCTTGAGCATCACGGAGAGTGTCCCGTAACGCTGAAGATCCCATCGGGCTAGTGCCGTCGCGACGTCAGTGTTCAGTCTGCGCCAGACTCCTCGGCCGCATCGAGTTCCTCGTCGATCTCACCACGACTGCCTTCGGGCGAAGAAGCGCTCGATCCACCACCGACGATGACACTCGGACGTACCACCACGTATCGACGGGGCTCGCTACCCTCGGAACTTGTCTCGACTCCGTCGAAGCCGTTCACCACGTCGTGGACAATTTTACGATCAGCGGCCGACATCGGCTCCAATGCTTCCGGAGTGCCAGTGCTGAGCACTTCTTCGACGACGCGCCGAGAGAATGCCTCCAGCGCTGCTACACGCCGTGCGCGAAATCCGCCCACATCGACAATGATCCGCGTCCCGTGCTCTTCACCTCGACGCTGCACCACCGTCCGAGTCAACTCTTGCAATGCATCGAGGGTAGAACCCCGCGGACCGACGAGGAGACCGAGGTCACTCCCCGTCACCATGACATCTACCTGCTCCTCACCGATCTCCACGTCGATGGACGCCGAGACACCAAACCGCTCGACCACGCCTTTGACAAACGAACCAGCTAGCTCTGCTTGCTGCTCCACACTCATCTGATCCTCCTGCTCGGTGGCTGTTCCCGCCAATCGCCCGGCGGTGCCCATCTGGTCGGGTCCTCGTCCTCGTCCTCCGCGGCGACGTCGACCGGGGCGTGGGCTGCTGCCAGCAACAGCCTCGATGGATAACGTGCCGTCGGTCTCGTCGCTGTGTTCGTCTCCCGAGCCACCTTCGCTCAGGCCACTCGCTGGGGGTCCTTGACGCTGCCGGCCCCCCGTGGAGCTCCGCTGGCCAGCGCGATCTTTCC
>Ga0116230_10002972_pt1 | contig 16403 bp, 12 predicted proteins | sample S1TSphfallax_3_FD_88678 | JGI IMG/M metagenome (GOLD analysis project Ga0116230, IMG submission 88678) | Host-associated microbial communities from peat moss isolated from Minnesota, USA - S1T2_Fd - Sphagnum fallax MG | ecosystem: Host-associated > Plants > Peat moss > Unclassified | place...
GAGCAGCGTAGCGATCGCCAGTGCGTCCTCGTCTTCGTGTGGTCCATCCATGGTCGGCTCCTCTCAGCCCAAAGGCGTGTCGATCGAGAGAGGTGCAGGTAGCGACCTCTGATCCGAATGGATGAACCAGCCACTCCTGAAGCTATCTGGCCGCATTACCGTGCTACCGCACGCCAGACCCAGCGTCGCGCCAGGCCCAGCGTCCCGGCTGGCCTATCGCCCTGAGCCCCGGAGGGCCCAGCGAGCCGCCAGCCCTAGCGTTACTGCGTGCCCAGGTTGACAACAAGCACGGCGACGTCGTCGGGTCGCTCACCTTCGAGCATGCCAACGAGATGGTCGGCGATCTCGTCGGCTGTCGCAGCCGGGCTGCACTCACTCAATAGCTTGGCGACGCGGTCAAAGCCGACATCCCAGGCCTGGTCGCGCCGCTCGACCAAGCCATCGGTGAACATCACCAAGGTGGAGCCTGGAGCAATGGTGGTGAACACGTTCGTGTGATGAATGCTCGCGTCAGCGCCGAGGACGATTCCCTGCACGCTGATCTCATCGACAGTGCCGTCAGGGAATCGGACAAGGGGAGGAAGGTGGCCAGCTGTGGCTACGGCCAGTCGCCAGTCGCCAGTCGCTTCGTCCAAGGTGGCATGGACGTAGAGCACCGTCGCGAGAGGCGCGAGACGAAGCGCCTGCAAGTACCAGTCGAGCCGGTCGAGCACTCCTGCGGGATTGGTCTCACCGTGATCGCAGCTCTCCCACGCATAGGCGCGAAAGAGCCCGCGAAGCTGTCCCATCGCCGCAGCAGCGTTGAGGTCGTGCCCCCCGACATCGCCCACGGCCAAACCGATCCCACCGCAGGGAAGCTCAATGAGATCGAAGAAGTCTCCACCGACAGTTGTCGCTTGATCACTCGGGACGTAGCGAGACGCGATCTGCAGCCGATCCACATCGGCCAACGTCGGCAACAGGCTGTTTTGCAGCACCTCCGCAATGCGGTGCTCACGCTCGTACAGGCTGGAGTTGTCGATGACGAGGGCTGCTCGGTTCGCAAGGTCGACGGCGTACTCGAGATCTGATTCGTCGTAGAGGCGCCCGGAGGATCCTGACACGAGCGTCAAGCAGCCGAGCACCCGGCCACGTGCGCTGAGCGGCACGTACATCGTCGAGCAGATCCCGAGCTGTGCGCACAGCTCAAGCAGCTCCATATTGCTGACGAACTCCACGGCATCGGGAATGCGAGCGTCTCGGTGCAGGCTCGGTCCGCTCCCCGCAAGCACCTGCATGATTGGTGCGGAGTCTGTCTGTGCTTGGGGTTGAAGCTCAGAGAAGCGCTGGATGACGCTGTCGTTCTCGTCCCGGTCGCGGTGCACCATGGCCACCTGGACCGGTCGCCCCCGCTCGTCGGCAAGGTCGATGATCGTCCAATCGGCGAGCTCAGGCACGACAAGACGAGCTAGACGACGAAGTGACTCGTCAAGGCGGAGACTGACGGCGACCTCGCTCGTCGCCTCGGCCAACAGCGCACGGCGGCGCTCGGAGACGAGCGCTTGGCGAAGCTGCTCAGACGCGGTCGAAGCCGCCACTTCGAGCGCTCGACTCGTGGTGACGTCGTGCGACAACCCGACCATGGCGATGACGTCGCCCGTGCTGTCTCGCACGAGGCTCGTCTCGACATGGGTCTCCACGAGCTCTCCGGCTTTGGTGAGCAGCAGCCAGGACTGTTCGTGGGGAAGCGAGGCGGCCACGTCACCGAGCACTTTGGCGCCGATCGGGTGAGCTTCGGCTGGCAGGAGCAGTTCCACGATCGGACGACCGAGCACTTCGTGCTCTCGCCAGCCATAGAGCCGCTCTGCAGCTCCGTTCCACAGTCTGATCACACCGTCCAGATCGGTGACGATCGCGGCCTGTGCGAGGGCGTCCACAATCGCGCGCAAGAACGATGCTGTTGAGATGTCGAAGGAACGTCCTGCCGCACCTCCTGGGCCAGGAGACATGGGTCGATCCTTCCATTGGCGCGCTTCAGATGCAACCAGTCATTCATTCGCACACAGCTCCAGGCGATGGGAGCGGGCGATGGGCGAGCTACGCAGTGATCGTGGCGAGGATGGCGTCGATATCGGCTTTGCTCGTGAGCGGATTGACGATGGCGAAGCGGCCGACTGTGTGGCCATCCACGCTGGAGGGCACCACGAAGGCGAGCCCGTCATCGCGAAGCCTGTCCGACCAGGCGTGGTAGTCCACCGAGGTCCAGCCCTTCACCGTGAAACAGAGCACCGATAGGTCGGGCCACCGGACGAGCGTCATGTCGTCGCGCTGTGTGATCGCCCGTGCTGCATGGCGAGCTACCTCGAGCGTCTGTTCCACGGCAACGCGGTAGCGGTCGGTGCCATGCACCGCGAGGGAGAACCAGAACGGCAGTCCCCGGGCTCGCCGGGTGAGCTGGAAGGCGTAGTCCGACGGATTCCACCGGGCGTGGTCGTCGAGCACGTCGAGATAGGCCGCGTGCTGGCTGTGTGCGAGCTGAGCGATCTCGGGATCCCGGTAGAGCAGGGCCGCGCAGTCAAAGGGAGCAAAGAGCCACTTGTGTGGGTCGACGGAGAAGGAATCGGCGCGATGGATCCCCTCGAAGAGGGGTCGCGCACCCGCCGCGCACAACCCAGCGAGGCCGTACGCACCGTCAACGTGCAACCAACAGTCGAGCTCGTGGACGGCGTCGGCGACCGATCCAATGGCGTCGACAATTCCGAGGTTCGTCGTCCCGCCGGTCGCCACGACGGCGAAGACCTCGCGGCCTGTCGCTTCGCCCTGGCGCGCCGCTGCGAGTACCGCGTCGCCCCGCAGGCGCCGGTCCTCTCCGACGCTGGCCCGAATGAGATCGACGTCCATGACCTGGGCTGCGCTTTCGAGCGACGAGTGTGCCTCGGGACTCACGATGACCGCCAGGCGTCGTCCGCTTGCCGATCGCCGGCGATGTGCGACTCGTGCGGTGACAAGCGCCGAGAGATTCGCCATCGTGCCCCCCTGCACGAAAACCCCACCTGACGATGCAGGCAGGCCGGCAAGATCTGCCAGCCAACGAAGTGCCTCGTTCTCCGCATGCACCGCCCCGGCCCCTTCGAGCCAGCTTCCGCCATAGATCGACGACGCTCCCACGACGAGGTCGAAAAGCTTTGCCGCTTCGGTCGGTGCGCACGGGATGAACGACAGGTTTCGAGGGTGGTCCGTCGAGATGCACGACGGCGCGAGCACCTCTGCGAAGATTCGTAACGCCTCGTCACCGCCGATCCCTGATGCGGTGATCGTCGGTCCCGCGAGCACGTCGAGCTGCGCAGGATCTCGTGGCCCGTCGAGAGGAATCGGATGAAGACGGATGCGGTCGCGTGCATAGTCGAGCACTCCCGCGGCGATGGCGTCGACGTCATCGCTCCAGCCGTGCATGGTCACACCCTAGGTGCGCGTCCCCGTGGACAGGATCTTCTCGAATGTCCGAGCGATGACTCGATAACCGACCGTCGTGGCGTGGATATTCGCCTTTTGCGCCGAACCTGGTAGTGGGCACATCCACGTCAAGCGGCAAATTTCGGCGACGTCGAAGGGCAGCTTGTGACCACCGTAGATCTGCATCGGAAGGAGCTTGGAGGTGCTGAAGGCGGCCGCGACGTCGGCGACGGGGACGCTGTCGTGCGCATAGATCGTCGCCAGTCGAGTGTTCAGCAACTGCGCAGCCCCGACAGAGAGTGTCGAGGCGAGCGAGCCGGTAAGGCCGCCGGGGGAATATGCAGCACCGAGGAACGGGTCGTAGTAGTTCATCGCGACGAAGAGTGCCTTGGGGTCGTCGGTCTTCAACAGCTGCCGGATCTCGCCCACGATCGCCGGCAGCTGAGCAGCGATACGCGACTCGCCGGCATTGATGCACGACAAGCTGACGCCACCGGAGTCTGCGCATCCGTCGATGTCGTTCGCGCCGAGATCGAAGGTGACGATGGCGACTTGCGAGCGATGCGCTGCAAGGAACGCTTTCGCTGCGGTGATCTGATTGGCGACGCCAAACTCTGCCTTGTACGCAGACGCACAGGCCGCCTCGGCCGGCGTGGAGGTCATCGAAGCCGTGGTCTCACCGGGGCAAGCCAGGTCGATGAGGTCGAGTCCGCGATTCGATGCGATGTCGCTCGCGTAGCTACCGGGATAGCCAGCGTCCGGATAGCCGGTGGCTGGATTCTTCGGTGGAGGGGACGCTCCATCGGTCGGCTGGTAGCCCGCAGCGAGTGAGTCACCCAGTGCGAGCAGGTAGTGCCGCGACGAAACCGCTGGAGCTGGGGAACCGCTCGATGAGCGCGCTAAGGCCATCGCAGGAGCTGGAGTCGTACCGGTCACCCCGAACACGGCACCGAGACCAGCACCAAGAGCGAGGCCGAGGCTGAGTCCGGGACGAAGGAGCGTTGCGAGTGAGCGCGAGGTCAGTGTGCGGCGAGAACGGAGCCCGAGAGACTGCATCCGTCGATGATCCCACCTTCGAGCGCAAGAGAGAGTTCGACGTGGCTCGGTGCGCTCACGTGGCTCAGCTCGACGAGCCCGCCACAGCGGGCCCTGTCACCTGGGGCCCCGTCACCTGGGGCCCCGTCGCCGCGGGCCCCGTCGCCGCGGGATCCGCCATGGCGGTCGATCCATGCCTCGACGGCTTTGTTTCGTCCTGTGGGCGCAAACGCGTAGAAGAGCTCTCCCAGCTCGTCTTCGAGCCACGAGGCAATAACGTCATCGATCCCCATGCCGATCACCCTGCAGCTGACGACCATGTGCGTGACGGTTCGTGCCGGGACGTCAACGACCACTGCCGCCACGATGCCGTAGGCATTGGCCCGGTCCTCGACGTCGGCGACCAGGCACTGGGCACCGGATGCCAGGGCTTTACTCAGCTCGGCATCGGTGGTTCGTGCACCGTTCAGGTTCCACTGGTTCGTCTTGTTGACGAGCTGCACCGCACGCTGGCCGGAGACGCCCGAGACCGATTCGCACCGACTGATCGTGCAGCGCAACCCGAGTGACGCGAGAAACGACTCCGAACCACCAGCGGCGATCTCGCGCTTGAGCGCAGCCTGTGTCGCCGCGGTCGCCGATCGCACCCGGTCCTCGGCGAGCCTCACGTGGCGGTCGGTGAACGGACTGAAGAGCAGCTCCTGGCGGACCCGGTCGAGCTCGGCGCCGAGAACGCGAAGTCCGGGAAAAGCGCTTTGGACCTCCTCGCGCTCGAACGGGTTGTCGTCGACGAACACTGCGGCGTCCTCGCCGATGTTGAGCTCGGCGAGGATCTCCCCGACGGTGACGGATTTCGGCCGGAAGTCGATCTTGACGACGTCGAAATCCTCCAGGCGAAGGGGGATCCGAAGCGGCTCGGGGGCGTAATCACTCAGCAGGCGATCCCAGTGCTCTCGGATGAACGTCTCGTCGTTCTTCGAGGCAATGGCGAGGAAGATCCCACGCCGTTTCAACAACAGCAGGGCTTCGACCAAACCTTCGAAGCGGCCGCGCCAGCTACCGAGCTCAAGGTCGGTAGCAATGCCGTTGAACACGGTGTTGTCGAGGTCGACGATGACCGCTTTGACTTGAGCGACCCCCGAGATGGTCAGCAGCTGACGGCTCACGAGCCCGATCAGCTCCGCGTAGAAGACTCCCGACGAGGCGAGACCGGTGATGTTCGCGGTCGGACAGGCGATCCCACCGTGGGTACTCCAGCCAACGACGTCCTCGATGAGCTCGTTCTTTCCGACACTCGACGCAAGCGCGTCGAGGTCGACGTAGACGGTGCCGGAGCGGGCTGCGCAAAAGGCCATGATCTCGGCGTTGAGCTGGCGGACGAGATAACGGACGTTCGTGTTCGCAAGCTCGTGAACGAGGTGCCCTTCGGGGTGGACGACCGGCACGATGAGCCCGGCGATGAACACCGGCCACGACGGTCGCGGTGCCACGGCGCTCTCGAGGTACGCGTGCAAGGCCTCGACAGCTCGTGATGCGCGCCGTTCCTGCTCGTCGGGACTGGCGAGGGTGTAGTCGTCGAGCACGCGGTCGCCGAGCAGCCGCAAGGGGGGAAAGAAGATGGTTGCGTCGAACGACTCGGGCGGTGGCGTGGGGATGGGCATCACCTGCACGGTGTGCTGCACGCGAACCGGTCCGACACATCGAGGGTCGAGCCCCGGCACGACCTCGGCGATCGCTTGAGCTTGGCAGGTACCCAGGAGCTCGATCGACACGGCAGGGTGCTCGAAACCGATGGGGTCCAAGTCGTTGACCGCATAGGGACCGAGGATGCTACGGAGAGCCGCACGCTGGCCTACTCGCCAACGCTCGTAGATCGGCGCCAGCTCGGCCCAGGTAACGACGGTACGTGGATCGAGCGAAGAGAACCGCTCTCGTGCGGCCGTGACATCAGCGGTGAGCATGGCGTGCAGCCCGGCGCGAAAGACCTCGGGTCCCGGATCGAGCATGACTCGCGCAGCAATGTGGGGCGCAAGCGTTGACAGCACCGGTTGAACGAGCTCGGCGGGCATCAAGCTCACGAATCGGAGATGCGGCATCGCGCCGGTCAGGCAGCGCCCGGACGCCTGCGCGAGCAGCTGTGGGTCGTCAAACGTCACCCGGAACTCCATCACGCGCCTCTCCCACTCACGACGAGCGTCTCGTGCGTCTCGTCAGTGCGCTGTCCCGGCCGCAGATCAGTCGTCGGCCGCTGCGTGTACGGGCCGTAGAGCAATTCACTTCGGACATACGGCAACTCTGCACCGAGCACGCGAATGCCGGGCAACGCTCTCGCCACTTCCTCACGGTCGGCGGGGTCGGCATCGACGAACACGGCGTGGTCCGCCGAGACGCCGAGCGTCGAGAGCAGCGCCGAGACGCCTAGCGCATGAGCGCTCGGGCCGAACGCCACGGCGTCGAAGTCATCGATGGCGAGGGCGATTTCGAGGTTATCGATGACGTGCTCATCGATGAGCTGCTGCCATCGTTCTCGTAGCCACGACTCGTCGCGCTCGCAGCACAGCGCCGTGGCGATCTTGCGACGTTTGAGCATCAGCGCTGCCTCGACGAAGCCGACCCACGCGGAGTACCAGCTTGTTGTGTCGTTCGGGTGGCAAGTGAGCGTGTCGAGCAAGAGTTCGTCAATGTCGAACACGACTGCGTCGATCCGTCCGTGGCCCGAGAGCGTGATCACTTGGTGGGTGACCCACCGCAGTGCCGTGAGGAGAAACTGGTCGAGGCGCTGAGCGGCCTCGGCAGTGGGAGGTGTGTCGACGTTACGTGCGATCGATGATGGGGCGAGCTCCAAGTAGCTGGCGGCGGTCGTCGCGTCGATGAGGTCCTTGCCGACACAGGAGGCTATGGCGTCGAGGTCGAGGTAGAACCGGTCCGGGGCAGCGGCGCACCAGCGAACGATGTCGTCGTTTGCCCGCTCGCATCGACGCACGAGATCGTCCCGATAGTCGCCATTGCCCGACGACAAGCCATCGGGAGCGCTCGTGTCGAGATGGAGAAAGCGGCCTTCTGGCGAATGCGTCGGCACGACCAGACCACCGACGAAGAGGGGACAGCCCTCCCGGGCCTGCGAGAGCGCGTCGAGGAGCGGGAGTAGTGGGTCGAAGTCCGCGTGGCCCGGTTCGAGCCATACCATGGTGGCGTCGACGTCCGGCGCGATGGCGTGCCCGTGATGGTCAAGTTCAACGTCGCCGAGGCTCGTTTCCACGATCTCGATCGGCCGTGGAAGTGAGCGAGCGGACTCGTAAGCACAGCGACGCAACTGCGAGCCCAGTAACTGCGAGCCCAGTAACTGCGAGCCCAAGAACTGTGTGCCCAGTGCAGTGTCTTGGGCTGAGGCCGGATCGGACGGCCAGCCAATCAGCTCGAGCCGGATCGGTGCCGCCCGTGGCACGACAGGCGCCAAGCCGTCAGGCGAGTACAGCGAGACCTTCGCCCGGTCCAGCAGGAGCGCCGTCAGGCTCCACTGGTCGTAGGCGCTTGCCAGCTGGCTCCAGCGCAGCATACGGCCGGCATCGAAGTGGGGCAGTAACGCGTGCGTCTCGTCGACGTCGCTGCACAGCACGACGTCGATTTCGGCTGCCTCACTCGGCGATGGTTCGACGACGACCCGGGTCGTCACCTGTGCTGGGAGCTTCGCACAAGCCTCGTGACAGGCCTCGATGGGGCCGAGGTTGACAAACCGCAGTCGCGAGAGGACCCCGTCGAGGTCGCGCGAGGCAGCCTCGCTGAGCAGTCGCACATCGACAAAGCCAGCCCGGAACTCCACGAGCACCCCTCATTTCATGCCATCTCATGTGATTACGGCACATGTGGGCACGAAGTGGAGGGGCTGAGCAGGCCGAGGGGTCAGCCTCGACTCTTGCCGCCTCGCTCAGACTCGAACTTTTCGCGAAGAGCAGCCCGGCGATCCTGGATCTCTCGATAGGAGATGCGCTCGGTATCGGCCGCCACGCCGAGCGAGGAGCGGACCGAGTCGAGGTCGACCTCCTGGGCACGAGGGTCGATCCCGATCTCGGAGGCGATCCTGCCGCCGTGACGCGTGGCAAAGTACGCCGCAATGCCAGCGACCTCACCGAGCAGGTCCACGTCGGGGGCGAAGGTTGCCACGGCGCCGTCGAGGAAGAGGATGTCTTTGACAAAGAGCATCAGCTCCTTCGGCATCTTTGCTCCGTAGCCAAGAAGCTGCTTCGTCAGGTCTCGCAGCTGGCTTGTCAGCTCCTCGGCGCTCATCTCCACGACGTCTTGTGGCGGACCGTCGAGACCGAGATCGCGAATCACCTGGTCGATATCTGCATCGGGTGCGAGCGCGCCAAGGTCACGAAGCGCCTGTACCTGAGCTCGCACATCGTTGAGCGTTCCACCCATCACGAGCCGGAGGAACGCGACGCGACGTTCCTCGCTGAGCCGTCCGGTGATGCCGAAGTCGAGCAGTGCTACTCGACCGTCCGCTTGGACGAACAGGTTCCCCCCATGAAGGTCACCGTGGAAGACGCCGTAGAGCATCGCGCCTTCGAGGAACGATACGACGCCTGCGCGCAGTACTTCCTCGGTCTTGATACCCGCCGCCTTCATCCCAGCGACGTCATCCCAGGCAAAGCCTTCAAGACGCTCCATGACGAGAACTCGGGGCGTGACGAGGCGCGGATGTGGCCGAGGCACGATGATCGCATGCTGGTCGCTCGCCGCGAGCACCCCGGCGATGTCGAGCATGTTCTCTGCTTCGAGCCGGAAGTCGAGCTCTTCGACAATCGTCTCCGCGAAGAGCTCGATCAGCGCAGGTGGGTTGGCTAGGACGGCGATCGGGATCCGCCCGACGAGGAATGGAGCGAGGTAGCTCATCACCGCAAGGTCGTTGCGCACGAGCATCGCGACGTGAGGGCGCTGCACCTTCACGACGACCTCTTCGCCGGAGCGCAGGACGGCCCGATGCACCTGAGCGATCGAAGCTGCGGCGATCGGCTCGGTGTCGAACTCTGCGAAGACCTCGTCGAGTGGTCGCCCGAAGTCGGCCTCGATCGTCCGCTGGACCGAGCTGAACGGCTCGGCTGGCACACGGTCGCGAAGGTGCTTGAACTCTCCTACCAGCTCGGGAGGGAAGATTCCCTCACCCGAGGAGATGATCTGCCCGAGCTTGATGTACGTCGGACCGAGCTTGGCAAAGGCCAACCGCAGCCGATGGGCAAGGCCGGCGCGAGAGGCGGTCTTGCCCTTTCGCCGGTCGAACCCGTACCAGCCAGCGAGGGCAACGCCGATCGTCCAGGCCACCCGGACGATGCGGCGCCCGGGCGGGATACGACGACGCCGGGTGAGGCGAGGAACGTCCTCGTGGGTCCGGAGCCGCACGAGGTGCAGGCCAGTGCGCCATGGGAGGGCATCCAGGTCGACAAGCCACGGCGCCTGGTCGCTGAAGGCACCTTCGCCAAGGTCGGCCGGACCATCGCCGAGTCCGGCTGCTGGACGGTCGTCGGTGTCGCTTGCGGATGGGTCGGTCACGGGGTCGGTCACGGGTCAGTCGCCGCGTCTCAGGCTTGCACGGGCGCGAGGACGAGGCAGCCGTTGTGGCCACCGAAGCCGAAGCTGTTCGACAACACCGGACCGGGAACGAAGGGACGAGCCGCTCCCGTGACGACGTCGAGGTGGATCGCCTCATCCTGCTGCTCGAGACCGGCCGTCGGGGGGATGAGCCCGCGCTCGATGCTGAGTGCAACCGCGACTGCTTCGATCGAGCCAGCGGCCGCCAGCGCGTGCCCGGTCACACCCTTCACCGACGTCACCGGGACGCCGTGCGCGCCGAACAGCTTCTCGATCGCTTGAGCCTCGGCGAGATCACCGGCGGGGGTCGATGTGCCATGAGCGTTGACGTGGGTGACCTCTGAGGCAGAGATTCCGGCGTCTTCGAGCGCAAACTCCATGCACGAGCGGGCTCCGGCGCCTTCGAGTGCGGGCGCAGTGATGTGGTAGGCGTCGGCCGTCGAGGCAGCGCCAAGCACTTCGGCATAGATGTGAGCGCCTCGAGCCTGTGCGTGATCGAACTCTTCGAGGATGAGCGCACCTGCACCTTCGGCCATCATGAAGCCGTCGCGACGCACGTCGAACGGTCGCGACATGCCCGAGGTGGACAGTGCGGTCATGTTCGAGAACGCGACGTGCCCGATGGCCGGCCGGTCACCCACGGTCTCCATCGCAGCCTCTGCGCTTCCCGTGATTGCTGCATCGCAGCGACCGTAGGCGATGAGTCGATAGGCATTGCCAATGGACTGTGTGCCTGCAGCACATGCGGTGACGATCGTCTCGCACGGACCACGCCAGCCGAAGCGCATCGAGATCGCAGCAGCACCTGCGTTGCCCATGATCATCGGCACGAGGAAGGGCGACACTCGCCGCGCCCCCTTCTCTACGAGCACGGTGATCTGTTCCTGCAATGTCGTCAGGCCACCTACGCCGGTGCCAAAGATCACGCCAGCACGATCGAGGTCTGGTGAGAGCCCCCCGGCATCGGCGAGCGCGATCGACGTGACCGCCAAGGACAGTTGAGCGAAGCGGTCCGTGCGGCGAGCCTCTTTTGGTTCGAACCACGCCAGAGGATCGAAGTCAGCCACTCGACGCTCGCCATCTGGCGCAGGGCCGCACAGCCCGTCGAAGAAGGTGTCGAGTTCGCTTCCGCAGCACGAGAGCACACCGAGCCCGGTGACGACGACTCGACGCTTGGCGACTCGCTGAGTCATCAGAGCTTGGCGGTGACGAGCTCGTAGGCCTGGGCGACCGTCTCGACGCCCTCGAGCTCGGACTCCTCGACGGTGATCTCGAACGATTCTTCGAGCGCCATCACGAACTCAACCAGGTCGAGGCTGTCGGCGTCGAGGTCGTCGCTGAAGCGGGCCTCTGGCACGATCTTCTCAGCCGGCACCTGCAGCACCTCGACGGCACAGGCACGGAATTTCTCGAAGGTCGCTTCGTCTGCCATGTCCTCTACTCCTTGTGTGAAAGCCCCGGGGAGGTTCCCCCGAGGTGGGTTACCGAAAGCACGCCACGTCTCTCGCCACGTCAGTATCCCATCCCGAGGCCGCCGTCGACGGCGAGCACCGAGCCGGTGATGTAACTGGCCTCGGGCGACGCCAAGTAGGTCACCGCCGAGGCGACCTCGACGGCGTTGCCGAGACGTGCCAGCGGGACTCGCGCTGCGAACTGCGCCGTCTGCTCCTCACTCAGTGCTGCCAGCATGTCGGTTGCGATGAGACCAGGAGTGACGACGTTCACCGTGATCGAGCGACTGGCTACTTCGCGAGCGAGTGAGCGGCCAAAGCCGACAAGACCGGCCTTGGCAGCCGCGTAGTTCGTCTGACCGGGGTTCCCGAGGAATGCCACGACCGACGAGATCAAGATGATGCGCCCGGACCGGGCCTTGATCATCGGCCCAATCGCCCGCTTGGTTGTCCGAAAGCAGGCCGTGAGGTCGGTCTCGATGACGCGGGCCCATCGTTCCTCGGTCATGCGGAGCAACAGTGCGTCGTCGGTCACGCCAGCGCAGCAGACCAGCACTTCGACCGGGCCAAGCGCCGTTTCGATTGCTGCGAACGCCACCTCGACCGCTTCTGGTGAGGTGACGTCACACGACACGGCGAACAAGGGCTCGGCGTGGCTCGCAGATGCGCCTTTCTCCGCCGTGGCGAAAGCCTCCGGCGGCGTGTGGTGGTAGGTGACCGCTACGCGTTCGCCGGCCTCCTGGAAGCGTCGAGCGATCGCCAGTCCAATTCCTCGCGAGCCCCCGGTGACGAGGACGACACGACCCCTGCTCGCCGCCGGAGGGGTGCTCGCCGTCGGGGTGCTCTCGGTCGGGGGACTCACGACCCGGACCCCCAGCGAATTAATGCGCTTGCCCAGGTCATGCCTGCCCCGAATCCGGACAACAGGACAAGGTCACCGTCGCGCACGCGGCCTTGGTCGGCAGCTTCGGCGAGTGCGAGCGGAATCGACGCAGCCGAGGTGTTCCCGGTGCGGTCGAGCACGATCGCCGTGCGCTCCATCGAGATCCCGACGCGTTCGTTGACGGCCTCAATGATTCGTACGTTTGCCTGGTGAGGCACGAACAGTGCAATGTCGGACGGCCGGAGGTTCGCCTTGGCGAGCACGTTCTCGATGGATTCGAGCTCGGCACGCACAGCGCGTCGAAAGACCTCCCGACCCTCCATATGAATGGTGCCACCGTGGTCCGCGTAGAGCAGGCTCGCAGCCGAGCCGTCGACGCCGAGGTCCGAGGCGAGAATGAGATCGTCGCTGTGCCCTGCTTCGAGCACGATCGCTGCAGCTCCGTCGCCAAACAACACGGCGGTCGAACGGTCGTCCTGGTCGGTCAGCGATGAGAGCGTCTCGGAGCCAATGACGAGGGCACGCTCATGGCCGGCGCTCAGTAGGGAGTCTGCGACGACCAGTGAGTACACGAACCCTGCGCACGCAGCGTTGAGGTCGAACGCGCCGCCGCGACAGCCGAGCGCGTCGTGGACCACCGACGATGAAGCAGGAACGGCCTGGTCAGGCGTCGTGGTGGCGAGCACGAGCAGGTCGATGTCGCTTCCGTCAACGCCGGCGCTCTTCAAAGCGGCGCGTCCGGCCTCGGTGGCCAGGCCCGAGGTCGTGCCGCCAAAGCGCCGCTCGCGAATGCCGGTTCTGGCCACGATCCACTCGTCGCTTGTGTCAAGGCGTGCGGCGAAGTCTGCGTTCGTCACCACGGTGTCAGGCAGAGCCGAACCCCATCCGGTGATGGCCGATCCCATCAGTGGGCTCCCATCGCAGGCCGGTCCAGATCGTCGGTCGCGGTCAGCCAGGCGACGGGCTGGCCGGAAACGACGCGCTCGCCGGGAAGGACGAGTACGTCCTCGAGGACTCCGGCGAACGATGAACGTATCTCGGCGTCACCGGCCCACCCGACCAGATCCCCGACGCGCAAGTGGATGGGCGCTCGGCTCGGCACGTCGACGCGCTGGCTTTTGAGCGTGGGAACTGCAGGCAGGCAGGCTGGGGATGGAGTGAAGGGCCCCGTGACCGGCGAGACGATCAGCCGCTCGGTCATGGCGTAGCGCTCGCCAGGTGCGCCCGCGCCAGGCTGGACGAGCGCGGCTGGCCCCGAAGACGGCGCAGTGGACGGCGCGAGTGCCTCCACGAGGCGCTCGAGCTCGTCGGGAGTTGCCACCGAGAAGGTGCGCACGTCGCCTGCGGTGAGCGTGCGCTTCGCCATGCCGGTCAGCACGGCACCGGGCCCAAGCTCGACGAAGGTGCGCGCGCCTGACTCGTAGAGCGCGACGAGGCTCTGGCGCCACCGCACTGGCCCACAAAGCTGGGCGGAGAGCAGGCTGGGCCATTCAGACGGGTCACCATGGTGGCGGGCATCCACATTGGCCACGACAACGGGCTCGGGCTCGCGAAACGTCGCGGTCGCGAGCGCCTTGCGCAGACGCTCACGCGCCGGTGCCATGTAGGGCGTGTGGAAAGCCCCACCCACGGCGATGCTCATGACGCGCTTGGCGCCGAGGGACTTTGCCAGCACGCCGGCCGCGCTGACTGCATCGGGATCACCGGCGATCACGACCTGGCCCGGCGCGTTGTAGTTCGCCACCCACACATCGGCCTCGGCACGCAGGCACGCTGCGGCCACATCGTCGTCATCGAGCCCGAGCACCGCCGCCATGGTCCCCGGTGCCTGATCGGCGGCGTCTTGCATCGCCGAGCCGCGTTCTGCGACAAGGCGAAGTCCGCCCTCGTAGTCGAGTGCGCCCGTTGCCACGAGTGCTGTGTACTCACCGAGGCTGTGACCTGCCGAGGCTGCAGGCACGATGCCGACGCGCTCGGCTGCGTCGAGGACCACCAGGCTGAGCACAAATGTCGCAAGCTGGGCATTGGCGGTCTTGGTGAGCGTCTCTTGATCAGCCTCGGTCAAAAGCGACGCAACATCGAGCCCGACGACCTCACCGGCGTGCTCGACAAGTTCCCAGGAGGGATGGTCGACCCACGGGGCTCCCATGCCGGGCTTTTGTGAGCCCTGGCCGGGAAAGGTGAACGCCAGCACCAGACGGCTCCTCTCGGTCGGGAGCGCTGCGGCCCTCCGACGCATTTCATCAGTTGTTGGACCCGCAACAGCGCAGTGAGGTTACGCTCGACTTTGGTTCGTGTCACGGTGTCGTGCCATGACGAGGAGCGCCTCACCTTGACCATAGCGAGCAGACGACGACTGGGCAGGGTAGCTGTCGCCAGATCCGGACACATCGTTGCGGTGGTGACGAAAAATGTCCGTGCTGGTCTCACCGATGTGATGCGCGGGCGCAATGGGCGGGGGCCTGCGCGCCTTCGAGACACGCTCGCCGAGCTCGGACCCACCTACGTCAAGCTCGGACAAGCGCTATCGACGCGCCCTGACCTCGTACCGCCGCGCTACGAGGTCGAGCTGGCCCGGCTTCAAGACTCCGTCCCTCCGATCAGCTCCGACGCCGTCAAGCTGGCGCTGCGGCGCGAGCTCGGACGAGATCCCACGTCGCTCTATGCCGTGTTCGACGAGGCGCCACTTGCGGCTGCCTCGATCGGACAGGTTCACGTCGCCCAGCTATGGGATGGACGAGATGTCGTGGTCAAGCTGCGTCGCCCGGGTGTGATGGCGGCGGTGGAGCAGGACCTCGCCGTGATGCGGGTCGTCGGCGCTGTGGTCGCCTCGATGCCAGGAGCGTTGCGACGGGTCAATGTCGCCGGCTTTGTCGAGCAGTTCAGCGGGACGATCCGAGGCGAGCTCGACTACATCGCTGAGGGCCACAATGCCGATCGGGCACGAGTTGACCTGGCGAATCTGCCGGTGCACATCCCCACCGTCATCTGGGAGGCGACGACGCACGGGGTGCTCACGCTCGAGCACATCGTGGGCGTGAAGATCGACGATCTGGCGGGTCTCTCCGCGATGGACATCGACGTGGCCAAGCTCGCTCGAGATCTGGCTTACGTCTACCTGTCCATGGTGTTCACCCACGGCTTCTTCCACGCCGACCCCCATCCGGGGAACTTGTTCGTCGAAGCTGATGGCCGGATCGCGATGCTCGATTTCGGGATGGTCGGGACGGTCGACCCGGTGGTGCGAAGCGCTCTGGTGGAGATCATCCTTGCTCTCGTGACACATGACACCCGGCGAACCATTCGGGCCATGCGCGGTCTCGGGATCGCACCGGAGAGCGTCGATGAGGACGTCTTTGTCGAGGAGCTCGATCGCCTCACGGCTTCATCGATCGAGACGCCTCTTGGGGAGCTGCGACTTGCTCCTTTGATCTCTGACCTCATGACGGTGAGTCGCCGGCATCACCTTGCGTTCCCACGTGAGCTGGCGCTTCTCGTGAAGACCGTGGTCATGGCCGAGGGGCTTGCGGCGCAGCTCGACCCGACGTTTGCCCTGCCGGAGGTGCTGGTGGGCTTCGTGGCCGCCAGCTTTGGTCCCCACGCAGGCGGTGCGGCTCAGCCGTGACGGATCCAGGCGAGCGACCGCTTCGCGTCGGCCACTCGCTCGTTCCCGCAGTTGAGCTGGAGTGGCGCTTCAGTGGCAGTGGCGGACCCGGGGGTCAGCACGCGAACACGTCGAACACCCGAGTCGAGGTTCGCTTCGACATCGCCTCATCACCCTCGATCGGACCACGCCAGCGCGAACGGCTACTCGACCGGCTGGGCCCCGTCGTGCGTGTCGTGGCGTCGGACGAGCGCAGCCAGCTTCGCAACCGGGAACTCGCACTGCGACGGCTCGAAGCGCGCATCGCCGAGGCGTTGCGCGTCGAGCGACCCCGCCGGCCGACTCGCCCGACTCTTGGCTCAAAACAGCGTCGTCTCGAGTCCAAGCGTGCCGTTGCCGAGCGCAAGCGGGA
>Ga0116230_10002973_pt1 | contig 16396 bp, 11 predicted proteins | sample S1TSphfallax_3_FD_88678 | JGI IMG/M metagenome (GOLD analysis project Ga0116230, IMG submission 88678) | Host-associated microbial communities from peat moss isolated from Minnesota, USA - S1T2_Fd - Sphagnum fallax MG | ecosystem: Host-associated > Plants > Peat moss > Unclassified | place...
ATGTCACGAAGCTCGGTGATGGACAAAAGTAAAGCTTAGCGATGACCCCAAGCATCATGTTTAAATTCAATGTCTAAATTGAATACCTTTCCATCATTCGGCCGCGGCGCCTTGCCGAACCAATATGATCTGATTGCCCTAGCGCTGATCTTCGGCGTTTTCGTGGCCATTGGCGAGGGCACGCGCGGTATCAACATGCCGCTCGGGGCTGTACCCTCCGCGGACCTCTCTCTCGATTACCGCAACCTGCCCTATTACGCATTGCGCACGACTTTGCGCATGTTCGCGGCGATCGGTGCTTCGCTGCTCTTCACCTTCACTTATGCGACGCTCGCAGCGAAAAGCCGCCGGGCGGAATTGGTCCTCATTCCGCTTCTCGACATCTTGCAGTCGGTGCCGATCCTCGGCTTTTTGTCGTTCACCGTGACGTTCTTCTTGGGCCTGTTTCCCGGCTCGACGTTAGGCGCTGAATGCGCAGCCATTTTTGCGATCTTCACGAGTCAGGCCTGGAACATGGCCTTTTCTTTCTACCAGTCTCTGCGCAGCGTGCCGCGCGACTTGAACGAAGTGACACGAGGCTTCGGCCTTTCGTCCTGGCAAAAATTCTGGCAGCTCGAAACGCCTTTCGCCTTACCGAGCCTGATCTGGAATATGATGATGTCCATGTCCGGCGGCTGGTTTTTCGTCGTCGCGTCGGAGGCGATCACGGTTGGGGATACATCGGTCAAACTCCCGGGTGTCGGTTCCTATCTGGCCTCAGCCATCGAACAAAGACGCATTGATGCGGTGATCGCAGCCGTTGTCACCATGCTTGTCGTGATTATCGCCTACGACCAATTCTTGTTTCGCCCGCTGGTCATATTCGCGGGCCGCTTCCGGGTTGAACTGTCGGTTTCACAGACGCAAACAAGATCCTGGGTCATGGATCTTTTTACCCGTTCGCCTTGGCTTCGCGCGGCAATGGCCCAGCCAGCCGGTTTGTTTCGATCGATCGCACTTTGGCGTTTTGAGCTTCCAGTGCGTGCCGCGGCGGAACCCATGAACCGCGGCACGGCCAAAGCGATCGACATGCTATGGCTCAGCTTCATCGTGGCTGTTGCCCTCTACGCCCTTTGGACGATCTTCAATTATCTCAGCCAAACACTGACCTGGGGAGATGTGGGTCAGAGCGCACTTTTGACCTTGTTTACGATGCTCCGGGTCATTCTTCTCATGATCCTCGCTTCGCTCATCTGGGTGCCGATCGGCGTCTGGATCGGTCTGCGGCCGGCATTGGCTGAGAAGGCCCAGCCCTTGGCGCAATTCCTCGCGGCCTTTCCCGCGAATGTGGTTTTCCCCATCGCCGTCGTGCTGATCCTGCGTTTCAAACTCAACCCGGATATCTGGCTCAGCTTCCTGATCGTCTTCGGGACTCAATGGTATATTTTGTTCAACGTGATCGCGGGCGCGCAAGCTTTTCCAAATGATCTGCGTGAGGCCGTTGCAAGTCTCAAGATCCATGGCTGGGATTGGTGGAAGAGCGTGATGCTGCCGGGGATCTTTCCCTATTATGTCACCGGCGCGCTCACCGCCTCCGGCGGGTCCTGGAATGCCGCGATCGTCGCCGAATATGTGAAATGGGGCGACGACACGGTGACCGCGCATGGCATTGGCGCCTATATAGCCGAGGCGACCGCTTCGGGCGATTTCCCCAAGATCGTCCTTGGCGTCGCGTTCATGTCGGTCTGCGTAACTTTATTTAACCGCCTCTTATGGCGGCCCTTGTTCGGCCTCGCCGAGCGCCGGCTGCGTCTCGATTAAGGGTTCCATCATGCTTGATGCCCGCGCCAAGCCTTTGTTCGAAATTCAAAACGTCTCGCAGCATTATCACACGGGTTCTGGCGAGATTGGTCCGCCCGTGCTCGACAAAGTTTCGCTGACTCTGAGCGATGGCGAAATCGTCGGCCTGCTCGGCCGCTCCGGTTGCGGCAAGTCCTCGCTGCTGCGCATTATTGCCGGCCTTACAAAGGCGGCCTCCGGCGACGTTTCCTATCTGGGCAAGCCGGTGACTGGCCCGGTCGATGGCGTCGCGATGGTATTTCAAAGCTTCGCGCTGTTTCCCTGGCTCACAGTTCTCGCCAATGTCGAACTCGGGCTGCGCGCGCGCAAGGTCGGCAAAGACGAAGCCCGGCGGCGGGCTCTAAAGGCCATCGATCTGATCGGCCTCGATGGATATGAATCGGCCTTTCCGAAGGAGCTTTCCGGCGGCATGCGACAGCGCGTTGGCTTCGCGCGCGCGCTCGTCGTCAATCCAAACCTGCTTTTGATGGATGAGCCTTTCTCGGCACTCGATGTCCTCACCGCCGAGACATTGCGTACCGATCTTCTCGATCTCTGGGTCGAAGGACGTATGCCGATCAAGACGATCCTGCTCGTTACGCATAATATCGAAGAAGCCGTACTGATGTGCAATCGCATCATCGTCTTGTCGTCGCATCCAGGCCGGATCACAGCGGAAATTACTGTCACTTTGAAACACCCCCGTAACCGGCTCGATCCGGAGTTCCGGCAGCTGGTCGATAAGATCTACGCTCTGATGACCCGCCGTCCCGCGAATGAGGTGCCGCGCGAGGGTGTGTTCCCAGGCCTTGGCGTGGCCATGGCGCTGCCCCGTATATCGACCAATACGCTTGCCGGCATGATCGAGGAAATCGCAGCCGAGCCGCATCATGGGAAAGCTGATCTGCCGACGCTGGCCGAGGATCTGCAGATGGAAATCGACGAGCTTTTCCCGGTCGGTGAAACACTGCAGCTCATGCGCTTCGCAGAAATCGAGGAAGGTGACATCAAACTCACAGCCGCCGGGCAGCGCTTCGCCGATGCCGAGACGGACGAACGTAAAAAGCTCTTCGGCGATCATCTTCTCGCCTATGTACCGCTCGCCGCGCATATCAAGGTTGTGCTCGATGAGCGGCCGACCCATCACGCGCGCGCCATACGCTTTCTCGAAGAACTCGAAGATCATATGTCGGAAGAATATGCCGACCGGACCTTGAAGGCCGTGATCACCTGGGGCCGCTATGGCGAAATTTTCGCCTACGATGAGACGAGCGAGACGTTCAGTCTGGAGAACCCGGAGTGAGCCGGGGACAGTTCGCTCTCATCATGCGTATCCCCGCATAAAGCATAGATAATGGCATTTTTGCCCGATGACCCGAATACGCTTATATTGAGGCATGAAACCATCCGAAGCACTTGCGGCTCACCGCACCGCGTTACGAGAGCTCTGCCGGCGCCACGGGCTAGAACGCCCGCGCGTCTATGGTTCAGTTTTAAGCGGCACTGATACCGAGGAGAGTGGCCTCGATCTGTTAGCAGATGCAACGGAAACAACAACCTTGTTCGTGCTGGCTCGTTTGGAACATGCCGCGCAGGAATTGCTGGGCGTTCGCGTATCGATTTTGACGCCAGGTTTTTTGCCGGTCAAATTTAGGGGGCGGGTGCTGGAACGGGCGCAGCCGCTGTGAAGCACCCAGAGCGCGTTGAAGATTATTTGGAACATATCGCGCAGGCGATTCAGCGGGCGATGGAATATATTGAGAATTTAGGTGACGTGAACGCCTTTGAGCAAAGCCAGCGTGATCAGGATGCCGTCATACCGCAACATCGAGATCATCGGCGAAGCCGCCCGGCAAATTCAACAAAACGCACCGGAATATGTGACAGCGCATCCTGAATTACCGTGGATCGAAATGCGGGGCATGCGCAACAAGATGATCCACAATTACTTTGATGTGGACGTCAATGTTGTCTGGGGCACCGTCAAGCAAGATTTGCCTGTGCTCGAAAAGCAGATCGAACACATACTGAGTGCAGGCACGCAAGCTTCCCTCGAATCAGACCGCTGACTCCGCCCACGCGTGATGCCGCAGGGTTTGACGGCGTGTTCCGCGGCCACCTTGAAGGGTCAGAACGAAGAAAGTTCTGGCAGCTTTCGACGGCCTGCTGCGGTTGAGATGCGAATAATCATCCCATCTATTTCTAGCGCGTTGTCCATTTTCTCGTGGAACTCGAAGATCATATGTCGGAAGATTATGCCGACAGGACCTTAAAGGCCTTGATCACCTGGGGCCGCTATGGCGAAATCTTCGCCTATGATGAGACGAGCGAGACGTCAGTCTGGAGAACCCGGAGTGAGCGGCACACCCTTATACTCGTCATGCGCCAGTCAAGCATTTCTGAACTAGAGGAGCCGAAGTGTCCCTTAGCAGGCACCCGGCTTTAGCAGGATAGAAAGCTTTGCAGCGTTACAATCGAAAAAGATAACTCTAACACCCGTCATTAACGGAACAAATAATAAACATTCAAACTTTCAGAAGGGGGACACCATGTTTCATTTAACGCATAAGCTGGCCATTGCGGCAGTGCTGTTTCTTTCGATGTCCGTTGCGGGATATGCGAAGAGCAAGACAATAGGCGATATCACGCTGGACGTCCCCGATGCCTTTGAAGCCAGCGCATCCGCCCGCGGCGTCGAGCTAAAGACGCCGGACGAAGAGGTCTACACCTGGTTCGAAACCTACAAGGGCAGCGAAGGCGACACGCTTCAGGCCGAACACGCAAAATATTGGAAAGAGAATGATGTCGTTCTCAACGATCCCGAAATGACAGACAAAAAATCCGGCGATATTCACGTCGCGACGATGTTCTTTCCCCATGCCACATGGCAGGGAAAACCGACAGTCCTGCGTTACGTTAAGATAGGACCTGTCGCTGCCAGCGGGACGATGGTTCTGATGACAGTCTGGGCGTCGCCAAATGGTATCAATACGCACGGTAAAGAAGTCGAGCACATGCTCAACACCTTAAATGTGAAGATTCCGCAATAAGAAAGAAATTATCGCAGGCCGCCTATCGCAACGGTGCAATCGTAATAAGCGAGGGGCCACCCGGGACAGGAGAGCCCCTCTATAGCGTTGGCTCTAGCTTAAATGAAACCAAAGCGTCGCGATGCCTAAGAAAGATGAATAGCCGACAACATCGGTCACCGTCGTCACGAAGGCGCCGGAAGAAACCGCTGGATCGACTTCGTAATGATCGAGGATCAGCGGGATCAAAATCCCGCCCAAAGCGCCCGCGACCAGATTGGTCAGCATCGCAAGCGCGATGACGACACCAAGGCCTGCGAGGCCGAACCATACACTTGCCACGACACCTGTCAGAAGGCCAAAGGCGGCGCCATTCAAGGCGCCGACCATGAGCTCGCGCAGGATAACCCGCATTGCATTGAAGCGCGATAGATCGCGCGTTGCGAGCGCGCGGACAGCGACGGTCATCGTCTGTGTCGCGGCGTTTCCGCCTTGGCTCGCAACAAGCGGCGCGAGCACTGCGAGCGCCACCATTTTCTGCAATTCATTTTCGAAAAGGCCAAGCACGGAAGAGGCGACAAAGGCCGTGATGAGATTGACGAAGAGCCAGAGGAAACGGCTGCGCGTCGTGCGAGACACGCTGTCGGATAATTCTTCCGACATGGACACACCACCCAGCGCTTTTAAGTCGGCGTCCGCCTCAGCCTGAATGACATCGACGATATCATCAATCGTGATCACGCCGACAAGCCGCTCGGCTTCATCGACCACCGGAACGGATACGAGATTATAGCGCTCGAAGATCCGCGCCACCTCTTCGCGCTCTTCCAGCACCGACACGCGCCTGCGATCGGCCAGCATGATCTCTTCAAGCCGTGCGCTGCTTTTCGCGCGCATCAAAGTGTCGAGAAAGACATTGCCCAGGAGCCGATGCGCCGGATCGACAATGAAGATCTCAAAGAACTGATCCGGTAAATCCTCCTCGTCGGTATCGCGCATGAAATCGATGGCTTGTCCGGCCGTCCAAAAAGGCGGCGCCGTGACGAGCGTCGTCTGCATAAGACGACCGGCTGATTCCTCAGGATAGTCGAGCGAGCGCTGCAATGCGGCCCGGTCGACCGGCGAGAGAGCTTCGAGAATCTCGTCCTGGTCTTTTTTGTCGAGATCTTCGAGAAGGCTGACCGCATCGTCATATTCGAGATCCAGCACGCCCTCGGCGACGGTGCGCGTTGGCAGTTCATCGAGGATTTCGTCGCGGATATTGTCATCGACTTCGTTGAGCGCGGCGAAGTCGAAATCATGCCCCATAAGCTGGATGAGCTTAGGACGGAGCTCCGGCGCGAGCATGACAATCAGGGCGCCGAGGTCGGCCTCATGCAAATCGCCAGCTAGGGCGCAGACACGATCCGCCGATCCGGCCTCAATGGCGTCGGCAACCTCGGCTGCGAAGCCCTTCAGGATGTTGCCATCCTCGTCGCAGACCGGCGCGGGGACAACGGGTGAATGACCGGCTTGCGCAGCCTCGATGTGCTTGTCTTCGATCGTGCTCATGCCATCGATTCCGTCCGCTGCCGCATTAAGGCCGGTTCTTAAGGGGCGGGAGCTATGAACGCAAACAACGAGACTGGCGCGCTGAGCGGGAGCGTTCAGATCGTTCTGCGCGGGTGCGAACAGACTAAACGCGGTATCTTTGCTCGACCGCTCGCCAGCGCAACTCGATGCAAATATACAACCTCAGATAGTAATTCATCCTCTGTTCATGTATGAACGCATCATTAAATCTGCAACACAAACCGGTTTGCCTTAATTTTTAATATGGCATAAACAACTGAAGTTAAATAGAATATCTTAATTGAGGCCGAGTAAGATGCAATGAAGCACATTCAGCCATGATACATCCTATGGTTGCATAAATTCGCGGTTCAGCCACCCATGCACCCTTATTCTATATCTCATACCACACGCCAGGGAGGCGGTCATGACATGCCCAGTCAAGAGGAGCGTGAGGCCGCTGCGCACTATATCGCGCAAATGGCAGCTGAACTTGCCAAAATCGGTGCAAAGGCCCAGCTCGATCTCCTGACTTATTTGCTTAGGATGGCACAGATGGAAGCTGAGAGTTTTCTGCGAGATCCCAAATCGGAAACCTAGAGCGCTTATCGCTTGGGTGGAATCAGCCAAGCGATAAGAATTTGCTCCCGATCCAGTAAATGAGAGCATGCTCTCATCGCAAAACCGCATATACTTTTGCGAAACGTGCCCTGAAGCTCCAAGCTTTACCCGGCCAGGCGTAGATTTGCCGGCTCGCGTGAAACGGCACGATTGCGGCCCGCGGCCTTGGCCATATAGAGCGCGTCGTCCGCCGCGCGCAGGAGCGCTGCTGGCTCTTGTCCTTGCCGCGGGGACATGCAAGCAACTCCGGCACTGACCGTCATAACGCCATAAGCGCTCGCTTCATGCCGGAGATCCAGGGCCAAAACGCTTGCACAGATCATCTCTGCAATATGAAGTGCTCCCGCATAATCGGTTGCAGGGAGCAGCACGGCAAATTCTTCGCCGCCATATCGCGCCGCCAGATCGCTCGGCCGCTTGATACAGGCCTTTATACAATCGGCAATGGCCCGCAGTGCCTTGTCTCCAGCCTGATGCCCATAAGTGTCGTTATAGGATTTGAAGAAATCAGCATCGAACATCAAAAGAGAGAATGGCGTATTCTCACGTTCCGCCCGGCGCCATTCGGATGCGAGAATCTCACCGAACTTCCGTCTGTTCGCGAGACCTGTGAGTTCATCGGTCGTGGCCATTTCGGCCAAAGCTTTTTCAGCCGTTTGCCGCCGCCGTAATTCAAACTCAAGCTGCCTTATCAAAACAAGGACAGCGACGCAGAGTGCGATGAGGCTTACAACGCTATAAAATCCCGTATACCACATGTCCGTCACTTCGGGGACGGACATACTCACCCTTTGATAATAAGGCAGATGGCCGATCCTGCGATAGTCGTGAAGCCGCTGCACACCTTCAATGAAGTCTGTCTCGATAATATGTCCGGGGGCCTGATCAAGCTTCGTCAAGAGTAGCGGGTCAACGAGCCGTTTCCCCGCATCGCCCTCCGAAAACGGCCAACGCACGATAATGGCGCCGTCAGCATCCAAAAGCGTAATGGAATCATTTGGTGTTAAGATGATTTTGCCGAAAAGACGCTTGAAATGATCAAGCTGGACCGCCCCGACAACAACCCCTGCGAAACTTCCATCGGGATGATTGAAGCGGCGGCTGAGAGTGACGATCCATTCGCCGTTTTTTAAACGGCTTTGAATCGGATGGCCGATATAGAGACCGGCGTCCGCGCTCACGGTTTTGTGAATGCGGAAATAATCACGGTCAGCAAGATGACCCTGACGCGGCTTCAGCGATTCAGAATCTAGAATGACTGTCCCATTTTCATCGAGGACAATCATCCCCTCCATTCCCTCGTCCCGATTCTGAGTATGATCGAACAGAAGCCTCTGCCGGGCCTCGGGATCTAGCCTCATGAGATCTGGATTGACGACCTTGCCCGCGAGCGCGAGCAGCGAGGCATCATAACGTTCTACGTTCCGCTCGATCTCCTGCTCAACCAAAGCGCTGATATTGCCGATCGATTGAATCGAGTTCTGCTTCTGCTCTTTGCGATCGCCAAGGAGGTTCGTGACAAAAAAAAGCCGGACCGCCAATAGACACAGAAGCGCAATAACAATGGCTATTTTCGCGGCCCGGCGATAAAAAGCGCAGCGTCCTGGGAAAGACAATCGAGACAAAAATGCGGCTTGCATCGTAGCTGAGAATCCTACTCGAGCTACTTCTGCTACGATTACGTTAAGAGGTCCTAAATTCTCGGCTTTCACAAACGCCGATAAAATGTGCAATTTTAAGCTTTATCACGCCCTGCGCCGCGGGCGTGGATCACCCAAGGTTATGCACGATTTTTCCACCGGCCATTGTCAGTTTCACACAGCCTTCCATGCGTGCATTTTCGAATGGCGTATTTTTGCTGCGTGACAATAACTTCGCTTTTTCTACGATATAAGGCTCATCGGGGTCCAATCTAATGAGATCAGCCGGTGCCCCCTTAACGAGATGGCCTTGGGGCAGCCCCAAAATCTCCGCGGGTTTCGTCGATAGCGCATGAAGCAGGCGAAAGAGGCTCAGCTCACCGGAAGTGACAAGACGCAAACCCGCGGAAAGCATGGTTTCAAGACCGATCGCCCCATCTTCGGCTTCGGCGAAAGGCAGTCGCTTCGTTTCGACATCCTGGGGATTATGATCAGATACGATAATATCGATCACGCCTTCGGCGAGGGCTGCGACCAATGCGCGCCTTTCATCCTCCTGCCGGAGCGGCGGCGCGAGCTTTAAAAAGGTCCGATAGTCGCCAATATCATTTTCGTTCAGTGTCAAATGATTGATCGATGTCGCGCAAGTAACTGGCAGCCCAGCCGCCTTCGCCTTTTTGATGATATCGACAGACAAGGAGGTCGTGATCAGCGCCGCATGGTAACGCGCACCGGTCAAATTCACGAGGCGCATATCACGATCGAGGATAATGGCTTCCGCTTCGCGCGGAATGCCCGCGAGGCCAAGCCGCGAGGCAAACTCGCCCTCGTTCATCACGCCTCCCGCCGCAAGATCCTTATCTTCCGCGTAATGAATGACGAGAGCATCGAAATCGCTGGCATATGATAAAGCCCGGCGCATGACTTGCGCATTGCGGACGCTATGGGCGCCGTCGCTGAACGCAATCGCTCCCGCCTGTTGAAGCAGCCCGATCTCAGCGATCTCGAGCCCTTGCAATCCCTTCGTTAGCGCAGCGGCCGGAAGGACCCTGACGCGGCCGGTATCGCGCGCGCGCCGCAGCAGAAAATCGACCACCGCCGCTTCATCGACAGGCGGTGTTGTGTCCGGACGCGCGAGGATTGTCGTGATGCCGCCCGCCGCGGCGGCGGCCGTCGCCGAAGCGATGGTTTCGCGATGTTCGGCGCCAGGTTCGCCCAAAAAGGCCCGCATATCGATCAACCCTGGCGCGACAATATCGCCGCCGCAATCGATAATTTGCGCGTGAGGCGGCAAAGATGCCGGGGTAATCTGCGGACCAAAGTCGAGGATCAATCCATCTGCGACGAGAATGCCGCCTTTGGTCTCCGTTGCGCGTTCCGGATCGATCAGCCGCGCGTTGACGAGCGCCAAAGGCTGATGCGCGATCGACGGGGAGAAAATTGAAGTTCCGGCGTTCGTTGCCATGAGGCCCTAACTATTCGGCAGATGTTGCGCGAGAGCTTCCAAAACCGCCATACGCACGGCGACACCCATTTCCACCTGCTCGCGGATCAGACTTTGCGGCCCATCCGCGACCGCTGAATCGATTTCGACGCCGCGATTCATCGGTCCTGGGTGCATCACCAGCGCGTCTGGCTTTGCCAAGCTCAGCTTCTCTTTGTCGAGGCCAAAGAAGCGGAAATATTCTTTAGACGACGGCACGAATCCACCGCTCATCCGCTCGCGCTGCAAGCGCAGCATCATCACAATATCAGCACCTTCGAGCCCCTTGCGCATATCGCGGAAGACCTCGACACCCATGCGCTCTATACCATTCGGCAAAAGTGTCGATGGCCCGATCACGCGGACCCGCGCACCAAGGGCAGCTAAGAGAATAATATTCGAACGTGCCACGCGCGAATGCAGAATATCCCCGCAGATCGCGACAATGAGGCCTGAAATCGACCCTTTATTACGGCGGATCGTCAAAGCGTCGAGCAAGGCCTGGGTCGGATGCTCATGTGCGCCATCGCCTGCATTAACGACACCGCAGTCGAGCATTTTGGCAAGCAGATGCACAGCGCCTGCCTGAGCATGACGGACAACGATAATGTCCGGCCGCATCGCATTCAGCGTCATCGCCGTATCGATCAGGGTCTCGCCCTTTTTCACACTCGACGTCGCGACCGACATATTCATCACGTCGGCGCCTAATCGCTTGCCAGCCAGCTCAAAGGAAGACTGCGTACGGGTGGAGGCTTCGAAAAAAAGATTGATGAGCGTCCGGCCGCGCAAGGTCGCGCGTTTCTTTTCGATCTGCCGGGAGACCTCGACGGCATCCTCGGCAAGGTCGAGCAGGGAATTGATATCAATTGGAGAAAGTCCCTCGATCCCGAGCAAATGCCGGTGGGGAAATCGGGGTTTGGACAACAACTCGGACATTAAATTGGTTGTATGAAGTGAATCTTGACCATTCGCAAGACAAACTCATGGAAATGCCGCGGTAAGCGAGTGAAGGTCTCCCGCATCCTGATGGCCGCCGTCGCGGGCTCCTTGCATGAGAGTGGATGGGTAAGTAGTTCACCTGATTGCCCTGGTGAAAACGCTGAAAAGGCTTGCCACGCCCCCCGCGCTGTGCCAATGGCGCAGCTTGCACTGGGGATCAGGAGACTTAGATGGTGCTGCCAAGCTCGGCATCGCCCTGGCAAGTCTTCCACCCATTTGACGATTGCATCCCCCTCACCCATCTTCTGTCAGGAAGACTCGGGCCGAACTGAAAAGATTACGGCTGTTGCAAGCTTAGTTCTTTAAAGTATATGCGGATTCAAACTGCCTTCCCGCGGGAAGAGGAGGACTTTGCTTTATGAATGTTGTCATCGTCGAATCACCGGCGAAGGCCAAGACCATCAATAAATATTTAGGCCGCGACTACGAAGTTTATGCCTCTTATGGTCATGTCCGCGATTTACCGTCGAAAGATGGTTCCGTCGATCCCGAAACCGATTTCACAATGGTCTGGGATGTCGATGCCAAATCTGCAAAGCGTCTTTCCGACATTGCCAATGCCGTAAAGCAGGCTGATTGCGTGATTCTTGCGACCGATCCGGATCGCGAAGGTGAAGCGATTTCCTGGCATGTGCTTGAAGTTTTAAAAAACAAACGCGTCTTGAAGGACAAGACAGTTCAACGCGTTGTTTTCAATGCTATCACTAAATCAGCCATCCTTGAGGCGATGCAAAACCCGCGCGAGATCGATGCGGCTCTGGTCGATGCCTATCTCGCCCGCCGCGCGCTCGACTATCTCGTCGGCTTCAATCTTTCGCCGGTGCTTTGGCGGAAACTGCCGGGCGCCCGATCGGCCGGACGCGTGCAGTCAGTGGCATTGCGGCTCGTCTGCGACCGTGAGCTTGAGATCGAAAAATTCGTCTCGCGCGAATATTGGTCGATCGCGGCGCATTTAAAGACAAAGGCTGGCCTTCCTTTTATCGCGCGCCTCACCGGCGCCGACGGGAAGAAGATCACACGTCTTGACGTTGGTACGGAAACTGAGGCCAAGGACCTGCAAGGCGCGCTTGAACGCGCCAAATTTTCCGTTGCATCTATCGAGTCAAAACCGGCGAAGCGGCACCCTTACGCGCCTTTTACGACATCGACCTTGCAGCAAGAAGCGTCGCGCAAGCTGGGTTTCGCGCCGGCCCGCACCATGCAGCTCGCGCAAAAGCTCTATGAAGGCGCCGATATCGACGGCGAGACGGTAGGTCTTATTACGTATATGCGAACCGATGGCGTCGATATGGCGCCGGAAGCGATCACCGCGGCGCGGCGTGTCATCGGGAAGGAATATGGCGACTCTTATGTGCCCAAGGTTCCACGCAAATATTTGGTGAAAGCTAAAAATGCGCAGGAAGCGCATGAAGCCATCCGCCCGACCGATCTCGGCCGCCTGCCAAAACATGTCCTGCGCGCGCTCGACGCCGACCAGGCGCGGCTCTACGAACTGATCTGGACACGCACGATTGCCAGCCAAATGGAATCGGCCGAGCTCGAACGCACCACAGTCGATATCATCGCTAAGGATGGCGCCCGCATCCTCGATCTGCGGGCGACCGGACAGGTTGTACGCTTCGACGGCTTCCTGAAACTTTATCAGGAAGGTAAGGACGACGACGAAGACGACGAGAACAGCCGCCTGCCCGCTATGGCAAAGGACGAGCCGCTCAGCAAAGACAAGATAGAGGCCACTCAGCATTTCACTGAGCCGCCGCCGCGCTTTACAGAGGCGACCCTGGTCAAGCGTATGGAAGAGCTTGGCATCGGCCGGCCTTCGACCTACGCTTCCACGCTCGCCGTTTTGCAAGACCGCGAATATGTGCGGATCGAGAAAAAAAGGCTTGTCCCGGAGGACAAGGGCCGGCTTGTTACAGCTTTTCTCGAGGCTTTCTTCACACGCTATGTGAGTTTTGATTTCACCGCGGACCTCGAAGAAAAGCTCGATGGCGTTTCCAATTCTGAGATCGACTGGAAACAAGTCCTGCGCGATTTCTGGGCCGATTTCTCAGGCGCTCTGGCAGGCACTAAGGATTTGCGCACGACGCAAGTTCTCGACAGTCTCAACGAGATTTTAGGCCCGCATATTTTCCCGCCGACGGAAGATGGTTCAAGCCCGCGCGCCTGTCCATCGTGCAGCTCAGGACAGCTTTCGCTGAAACTTGGTAAGTTTGGCGCCTTTATCGGCTGCTCGAACTATCCCGAATGCAAGTTTACACGCACGCTCGCCAACACTGGCGCCGACCAGGCCAATGGCATTGAAGGGACCGACCGTCCCGGCGTCAAAGTGCTCGGTCAAGATCCCGTAACCGGCGAAGAGGTCTCGCTGCGCGATGGCCGCTTCGGTGCCTATATTCAACTCGGCGAAGGCGACAAGCCGAAGCGAACGTCTGTGCCTAAAACGATGCAGACCGCCGATGTCGATCTGGAAAAAGCGCTGAAACTTTTGTCTTTGCCCCGGGAAGTTGCCAAACATCCGGAAACCAAGGAGCCCATCCTCGCAGGGCTTGGCCGTTTCGGACCCTATGTCCAGCACGGCAAGACCTATGCGAACATTGGCAAGGATGAGGATATTCTGGAGATCGGCGGCAATCGCGCAATCGATCTGATTGTTGCAAAAGAGAGCGGCCTGAGCGGCCGCCGTTTTGGCAATGATACGGCCGCTGCGACGCGGGCGCTTGGCGATCATCCCTCCGGCGGTGCCGTCACCATTAAAGCCGGACGCTACGGACCCTATGTCCAGCACGGCAAGATCAATGCGACTTTGCCGCGCGACGCCGACCCGACAAGTTTTACGCTCGAAGAGGCGATCGCCTTGCTGCAAGGCAAGAGCGCCGCCAATACGAGCGTACAAGGCCGACTTCTCGGCGATTATCCTTCCGGCGGCGCGATCACCGTGCGCAACGGGCGTTTTGGCGCCTATGTCAATCTCGGCAAGATCAATGCGACCTTGAAAAAGGACATGTCGCCCGAGACGGTTACGCTCGAAGAGGCTATCCGTCTGATTGAAGACAAAGGCGGTCCGGTGCCCGCGCGCAAAACGGCGCCGAAAAAGAAAAGTGCAAAGGCTGAAGCGCCCGTAGCCGCAGCTAAAGCTCCGGCGAAAAAGGCGGCAAAAGCCAAACCGGCCATCGAAGAGGATGACGAAGAGCCTCCGTTCGAGGTCGCTCCTGCTAAAAAATCCACCTCAACAAAAGCAGCGGCGCCGGTCAAAACAGCTGCCAAGAAAGCTGCTGCAGAGAAGACCGCTGCGAAGAAAGCGCCTGCGAAGAAGTCTGCTACCAAGAAATCTTCTGCCAGGAAATCTCCGGCTAAGGCGCGCCGCGCGTGAAAAAACCCGCCGGCTCCCGCAAGACCGGCGAAGCCACGGCCAAGGGAGCGGACAAGCCAGCCGTTCCCCTCATTCCAGGGCGGGACGAAATTCTGGCTTTCATCGCTCGTGAACGTGAAGCGCAGGGCGAGAAGACACCCGGCAAAATCGGCAAGCGCGAAATCGCCCGCGCCTTCGGGATCAAGGGCTCCGATAAGATTGGATTGAAGCGCGTCTTGAAGGACCTTGAAGCGGAAGGCGCGATCGAACGCCGCCGTAAAAGCCTGCATAAGGCCGGTCTTCTGCCCACGGTCGTTCTCGCTGAGATTTTTACCCGCGATCGCGACGGCGATCTTCTCGCCGTCCCGGCCGAATGGGACACGCGGGACGGCGCGGCGCCCAAGATCGTTTTGCTTTTGCCGCGCATTCAGCGCAAAGGGACGCCGGTCCCCGGTCTCGGCGACCGTGCCTTGGTTCGCGTCGAGCCGCTCCGCGATGCGGCGTCGGGCGAGCCCGCCTATAGCGGACGCATCATCAAATTGCTGACGCGCGCCAAAGCCCAGGTGCTCGGCATCTACCGGCGCGACGCGCAGGGCGGCGGACGCGTTTCGCCCGTCGATAAGAAAGCAGCGTCACGCGGCGATTATCGCATTCTTCCGGGCGACGAAGGTAGCGCCGAAGAGGGCGATCTCGTCGCCATTGATGTCATGGCCGCCAGCCGTCTCGGCCTGCCGTCAGCGCGTGTGCGCGAAAAACTCGGGTCGCTCTCGAGCGAGCGCGCGATCAGCCTGATCGCTATTCATACGCATGGAATTCCCAATCAGTTTCGCCCTGAAGCCCTCGCCGAGGCGGAGCATATGCGCCACGCGACGATGGAACACCGCGAGGATTGGCGTGCGATTCCGCTTGTCACGATCGATCCGGCCGACGCCAAGGACCATGACGACGCCGTCTTTGCGCAACAAGACGATGACCCGGCCAATAAAAGCGGCCATATCGTCACCGTTGCGATCGCCGATGTCGCCTCTTACGTAAAACCGCATACGCAACTCGATAAAGAAGCGCTCGAACGCGGCAATTCGGTCTATTTTCCGGATCGTGTCGTTCCCATGCTGCCGGAGCGGATTTCCAACGATCTCTGTTCGCTGCGCGCCCTTGAAGACCGCCCTGCCCTCGCAGTGCGTATGATCGTCGATGCGCATGGCCGCAAATTGCGCCACAGCTTCCATCGCATCATGATGCGCTCGGCCGCGAAACTATCTTATCGGCAGGCGCAGGCCGCTATCGATGGCGCTCCCGACGAAACCACAGCGCCGCTTTTAGCATCCGTGCTGCGGCCGCTATGGGCAGCTTACGCATCCATTAAGATCGCGCGCGATCAGCGTGCGCCGCTCGATCTCGATCTCCCGGAACGCAAGATCCTTCTGAAGCCGGACGGCTCGATTGATCGTGTGATCGTCCCGTTGCGGCTCGATGCGCATAGGCTCATCGAAGAGTTTATGATTCTCGCCAATGTCGCAGCGGCGGAAGCGCTTGAAGATAAGCGCGAGGCCTTGATCTATCGCGCGCATGACGAACCAACTGTTGAAAAGCTCAATAATCTCGCGGAGTTTCTGGCGTCGATCAACATCAAGCTCGCGAAAGGCCAAGTGCTCCGTCCAGAACAATTCAACGGTATTTTGAAACGCGTGCAAGGCACGGAGAACGAGCAGCTCGTCAATGAAGTGGTGCTGCGATCGCAAGCGCAAGCCGAATATACAGCCGAAAATTATGGCCACTTCGGTCTCAATCTGCGGCGCTATGCGCATTTCACATCGCCCATCCGCCGCTATGCTGATCTCATCGTTCATCGCGCCTTGATCAAAGCTTTGAAGTTTGGGCCCGGTGGAATGCCAGACAC
>Ga0116230_10002974_pt1 | contig 16394 bp, 11 predicted proteins | sample S1TSphfallax_3_FD_88678 | JGI IMG/M metagenome (GOLD analysis project Ga0116230, IMG submission 88678) | Host-associated microbial communities from peat moss isolated from Minnesota, USA - S1T2_Fd - Sphagnum fallax MG | ecosystem: Host-associated > Plants > Peat moss > Unclassified | place...
ACTTGCAATTGAGTCTATCAAGGGGCTTAGGGGTGCGTCATGCAAGCTCCCAAGTTGTAATTTGCAACTTGCAAAAATGGAATAAAAAACATATAAACTTGAACAAGGATTCAAGATGGATGATGGACACACTTGTAACCTTTAGAAGAGAAAAAATTTCAAATTGAGGATAGGAGGTGTGAAAAATAAACATCTTGCACAAATTGACCTTGATTGTGAATCATGATTACAACACAAGAATATTTAACTATGTAACCCATTATAATTTGCAAGCTTCAACATAAGTGTTTGATTCCATAGGCACTAAATCCAAATCTTCATGAATCCTTGAGCAATGAACCTTCAGGATTAGCTTGAACTTTCAACTTGTGCACACATCATAAACCTTATATCCCCAAACCTCCATAAGTCAACACCCCAATTTTGTCATGTAAAATCCTTCAAATTTGAAATACAATCACTTTACACAAAAACCTAAACCCCTAAACCTTCATAAATGTTCAAGTTGTAAACCTTTAGGCTTCATTCCTTTACTATGTAATGATGCACATCACAAAATGTAGATTTCATAGTTAGGTGGACATCATACTCTATTCGAAGAAGGCTTAGAGGAGTGGTAAGGAGAAGTTTAAAAACATATTGATGATGGTGAATTATTAAAAACGAAATGGAAATGCCGGCTTCCTTAACCAAATGTTGGGATTAGAGATGGCTATATCTCTCCCATCCAACAATGGAGATGATTATTATATAATGGAAGGGCGATGGGTAGTGGCGAGACCCACTTTTGTGTCATCATTTAAGGTGGTGATCATTTGACATGGCATAGCCTAGTATAAGTGGCGAAAGTACCCATTTTTTCTTCACATTTCTTAAGTTGCCCATTTGCAATGGCCTATTAAGGGTCACCACTTGGTTATAAATCATGTAAAAAAAAATGGCTTTGATATTTAAATATTCAATTTTACTATAATGGAATAATGAAACTCGTTAGATTTTTCACGATGTGAAAGGTTTTTAAGAGTGTGATCAAATTGTTAATTTGAGCACATGGTTTTAATCAACATAAAAAATAAGGACAATGGAAGTTCATGGATTTTCTTCCATGATGCAAAAGTCCCTAGAAAGTGTTATTTTGGGTCGGCTCTAGTTCTTTAAGGGATGAATTGATTGAAGATTGAGATTCAAAATTTGCCCTTCATTGAAATCCTTGGCATGGACCTTTTCACTTTCCATGCTATTCCTTGAACAAAAATAAAACCAATTGGGAACATCACTAATGCATATGTGTGTCTAATTAACTTGTACAAGGTAAAGGCCTAGGGTGGGGCATTCACAAAATAAGGGGTTGAGGACAAGGTGGTAGTTGAGTCCAGCCTTGGATATTGTGAATATTGTTTCCCATTCGTGTGAACTTTACCCCATTATACAACACAAGGCACATGTTGGACCATAATCTAAATGTGTAGATCATGAGGCATAGGAGGTGGAGGGATTTGTATGCATGCTCTTTAAGATTGGGAGCAATGTCATGTCTAAGGTAAGGATGAAAAATAAGGACATTCTAAAAATGAAGGCTTAGTGTGAGGTGAAAGCAGAGCACAAGGCCTAAATTCCTAGAACAACCCCATTCAAAGTCCTTACTTGGCATAACGATTTGATAGAGATTTAAATTATAGATGTTCATTTGAGAAGGAGAGTAGGCACCTTATGTGTAAGGTTCTTCACACTTACTTATATGTCTAAGAAGGCACAAGATCCTTCCCACTCAATCGGTGTGCAATTCCTCCTCTTTCTAAAACATATATTCACCAATCAATTTTTTTTCATTTTCAAAGCTTAGTTGCACTTGCACCAACAACCCATGGTATTGTGATCAAACAACAAGTCACCCTAATAATGTGAACACAACATGTTTTAAGGTTTCATTTTTTTGTTTAATTGTTTTCATTAGCCGTTAACTTTTTGCATGCTTGTGATGAGAATATGTCCATTGTTGTTGCAAGGAATGCATGGGTAGGCAACTTTGTTTGTTTGTGTGTAATGGATAACAGGATCTGCACCAAGAAATGGATGGTGGAGGGAGTGGCTACATTGAAAAAAGGTTTGCATAATTAACGGTGGAAGGTAAGATAAGAGGGAGAATGGAGGAGCAAGGTGGCGAGTTTTTTTTGGTATTTTTTCTTCTTGTTCATTCTACTGGGCTAGTTGTTGATGAATTCCGCTATGCCAATTATTTAGCAGAGTAGTAGTGTAATTCAAAGTAAGAATAGATATGAGGGGTTGATGTTGAGGGATGATGAAGAAACAGGGGTCCGAGCTATAAAATTGAGTGGCAAATAGGAGTCAAGATGCATATGGGAAAGGGTAATTTTTTTGTTGCAGCATCTTGAATCTATGTTGTAAAATAGTTGCCAAAGTGGGTGTTAGAAACCTTAAAGGGGTGTCCTTAGGTTGGGTAGAATGAGAATAAACAAGGTCAAGAGTGGGGAAAATTTGAAGAGAAAAATATGTAGTATATTTTTGCATCAGAGTTTGTCTTCTTAAGTGGTTTTAAGTGAACTTGACATATGTTGTTTGAAATCATGTTAAAAATATTTGAATCCAAGGGCATGTAAGGTTTAGGTTTTTAGATGAAATTTTTTGGTGTTATGTTGCATTGTCGCATTTAGTAGAAAATGGTTAGCAACTCATATGGACTAAGTGAACCTTGAAAGGTATGACCTCCAAGCCATATTTCGAATAGATTCTGGATTTTTAGTGGTATAAATTGTTGTTTGGCAGCTAGTAGTACATTACCAATAAGGAAATGTGTGATGAAAATACACACAATTGTAGCAGAATTTCAAAGTTGTGTGTATAGAAGTGGAATCTATCAAAATAAGTAAACATCAGTAGTAGATCTCCTTGACTATGGTGTTCACAAATCAAGTAATGGGATTAGTTGTAGGATTCCATAAAGTTTGACTCTATTCGATTGTTTTTATATGCCATTGGGCTTGTTCTTCTAATTTTCCCCTTTCTTTTTGGTTACAATATGTTGTAAAATTGACATCAAGCCATCAACTAAGTTAGCTATAGCTAGCAACATAGGTTTTTGTTGGGGAGCTTTTTGGCTAAGGTTTTTAAATGTAAATATGGCTAAGGTTTTTTGGATTGTGAAAAAAAATGGCTACATTAAAATCTTTTTTTCAATAAGAGGCCAAAATCCAAATGTTTTAGTGTATTAAAATGCAACAAATTACAACATTTTTTTGTTTCTTTTTTGTTCCATGGACATTTGCTTTAAGGATGTTTAGTTTCCACATTGAAATTAAATCGAGCTAAAATTTGGAAAAACCAAAAACTTTTCAACAATATTATTTCAAATTAAGTTTTTGTTTCTTATGGAGGAATTGAACTTCTTGAACTACCCATTATGACATAAGTGGTTTGCAAAATAACAAATGCCTCTTATCAAAATTGAAACTACAAAAAGAACATACGTATTTTTAATATTTATAATTTAAAAATAGTTATTGCAATTAGCAAGTATATTCATTAATATTAAGAATTACACATTAAAAAAAAGTTAAAACTCAAAACAAGGAACTGGATCTAGGAAGGCTCATTTAACCTAAATGCAACAATTTGCATTGTGAAACCAAAAACCAAAAACCAAAATCACCCATGTGTCTAAGAAGTGTCATGGGAGCTACCAAATTTAGGATGACAAATCCAAAAGTTAAGATTGGAAGTTGTAACATAATTAGAACATTAGCTTAACATCATGGAAATTAAAAAGATTCATGAAACTATGAAACTTTGGTCAAGTTTCCAAGGATACAATAATAGCAAGAATCATCCTCATTTTTTCAAGACTCAATAGCCTCCTTGTATGGGAAATTTGCCAAAGTGAAGAATTTTTGTTGAAACATCCGCACAACCATAGGTAGATGCACACCAAGCCTATTGCGAAGGCTAGACTTAAGCAATTTCAAAATGGAGAAACATCTTTCATCCTCCACATTACCCAAAACAAGGATGCCTAATTCTTGAGAAGTTAATAAAATGGATATTAGAAGTTTACAACATTATAATTTACTAGGTAAGTACTAACTACTATGTAGTAGTACTATTTATTAAGGTACTCAATAATAAGGTAGCTAGCTAAAACTCAAAAAACAAGATGGCTTTTTGCCTCAAACCCTAACAATTATGTTTAAGACTACTTGTTTTAATCTAAAGCTTTAGTTGTAGACTTGTTGGTTACTATCTCAATCTTAGGGTAATTACTTTGGTAGCATAGAAGGCTAAGATATAGCCACCTCATGAAAATTGAAGGGCTAAGATAGAATCTAAGCTACATGGTCCATGGCCATAGAGCAAGCTCATGGTATTCCCATTGTGGTGGATGAAGTGATTGGGCTATCACATGGCCTTGGACATATTATTTCTGGCTATTTGGAGGCATTTGCCCCCCACTTTTTCCCTCATACTTGAAGCATGACCTTTTTCTTTTTTTAGAAAGCTGGCGATATTTAGCCAGAAAATAAATGGTACATATTCTCATATATATAAGGTGATGACCTCCAAATACACTAGGAAATGACTCAGAGTGCTTTATGTTGAAATGGGGCAACAAGGCAACCTTTTAGCACTCAGTAGCCCTTGCTGTAGGGTATCTCTGATCACAAATAATTTCTGAGTTGAGCTAGACAGCTGTACTGCTCATGTGGCTGGTACATAATTGAGAATGAATGGTACATATGCAAACAAAGGTAAAAAGTCTCCAGAAGTGCTGCTGTGTACTCAACCCAAGGAGGATGCGAAAATGCTCAAAAAACAAACCAGGAGGACCTGGTTGCAGTCACAAGGTTTCAGCATGCCTGGACATGAGACTCTACCCGGATCCACTTTTGATGGAATAACAACAGACGTGGAGAAGAGGAGTCCTTATCCTTGCTCATCTGTATGGACCTGGGGGCATTTTACTTGAATGGTACTTTGTGGATCCTACCAGTTGGTACTATGTGTACACCCATGATACAGAAGTGTTTACCCTTATAAAGTAGACAAAAAGACTGCAATATGTTTCAGTGGAGGAGCATTTCCAGGCATCTTTGGTGTACAGATTACCTATCTAAATTACTAGATCCCAGTCCCATATGTGTACAACAGCCACTATGCATAAGTTTTAACCCGTTAAGTAGATAAGAAGCATTACCATGCGTTTCAGTGTTGGAGCATTTCCTGGGATTTCTGCAGTACAATCCACCTATCCAAATCACTAGAATCCTGCAGAGATTATTATAAGCCCGCATGTAAGAGAAGGGGGTGCCATACCGCAGAGATAAGTACCTGCACTGGAATGATATGTGAGATGTGGACAATATTGCCCCTTATTACTACGCATTAATGTAAATCGTCTTTAAGCTAGTGGAACATCAATTAATATACTTTAGTTATTTTTGAGTGATGTTTCAAATGACATAACTCTTCTTCATTTGGATATGCCCAATGTGAAGAGACTTGGTCTCAGTGTAAGGGATTTTCAGGTTAGAACATTTCAAGTCAGAACTGATGTGTCTGTTTTGATCTAACTCATTTTGGAGCCAAATTGCCTTAGTACCATGTTACATGGTTCTATAATTTCTCATAAGGGCCAAAAGCCATTATGAGATCGGCCACTCAGTAGATTTCAACTACAGTTGTGAAGGAAGTAGGAGTTGACTATGTCATTAACAGTTGAAGGTGACAACAATTATCTCAAGAAGGATAGGTACAATTCCAGCACTAATGATATTTGTTTCATGAGAGTCTTTTGTGATCTTCACAAAATAGCTATGAGTTTGTCATGAGATTAACCTCTATACTTTTTTGATTACTTTGATAGAGCTTATTTGGAAGGGGCACGTCCTGACACAAAACAGCCACCACTGCTGCCACTTGATGGTTTTTGTTCAGTTCTAGAGTACACTGTTCTGTGACTTCCCAGTTGCCAATTTACCTGGCATTGGCTGCAAAGCTTATTGCCAGTAAGCAATGTTTGGCGGGTGTGGATAAGCATAAAAAAGATATGGTAGTTTGAAATTGGATGAAACCACCAATGCATTATGACTAAATAATCACTAGATTTAACAAACAGATCCACAAGCCTCCAATGAATTGTGAACATATAATCTCTAGATTTAACAGATAGATCCACCACCCCTGCAATTAATTATAGACTAGGTAACTTGCAAAAGCATGTAGGTTACTGCGAATTGTCAAGGTGTGTTCATGAGCACCCATAACCAATGTGCTTGAGCTGGTTACCAGACATAACCTACAGTGTTAAGGTTGGAGAGTGACACCTTAACTCTCTTGTTCGTGGATGAGAAGTCCCACAACCAACTTGTTGACGGATGAGAAACATGTAACCCTCCTCTCAATCGACGAAAACTCATAACTTGCATCGATCTGGATGAAGTACAAAAGATAAAAAAGAAGAGTAGTTTATGCATTGTGATCAACAAGAGGAGGACCAATCAGAAGCTTGAGAACCTGTAAACTGTAGGTTATAACATTATGACCTAGAATCTCAGTGTTTTGGGGGGCGGGGGGGGGCGGGCGATATTTCGCCAAATTTCAACCTGAAAAATATGATTTGGATCCATACAAAGGATTTTCCATGGAAAAAGTCGACCAAATTCACCAAATTTCAAAAAAAATTTCCCCAGAACGCCAGATTTTTATGATAAGTTCCAGTAGGTAGCCAAGAATATAGAAGGATTCTGTTTTTTTTCTACTTTCATATCTAGTCTGTAGCCAAATCTGGCTAAATCATCTAATGGATGATCGCTACTTCGGCTACATCACAAAATTGAAAAAAAAGAAGAAAAGAAAACCCCTGACCTAGATCCATAAGCCTGGAATTAATTATGGCTAGTTGATCACTAGATTTAAGGGCTAGGTTTTCAAGCCTTTCCAAAATAAAAAAGGTGCTACCTAGATAAGCACTAGATTGAAGAGCCAGATCCATAATCCTTCAATTAATTAATCAATGAAGCCTAAGTAAAGAAGCACATAGATTTAAGAGCCAGATTTAAAGTGGAATACCGAGAGAGCAATGGAACTGATCTAGAGATATATGTACAAGGAAAGATTAGATTTACAGTTTGTAGTACTGATCTGACTACTGGCACTGAATCTAGATTCGTCAGGTCTTACGTTGTGACTTGTGACCCCACACTTGTACAGAAAAACAAGCTCTTGAGTAAAATAGGAAAGAAAAAAGTTATCCAGTTTTTGTTTGTTTTTGGGGCTAGTCTGGCACTACTAGATCACATAGCTCTTTGTTCTTTCTTTTAGGATTCTGCTCCCCTTCCCTTCCATTCCTTTCCCATACCTTTCCCTCCCTTGTGTCCATCTCTTTGGAACCAACGTGTATTTTTAGTACCGCGGATTCTGTGACAAACGTCGCGTTGTGGTGGTGGCGCTTCGCCTCCTAACCCAACAGTTTTCCCCCCCATGCTATGGGCTTTTGTAGCCACATTTGATTAACTTGTGTGCAGCTGTAGCTGTAGCTGCTGCTCCAATGCTTTTTGATGGGGTTTGCAGTGCCTCCTCACTACACAACAGCTTCGAGACTACTCTTTATGGGTTTGATTTCTGTCCTGGTGTGGTGTGGGGGTATTTTTGCCTCGATGTCATGACAACTTGGTTTTTCACTTCTGTTTTAAGTGTTCACTGGCCGGAGTTTGTCTCTGATCTGTCTTGTCGATTTCTTATTTTCTGCACAAATCTGGAAGCAAAATCTCTTTTCCTAGTTTAGCTCTCTCTCTCTCTGGGGTTGTGGTTTGTTGCTAGCAGAATACTTCTGTTGATTTTAGTGTCGAGACTTGTTCCTGATCCTCCAAGATCGTAAATGAGAGTAGATGCTTTGAAAGCTTCCAACACCCGTCCAGTGTACACGGTCGCTTTCTGGTAGTTCCTTGTTAGCTCATCCTCGACTTGAATCCCTGTTGGTGCTTGTTTTTTGTGATTATTACAGAAGTCGCTTTGGGTTAGCGCACAACGTCATGGAGTATAGCAGTCTGGATCTCCACTCAACAACTGGGCAGTTTGACAAACACACAGATTTTGCTGGAAGTTATCCGTTCGTCGATTCATGTGTCAATAATGCTGGGCTTGAGATGGTTGGTGGTTCACAGTTCCGTGCGATGTGTCAGAATCCTTATCGCTGGTCCGATTCTGCATCCAGCTGTTTGCAGTGGGCAAAGGTTCAAGCCGGAGAGCCATTATTGTCGCATACTTCTTCGTCGAGTGTTCCTGGAGCTTCTCCTTCGGCTGCCGCAGTGGTGCCTTCAGTCTCAGTAGCTGCGGATGTCGACCCCAGAGGACAACAGTTTGAAGTGTTCTCGCCGTCGTTTCCAGATGAGGTTCCGGCCTTCTCTGTGCAACTTGGAGCAAGCTTTCCATCACCTCAGTCGGCATGTCGGCAACGGATGGCTCCGTTTCCCACTACACGGCAGCTTGAACTCGTCTCGGTGGTTGGCAAATCTTCATATGACAACAACACTCCTGCTGCTGCTGCATTTGTGGAGAGTAGTTCGCAGTATAGGGCGAACGTTGGAGTGGATCGATGGGGTGGGGAGAGTGTGCCCTCACCTGCTGTGTCGAAAAGAGTTAGAGATAAGTTTACTGATCCTCACAAAGTACAGCAACGGATCAGGAAGGCCGAGAAGAATCTCGGGTGCAGTTTACCGCAAGGCGCTGGTGCGAAGCCCAAGGTCACCTTGGAACACGCGGACCACATTCTGAGAGAGCGGCAACGTCGAGACGAAATGAGCAACAAGTTTGCGGTTTTGGAATCTTTATTGCCACCGAGTTCTAAAGTAGGTCTCCGATCCGTCTCCCATGATCTCTTCTCCAGACTCTTAGAGCTTCTTGAAGCAACAGAACATTGAGCAATCGCGTAGCCTCTCTCTAATCTGCGTGCTGGCTTGAGTCTCGACGATGTTGGTGTCATGTTCAAGCTTTTGAGAGCATCGCAAGCAGAACGATTGATCAAGCCGACCGATTGGGGTTCGATGTTTGTTTGTTTGTAGAAACTGTACTCGAGAAACAGATCAGTGTGCAGATCGCCAACTAAACTACTGTTGCGTCTAATCCTGGAAAGCGTGACAGGTCCACTATTGTTAGCGATTCTGCCGACTACGTGAAGAATCTGCATCATCGAATTGGGGTTCTCCAACAGAGACGCATCAAGATGGCAGCTGCTGCTGGCGCTACTACTACAGAAGCATCTCCAGCACCTCATCATGGAAGCCCAATTCTGGCTCCAAGCACTTCTGCCTGGAATCCATTGAGTCCTCCTGTTCAGACTTTGCAGTCGTCTCCGGACAGTGCAGCTCTGTGTTTGAAGCAGTCCAATCCAAAGAAGCTGATGGAGGACCAAGTCTGTCAGGATCAGGACTCTAAGAAAAGCAGTAGCTGCTTTCCTACTGAACAAGAGCTTAGGGAAATCAATTTGGTGCTGAAGAGCTGTGTGGAGAAGCTGGAGGTGTGTTTGGACCTTCCACATAAGATATTCATTCACATGATCTGCAGGCCACAGGAGAGATTCCAGAGCAATGTGCTGCAAGGCATTGAGAGCCTCAATTTGGAGGTGTTGCAATGTAACATCAGCAGTGTTGTTGCAAGTGTGATTTGCATCATTTCAGCCAAGGTACAGTATTACGTCTACAATGAATTCATCATCATCCCAGCTTCCTGATGCTCAGGGGTAATAAGCATAAACAACTTTGTTATTGTAAACCCTGTGCAGTCAGGCTGCCATGGCTAACATACATTGTAGAAACCTGTTCTCAAACCATAATAGCTCATAAGAAGACTCATGAGGAAACAAGATGATAAGACTCATGAAATCTTCAACTGAAATCTTAGAATATATTGCTACAAGGTGGTGAAAAGCAATCCCTGACATGATTTTGTGCTCGGCTCTATTGGGTTGTAAGTGAGATCATCTTCCACAAGAGGATGCATGGCTGGTTCATAAGGTATTTGGCATGAATGTAGTACAAATTGTTGCATGACATATTCATGGAACTAGTTATTTGTGCACCAATTACTCACAATTGTGTTGATACTGTGTGTAGCCATGGGACATTCCAGCTTATGATGCTCTGTGCAAAGATGATATCATAGCTGCTGTACACTCTGCGCTTGGCCCAGATGCAATGGTGGGGGCAATTACCTTACAGAAAGGGCTGTAAGCTGCAGCTTGTATGCAAATTAACAGGGTGATCTCAAGCACAATCATCTGAGTTGCAAGCTAATAAGCTTTTTTCTCGTGAGGTATATTATATTGCTGTGATTAATTGGCACTCTCATTAAATATTAGCATTATTTACAAGGAGTCATCTGTGCAAGAATAGTGCCACATGGAAGTGTTGTGAGGACATTTTCTCAGCAAGATATGTATTTTCTGTATTGTCTGAAAGGGGCACACTTAAAAACCCTGTTCCATGTTCCCTGTCCGAAGTTTGGACTGTACATGCAGCATTGACTGCATTCTGATGGATGTATCTGTGGCAACTCCTTTTTCACTATAAACTAGGAGGTTTCTTGAAAGAATTCTTATAAAGCACTTCAAATTCTTTGAAAAGATGCAGACAACTGACACATGATGAGTTGTAAACTCTACAGTTAGAAGATGGGTACAACTCAAATACACAACTACCTTGGCAGTGATCAGAGAATTTTTCAAGCAGCTCAGAGAACAAAATCGTATTTGGTGACTAGTTGCAAGCTTTGAGTGAGATTTCTTGTTTGTTGGGTTTTGGATCTATGCAGGTGCCTCTGATATGTGCATAGGGAGGAAGAACTGACAGCCTGTAGATATCCTACCAACCTAACCTTGGTTTTCGATGTTAGTCAAAGAGTGTAGTGCTATGGAGAGTGGAGGTACAACCAATAACTGGTTCTAGATTATGGACCATAGTCCAAAAGGGACACAGTTAATTCAGATGGCCCCCTGGTTATGTATGACATAATACATATTGATCAAGAAATAAGGTTTGCAATGGTTAGCTAATTTTGAGCACCTGTTGAATGATTGTTTATCCTAGAGGTTCCCTGAGTTGACCCCCTTGTGGTTGCTAGCTGGTTGACTCTGATATGTAGATCAAATCTACATGTTCATACACAAGGAATGTGGGTGCCATACAGATGAAACTTCTGGTTCACTATTGTTTTATCGCAGCTATATGCTAGGAAACAATTCCTTGTCCAGGAGCGGCTGAACACGGAAATCAGAGTATTAACAATTTGATTGAACTTAAGGGATTGCATATAAGATGGAAAAACAACAAAGTCTCTAGGTGAACATATGATTTTTCAGTTTATATGGTATGGAATTAGTCTAGTGACCTTGTCCACAATGTAGGTGTGAGTCCTAAATGGTGAATAGCCACTAAGTGTTGCTTGGTAGATCAATTAAAATTCTCCATGTTGCAAACGGTCATAGACTAGCCAGTTTCTGTTATTGATTACACTGATGAAGTCATTGCTGTAAGCTTACATGTAATGATCATTCTACAGACTACCTTACAGCTGTTGTTTATGTTGGAGTTGAAATTTGGGAATTGCCAAAAGTTTCAGGCAAGCGATTATAAAAATTCTGTATCCTGAGCCCCTGTTTCAGTTCCAAAAGAAACAGGAAGAACCCGGTGTCATGTTAGCCATTTCTCAAGAAATATAGCTGATAAAAGAATGAGTATACTCATTTGAGCTGCAACATTTTGCTTCATTTCATTTTAGCTCATCCCTGTATAGTAAGCAAGCATCTAAGATGCCTAAGTCTCCCCTCTTGTACCCTGATCACAGGAATATTGGCAGTGAATCTACGGACTGCACATAGAGTTTGAGACCGAATCTGTAACTGATTGAGGAGAAAATGGTAAATATCAAACAAGTATTAAATGCTCTGTTTGTTGATATTCATTCTCACAAGACTAAATATGGATTTGTGCTCAAGTTTTGGTGAGCACATCAGACGGGATTTCACTTGGAGGTGGCATTTGGGCATAAGCTTTGGGGACTTGAACAATTTAGCTCATGTAGTAGCCAATCAGCTCAACTGAACCTGAATTGGAGCCAAGTCTACGAAGGTAGGATGCTTAAATTATGATCTAGGAAGGCCCACAAAATTGATGTTCAACAGATGGAATCTTCAACACTATATTCATGGGTACAGTTCCTGGCCAAACCACACCAGCTGCAAGGTATGGTGAAATACAAGGAAGTACTCAATTGTAGATTTTAGTACATGACATGCAAGCTTCTAATGGAACTCACTACTTTTCTCCAAAGGCAGCATGTCAGATTAGATCACTAATTTTCACTGCAGACATACATGTCTTCAATATCAGGTGAATGTAGCTAATTTGCAGATCACGATACTTTTGGCTTAGCACTATTTGACACCAATGACATGAATGCTGTTGTCAGCTATGGTTGAAGTTTCTTGTAAATCTGCAGAATTGTACATGCATGATACAACATCAGTACTTCTGGTCCTCCTCCTGTCTCCATCTAGTCTTAAGACTCATTGAATATGTACAAGGAAAACTATTGGTTATGATGTGAACTGGATATGATCTGAAAGATAAAGGAGCACACAAATTATGAAGTGGAAAAACTCAAATCCAAATTTAAGTTGAAGAAGGTGAACCTGGGAAACATCTTCAAGCAATACTAGTGTGAGCAATACTAGTGTGCGTCGCCTTGCTAAAGAATTATCTTGTTAATATCAAAGGAAAGTTGAATCTGATTTAATTTCATAATTTAAAGTCTCTAATTTTTTTATATAAATTTTTATTGTTTATACTTGCAGCATGTGTGTGCTATATCTTCCACACTTATGCACACACCAATGAAAAATCACTTATACTATGTTGCATTTGAAGGATTTTGATAGGTGTCATTCTTTTTGGACCCATTATTGACCACTTTTTTTTTCCCTACTTATTCGTTATAGACAGAAAAATATGGTCCAGTGTTGTGTGGGTATTAGAATTAGCTATAGATACCTGTTGGTTATCAACCTGGGTACATACTCACTTACCTGATGAGGGTGAAAACTAAAGAAAACCTGATTTTGGTATAGAACCTTGGTTCTCAAAAAAAATTAATTTCAAAAATCCGGTTCTTTAATTGTCAGTTTTTTTTGTTAGTTCTTTGGTGAAAACTGCTGCTTTGTTTATGTTTCTAAAATTCCTGTAATCGACAGTTCTCTAATTGTTGATCTTTCCTCAAAAAATCGGAATTGCTGGTTCTTTGATTTTGAAAAATTTAAAGAACCAGAACTGTTGGGTATTTAAAAAATTAACTAACCACACAACAGTGGTATGGTCTCAATAGGTCATTGAGCAAAAAAAAGGCAGGATATCGATGGATAATTGTACATTTGTGTTCTTGGCTACAATGGCCCTTTCAACCTTCTTGTTCTTGACATTTGAAAATTGGTCCAAAACATTGTACGTACTTCAATCAATTATCTTTGAAAGAAATCAAAGAGATCTATTTGGGGTACTCTTAGAAATTAGAGGCCAAGATAAAAATGGAAAATAGGGTTGCTTTTCTGTTCCTGGAACCCTGTTAAACCTATTTAGGAACTTTTTCATTATACGTTCGTTGGGAACATTAGAACTCAAAAACTTGTTAATCCCATTATAGTTTCAAATACTACATGATGTGGATAGTGCTTTCTTTCATTAAAAATAATAAAGTGAAAAGTTTTCTTTATGCGTGTGTTTTATTATGACGTTTCTTATGTTATTAGCAAGGGATGCTTTCACCCAAGATATATTACACAATGTTAAATATAGGTGTTTCATTTCATATGGGTATCTTGGCCTTAGATAGTTCTTTCAAAGGTTGTTGATTATAAAACATAAATGAGTGACCCCTATTCAATTCAGGTACAAATTACATTGTTGATTTTTTTTTAAAAGGCTTGTTCAATGAATTGTGGGGTAATATAACCATTGTTGGCTCACTATTGACATGAGTATAAAAACATTTGGGTGTTATCAACATGAAAATAGATAGTTTTCAAATAGATAGTTAGTTTGTGACCAAAAAAAAAATGCAAGAAAATACCCATCTTCGCACACATTGATTGACCATTGTCCATAAACATTTTATCTTGATGTTGGTATTTCTCCTTTTGTGCTACTATCATAAATCATTACAATGTAAACCTTCACTATTGGTGAGTTTCCTAATGAGTCTACAACCTCCTTAATTATTCAAACCTAATTCAACAAACATGATCATTCCAAAGCACAAATAAATGTAAAGATATTTGGATAAGAATGCTCTAGATCCTTTCAACAGGCCATCATGGTCTATTCTAAATTAGCTAAATTCTCTTAACCCACATAGCTTAACCAATAGATTTTCCCATAAATTTTCCTAGAAATTAAATAAAGATCAAACGGTGCCCCCAACATGATGTAGTGTCTTGAGTCCTCAAATTTGCCCACCCAAGACATTACAACATCCATACCCTGGAATTCCCAATTACTTGGGTTTCAAAATTTCTGACCACCTTTCACATAGAATTCCCTTGAACATTTGTTGATTCACTCAAATCAACCAATGTATTCCCCTATTGATCTTCATCACCTCGAACATCTCTACAATTTTATTCATGTTTTTAAGTTTGGAGTTTCCTAAACTTAACTCATGTATGCATAAAAAATATACCAAGAATCAGAGTCTACTTGAAGACACTAGTTGAAGGCATTCCTCCCATCAAGCTAAACACTTGCTAAATATGTGCAATCTAATGCACCTTCTTTACCAAGTAGCTAAAGTAAGAAAAAAAAAAAACCTCCTTGAAAAAAAAACATTGAAATCATATACTTAGCTTCCAAAATAGCTCTTCCTTTTAAACATTTGCATCACCCACCTCTTCAACAATGTTGCCCTCCATTTCCTTTAGTTGTGCCTACCATAGCCAAAAAACATGAAGAGCATCCAAACAAACTCCATCACCATCACTGTTCACAATTTTTGCAAAGCTAGTTTTCACTACAAAACTCATGAACCAATTTACCTACAACAAACACACACCATATCCATAACCACTAATAGAAGCAAACACACCAACTAACACATCCTTGTTGTTTTCCCAAATTCAACGCTTGATCTTTTGATCATTAGGTTATCATCATAATGATGATCTTAGTCCTTCTTTTCATCCCACATATGTGACAACTCCCTTTTGGATTTAGCTAAGTCCCCGTAGCTACCATCAGTCACGTTTCAAGGTAGTACACTTACAAATCCCTCATGGGGTGTTCCCATTGTTGTTCATCCTTGCCCTTGATGATGCATTTCCTTATGCCATCATCTTGCCCCATGCTAATCTATTCATCCACATACCCCACAAATAAATAAAGACCTTCCCAATTACTCATTAGAGACTTTTTTTTACTTAGCTTCTTCATTTTTATAAGGTCAATTCCAGCTTGGAATGATGGAAATGTTTGTTTTCCTTTTCATAACACATACATCTTCTATTGTTGCACCTAAGCTTGGGCATTGTTACCTAATACTGACATGTGTAGTTTAGAAATAAGTTGCATCTTTGTAATAATTCATTATATTAACTATTCAACATTCATATCTTCATCAAAAGTCTGAGTCAACATGCAAAGCTAATTGTCAGTTTTTAATTTAGGGGTTCGTCCAGTCAGCACCATGTATGGAAATAATTTGTGTTGGATTGTACCCCACATCTATAACCAAATAAAACTTTGGGTAGGTGCAAATCTAAAGTACTTAAATTCTTTTGGCAAGTGGACATCACAATGATTCCATGCTTCAAGGTTTTAATCAACCTCTCAACCATACCATTGCACTACGACCATTAGGGAGTAATGTACTAATGATGTATACCGTACACTTTGCAAAGATTATCAAATTTAGTTGACCATCCGCCATCATTATCAATAAGGATAAACTTGGGTACTTCGTATCTACAGATAATTTCTTCTTCCAAAAATCTAGTAGCCACATATGTGGTGTGGTCAAGTACAAGTTTAGTTTCACATCACTTCGAATAATGGTCGATAGCCACTAGAATGTACTTGTTGCCATTTTCTATTTTAAGAAGTGGTTCAGTAGTGTCCAATGCAACCTTATAAAATAAATCACAAATTGGAATGTTCTTCAAGTCCTTAACATTAGATCTAATGATTTTAGTTCCTTTCACTATTTTGCATTCTTTGCATGTTTTGACCACCATCCTCATTTGTTTTCTCCAACTATGTTAGTAGAATCTTTTATAGATTTATGTCAAGGTCTACTATTCTCCAAAATGCCCAATCTCATGGTGCATTTCCATGATAATGCATTTC
>Ga0116230_10002977_pt1 | contig 16388 bp, 5 predicted proteins | sample S1TSphfallax_3_FD_88678 | JGI IMG/M metagenome (GOLD analysis project Ga0116230, IMG submission 88678) | Host-associated microbial communities from peat moss isolated from Minnesota, USA - S1T2_Fd - Sphagnum fallax MG | ecosystem: Host-associated > Plants > Peat moss > Unclassified | place: USA...
TATTACTAATTAGTTCATGGGTGCCCCCACAATTTTGTTTTGTTTGGAAGGGGCCACATTGCTTGGCCCATCACCAATATTTCTCAAACATTGGGCAGTTTGCAATAGAAAACAACATTTTGGCACCCTATTACAAATTATATACATGAAAGTTGAAATGTGTATGGGATAAAATACCAGTTAATATTGGTCATATGTACCTCTTGGGGAACTTGATGGGAACTCATTAGGAGCAAAAAAATACTCCAACAAATCTCCCCCCACCCAGCACCCCCTTCCCCAACCCAAAAAATCATAAAACAAAAAACTAAGCCTGCTTGAGTGCATGTTGAGCCTTTTCATTGGCTAAATGAATTTTTTATTTTAAAAATTATTTGTCATCATTTTCAATCTAGGCTAATAATAACCCCTTTGTGAATCTTATCAACATGTTCCAAGTGCGCTAGTTTCAATTATTTTGCATTTTCTTCCATTTAAGGCTATTTGAACAAAATTTATTGTTGATTTTTAGTGTGTTTGACTGCACAAGGGGCAATAGCTTTTCCATGGGGCTTTTTTCGTTTATTATGGCCAAGTTTGCTGTTATTGACACGTTTGACACAAGTGCAATGGTTTTAATCATTAAGGCGGTGTTAGCCTCATTTTGATGCATTTGGTGGGATTACAAAAACTCCATACTCCTCGTTTGTGGATAGTGAGTTTTGAGATTTTTAGATTGGATTTTGAGGTCAGTGGCAAGATTCATTGTTTTATTAGTTTTTTGACATGTGTTCAATTAAGGAAGCTCGTTAGTATTTGTGGAACTAGTTTTGAATGGATGAAAAAAATAGGTTTAATGGTAGGAATGCAAAATCATCATAACAATTATCCTTGCACACAATTTAGAAATAATGAAAATTAAACATAACATTCATAAGGAGTTCAATCTTTATTGACAATATTGGTTACAATAATTACACCAATTGTTGTAGTAATAGATGGGTAGACAAGAGTTGCAACTTGTTTAAAATTTTAAAAAGGAAAAAGACCAAAATTATTATGTATCTTAGGCTAAGATGTAACAATCGTTCATAATTGCAAGACCTTGAAAATTTGATGGAAAGTGTAAGCGAGGTATGAATGACTATATGATTAAATGGCAATTAATTAATAGAGTTGCACAACCAACGGTAGTGACTTTCACTGAAAACCCAAGATAATGTGAAAATCAAAATTTCATCATTTTTGTAATTGATTTCATAGAAGGTTTCAAGCTCATCACCAACGGTGAATTCGACTTTCAATAAAATCACCAAGATACAATTTGAGAGATAATCGATAATGCCATACATGAAGATGCTTAGATTCCAACTAAAAAGCAAATGTTTAATTTAGTTGGTTTTTTTAAAATGTGGAGTTGTGTTAAATTCAAATCCAATGATGTTTTGCAAAACTATCATCATTCTCTTATGTAACATGGGCCCCTTGGGATGCAAAAACATTGTTTGTTATCTAATTAAGTCAAATAATGTGCTTCAAACAATCTTGAATTACAAGTGATGTTGTGTAGCACATGAAATGAACTTAATTTATTTTAATACGTTTAGGAATAGGGTGAAGTGCAACATGGATGATGGTAACAAAATGAATTCAAATGAAATGTTTTAAATTTGATGTAATAAAAAAAATCTAAATTTAATGACAGATCATGGTGTTAAAGAAAATCTTGTGATTAGGATGTTTAATTGCTAATTTTTATTGTTTGAAAATATGTATTTAAATAAGTAAATATTACATCTTGAGTTAAAAGGTGTTCAATAAGGGTTCCCAAGTTAGCTTAGTAGGGAAAAAAATTAATTCTTTACTTGAATAAATTGTCCTAAATGTTAATTACCTTTGAATAAGTTGAAATGAAAAAAGTGAGTTATTGTGGGATGATTTTAACTTTAAAAAGATCAAAGGTGAAAATCAAGCTTAGAAGGATCAAGTTGTAAATCAAAAGGTTGTTCATATCAAGGGAATTGATATCAAAGGGCAGGATCAAGGTAGAATATGGAAGGGAACACATTAAATTGGAGAAGAATTTTTTTCTTATTTCATCTTTTAATCCATCCTCCTTCTCTCTCTCTTTCCCAAACACACTTTCAAAATCTTCCATTATTTTCTTAACAAGTTAATGGTTTTCATTTTTAAATTCTTAACATTTTGTATTTGCATCAAGGTCTTTTAACTTAAATGGGGAAGATGTGGTAATAACAACTTGCAGTGTTCCCCATAATCAATGTCGAATGTAAGATTTCTCACATTTTGGTGAATGTGTTAAAAATTAGCTTTGAAATTTTGTGTATGTAAATGCCTTGATGTTATCTTTCTAGTAAGCTTAGGGTTGTTTAATTAAAAGATATCACATGATCATGGTGATATGGTTTACGTGACTATGGTTTCTATTATCAAATCTATTCTAATCTAGCACTTTGAAACTTTATATCTTAGAGTGCATAAAAGCATCCAATCTATAAAAAAAATTGGAATAAAAAAGTTGGGGTTCTAGCTTTCAATTATGGATGAAATTATGGCATTTGAAGAAGTGATGGATTAGTGGCACCCATGTGTGTGAAGGCCGTTTGTTGCATTGTTCAAATCCAATAGCATGTATAACAACATTGTTCCCTTTCCATTTTTTTTACCTCTTGTTTTCACACAATTACTTGGATCATTCAAGTAGCTTATTCATTACACATCCGTCTTTATATAATTGTCCAAAATAACACGAAACTTGAAGAAATTATATCTCACATGTCATCAACTTGCAACTCAACCTTCATAGGACTACAAATGCATATCACAATCGTAATGAAATTTCATAATTCCATTCCCAACATTGAACCTCGCCACTAAAAGTAACACATATAAATATGTTCACATGTTAGAACTAGGAGTTGAATAATGGAAAAATACCTCACACTTTCATTAAGGACATGGGTGCCAACTATTGGGTCATAACTTTTAACCAAAGTTGGACTATTTATTCATCATATTGAATGCAATATCTATAAATTAATTGTTTTATAGTAGCTTGTGAGAAGCTATTATCAAATTATTGGTTGAAAAGATTTTCATTCATATCCAAAAAGTTACTGAGTCGTAGGGGAACAATATGATGAAAGTTTAACCATGGTTGAATGAGTTTGCCAACTTTGAAATTGATTGTTATTTTAATTAATCCTCTTCATTATTTTATTTATGGGTCTTTCTAGCATAAAGTTCCACAAGTAGGTGATGTTGTTGATTACTTTGCATCAACAAAGTGATTATATAGTTTGAAGCATTATAGTAATTAGGGTTTTCACTAATCTTTTGATTTTGTTTTGCTTTGATCATCTTCACTTGCATGGTTTGTTAAAAAAAAATCACTTCCTTTGAATATTCATTATCTTTATGGTTTTGTTCCATGTCATTCCTTAGTTTTTGCATGGTCCTTAATTTCTTGGTGTTGTTATCCTTAGCAAAACCCATGTAGCTAAAGTTTATGTAATATGTTTTAATTGTGTTGTTGCTTAATAATGTTTATTCCTATAGATCGAATTTTGTAATCTTTGGTGATTTTTTTCTTTTTTAAAACTAATTGTTTATTTTGACCTAATGTGTGTGGCATAACAAACATATAAGGAAGTTATGCAATCTTCTTATATAATGTTGCATTCCCATCAACATTTGCAATTGCCCAAAAAAATCCATGCAAGAGGTCCAAATACTATTGGAAACCCTTATTGCAATATTTCTTGAACCTAATAAGATTCATATATCCATTTAAACCCCAAATAAAGGAAACACTACTATGTGGATCACAAAAGGCTAATATTTAAGGATTTTGTTTCAATCTTGAAAACTTAATTTGAACATGTCAATGGTTAAATTGAAATCATGTAAATCACATAGAACACATAATCATTGCTAGTTTTTTGGGTAACAAGTTGCCAAAGTTTCATATTACATATTATAACAATTGCATTTTTTAACTAACAAATCCTTGGGGGTGGCATGAGTTATAAAATGAATGTAAAAGGGGAATTATCTTACTTATTTTCACCTAATATAAAAACAACCAAACACATTTTCATGTTAAGTCTTTTTCAAATCTAAATGGTACACAAATTCTTTTCATATCAAGTAAATTTTAACTTTCAGCCCAAATGCGCTTGAAAGACTGAAAATGCTTGTGTGAATGTTGCCCCTAGAGTAAAAGTCTATTGAGGTAGCAATTGTAAGCCATATTAGCATGAAGTTGGGTTTTGACAACACAAATAAAACAAGGTAAAATATATAAAGGGTGGAATATATCCTAGGGGATGTTGTGGTGCAAATGAATATCAATTATAAACAATTTAAAATTCATTGCAAGTTTTAAAATAATATCAAGCATCTAATACATGATTATGTCCATTTCAAATTAGCAAAAATCAATATTGCAATTGTTCAAAAAAGTCTTATCATAGTTCAACAAATACATTTTTGGACCAAGGAACCACAAGTAAATTATCAAAAAGTTGTTTGATAAATAGAAATTTGAACTTCACTTCCCCGTGCATTAAATTGTTCTTGAATAATGGATTATACTTTAAATCAAAATCACAAGTACAAAATTATAATTGGTGGGGTATACCACAAATAATTTTTTCCCCAATTACACATAAAATAATGAAAGTTTTGTCATCTTTGCAAATTTGTTGATGTATTATAATAACAACAATCCCAACAATCTAATGGTAAAGAAGGTAACAATGGCATAAAACTAATTACATGTAATGGGGAAGTGGTTTAAGGTACAAGACTCTATAGTGAAAAAAAGTTTAGGTACAACCAACTTTCATTTTTTACATAAATTTGTGAAATATTAGAATTTTTATTTGAACAATGGACTTGTTAGATGGATCATCATTGTTTTATTATTTTATTAACAAAGGGTGGAATTTGTTGAATAAAAGGGAGTATTTACAATAGGAATTTTTTGGGAACTAGCTATTGTCCCTAGATTACAATATTAAATGGAATGGGATTAAGAAAAGGAATTGAGGGAAGAAAAATGCTAAATTCATTTGGGCTTTGTATCACAAGGCCATTGTTATTAATGCTTGGAGAATGCAAATTTACAAAAATGGAAAAGCAATCTACCCCATATGTGATTTCACAACCCTTGAAACCTTTGTGGATAGGTTTTATGATTATTGCAATGGAAAGAAAAATGTGGTTGTTGGTTACAACCATCATTTGTAAACTTAAACACCCATTATAAGTAGATGGTAAAATGAAAAGGCTACATGTAATGATTTAATAAGAATTTCCTTTGAACTTGTAGGCCATTCATGCTTATTTGAAGATTTTTGAAAAGGGTTGTGTTTAATGTTGACCATTTCCCTAGACTTAATAGGATTTCTGATTTTAGTTCCTAACATTTTTGAAGGGACTAATCCCATTTTGGTTTTGGTTCCTTTTTATTTCAAAAATGGGACTTGGTTTTAATTTTGGTTTTTTAATTAGAGGAAGAATTTTAGTTTTGGTTTTTTAATCAAGGGAGTGATTAAAGTACTAATTTTAAAAAAAATTGAAGTTTGATTGCTTTTGGTTATAAGTTAAATAACCTTTGGTTTCAATTCCAACATGCAAATTATCCAAATGGACAATACATCCAAAATAACTTAAAGTTCTAATCCAAGGGGGAAAAATTTATGTTAAGTGTGGTATGTTAGCCATTCAATTAAGTCACAATTAGTTTAATGTTACACTAGGTTAACCTAATAGTTTAGTTTAATGTTGATTACCATGGAACCAATTTTGATGTGAATACATTCCAGTTATTTTGTTGATGGGAATCAAAACCCTTTTAGTGTAGATCACAAATCACCTTTGGAGTTTTATCATTCCAACACCTTATTCTTGTTTTTCTTTACAATTGTTGTGTGTTTATGCACATTGTAATTTTTATGAACATTGTGTTTGGGCTTGGATTCTTGTGCCTTGCAAGTGAATACATCTTTTTAAATCACCAAAAAATATATAATGTTGTGTTGTGTTATAACTACATTCAATTTTGGAAGTATCAAGTTTTGTAATTTGTGTTTTGTACTTGAACTTTTGCTTAAACTTTGAGTAGTGGGATATTGTTATTCATTTTGGTTTGTGTTCATAGTATTCCTTGGGAATTTGAACCCCAATGAGGCACGTGTACCTAAAATGTGGAAGGAGATGTTTTGTTTATGAAGAAAATGGAGGAAAAGTTTCCAAGAAGCAAGTAAAGAAAAAGCTCCTCCCACTAGCAACAACCCCGTCTCCCTCGTTTTGTATTGTTGTTGTTAGACACACAACAATTGAAATAGCAAAGGCTATAAAGGCAAGGGGGAAGTGTTGTTGTTGCGCATTATGGAGGTTGTTAATGTCATGATCTTGTGCAACATCAATAAAAGTGTAGTAACAAGAACACCATCAACCAACATTATAATAACCCTAGTCGCACATAGGGAGGCAAAGGCGGGTGGGATGGTAAGGTGCCATCACCATTTGTTAGAGAATTTTTCCAAACCTCCCAAGTTTAAGGATGGTTTGGTGTGTTTGGAAAGTCTAGGAGGCTTGGGATAAAGGGGGTCCAATTTAGAGTTTTTTTTTCATTTGTTCATTTGTAATTTACCAAACTCATAAATCTAGTTTGGAACCAATCCAAACTTGCCACATGTTTAAATTTTTAAAAAAAAATCCCAAACCTTATTTTTCAACTTTTTTCAAATTTTAATGAACATAACACATTGTCATGCTCCTATGCTAAGTCTCCAAGGCAACAAACATTGCATCAACGTTATGGTTTTTAGTAACAAATAACCCTAACACTTTCGATTGGTTTCACCTTTGAATGGGTGTGTGTCTAGTTGATGAACAACCTTAATTTTGTTGTTTGTTAATAAACATGTTAACCTTGCCTTGTTATTTGTTGATGGACAACTACCTCCAAGACATTTTAGACGTTTTAGTTTCAACTTAAGCTTCCTTAAAAAATTGAAGAAGAAGCTTGAGCTTCTTCAAAAATGAAAAAAAAATCCTTAAACCCTAAAATTGGAAGTAGATTTCAAAAGAAATCTCAATATGGTTTTGATTCTCAAATGAATTTGGAACCAAACCCTAGGTCCAAAAAAGGAAAAAAAATCCTTAAACCCTAAAATCAGAAGTAGATTTTAAAAGAAATCTCAAATATGGTTTTGATTCTCAAATGTATTTGGAACCAAACCCTAGGTTTAGTTCCAATTACTTGCAATGCCAAAATTGAAGGGTGGTTCTAATCCGGTTCCATGATGGTCCCCCTCTTTTATCTAGTTCCTATTCCATCCAATTCTAGAAATGGGACCTGATTCTGGGTTCAGATCTAAAACTAGATTGGAAGCGAGCTCGAATAACTAGGTCCACCTGGTTAACTGGCCAAGATTGTTTGTACGATCATTGATGATTTATTGTCCTAAGATAGGATTGAGTGGGAAAAAAACAATTCATAAAAAGCCTAAGCCTTAGAAGGAATATTTGGAAGGCTTCATAGACTTTGGTGCCCTCACTTTACCATCTATATTAAGATGGCCATGGAATTAGATGGAATTATGAATTACCTAGGCTAATTAATGTGCTGGATTAATTTTCAAGCCTTAGCATGGTGTTTGGGGTGTGGGTTAACCCCCTCCAACCCATATTGTTTGTTTTTCTACTCTCTACTACAATGAAGTTTTTTGTCCATTTGTTTCAGAAAAAAAAAATATATATATCCATTCAATTGGTTGGTGTTTGTTGGCTTTAGCCCTTTAAGGAGTGAGAGAGAGGCCATGAAACAATTGTAGTTTTCAATTTGTCACACATTATGAGGAATGTTCACCGAGGTGGTCTCACTTTAAACTTGAATTTAAAAAATTCTTTTTTGGAGAACTTCATGGAACATGACCTATTTTGACTGTTACTAGTTTGGCCTGTGCTGTTGGCCCAAGTGTGAACCCATTACAAAATAGGGGAACTCATGTGAACATTGTTTTGCAATGTATGTATTGATTTTTTGAACAGCCAAATATGAAATGAAATCATGCTTGAATTGAATGATAAGTCTTCAAGTGTTACCACGTTCTCAACTGATTTTTCCTTGCAAAACCTTGGTTTTTTAGAATTTATTTGAATTTTCAGCTGCAGAAATCACTTAAAAATCAATATCTCCCACATTTTGAATCCAAATATTTATCAAATAAATTCCATTAAATCCTGCTCATCAAGATCTTTCCAACAACACCAAAGGTACATTCCAATTCCTCTGACATTTTCAGCTACGATTGAATTTAATTTTCTGTGAAGAAATCATTCAATATTCAAGAACTTTTGCACCACAAGTCCAAATGTCATGGAACCAAGCCCATGCACCCCTCCTCATTGAGAGCTTTCCAAAGACATCAAGAACACAATCTGAAGCATCCTGATTCAGTTGATCCCATAACTACAAAACAAAACAAACTACATTCCTTCATAGATAGATTGGTTTCAACTTGACATAAGGGACAAAGCCATTACACCATGAATGAGGTCCTTTGTGTTTTTCCTCCCCTTTTGAAGCTGGACTTTGCCAGTCTGATAATATAGGGAAAAGAAAGAATGAAAACTAAGAAATCGCCATATTTGGACCCTAGATTCCAGTATCTCACAAAAATATTAGGAGGGTTCTTAAATTCTCTACTTTCCTCTCTGACCTATAGCCAAAATTTGGCTCATTCCTCTGGTGGATGATTGCCCAATGTGGTTAAATCACAACAATCCCCCCACCAAAACAAAAGATTCAAAAAAATCTTGCTGGAAAAAAAAAAATTCTGACATTGCCATATTTAGACAATAGATTCCAGAAGGAGGGTCGCCAAAATATAGCAAGATTCTTTATTAAAAAAATTTACTTTCCTCTCTGATCTGTAGCCAAATTTGACTCATTCCTCCTTGTGGATGATAGCCAGTCCCACCTAGCTTACGAAAAATTGGAAATGAAAATAAAATAACATTGATTGTAATTTTAAAATATTATTAATAAAATTTAATAAAATTTATGCAATTAATTCATTTAAAAAATAATAAACAATACCAAAACTGCTGCCAAGGGATGACAGTAATAATAAAAAGTGGGGATGCCGGACAGCCAGCAGTTTGTAGTCAGTAGCAGGGGAGTTTCTTGGCGTTTTACTAGGCTACAGAGGAAAATGATGGCGAATCTGTGGCCCATACCCCCTGATACGCCATCGCCATTCGTCAGTTCAACCAGATAAGGTTTTGGAAGTGGCGTAGGTACCAGCGGACCCCACTTGGAGTAAAACTCTCCCCCCGAGTGGGATAAACGAGACAGGTCCACGTGATGCGAAACGACACGACGCCATTCACATCTCCCTACCAATTACTACTGTTCACCCCCATGTGACCAACTCTAGCCTAGCTCACTCATTTTTGCTACTAGGACGAATACAAATGGATGATTTTATTTTTTTGGAGTCTCTTGTATGGTCGTCCCTTCACATTTCCAAACACGATTCCAAACACAAACTATTTCATTTTCAAGCTTTTAACTCCCTCATTTTTTTAATTTTAAAAAAAAAATCTCTTTTCATATTAACTTTCCTAATGACTATCTCCATTTTATTAACTACCACACTCCTTTTTTTTTTCCTTACCCACAAACATGGATATGAAAAAACAAATTAACATGCATCTTTTCATGTCCGTCAAATGTAAATGAATTCAATTTTGATTTTTGATATTAATATTGATGAATTATTGGAATCCGTAAGAAAAAAATATATAGTTGATCGTCACTTGTAGTGTGCAACAGCACAGAAGCCCAAATAATAATAAAAGAATGGGGATCATCCCTTATGGAGATTAGCCAAATATGTATAGAAACCACATATGAAGTACAAGTCTTTTAATCATCCTTCCATTTCTTTTGGCTACACATTCCAAAACCAAATTAAAAATAAATAAATTTGGCTACTATTTTTTAGTATTTTTTCTCTCGCTTCACTTCTCGTGACTGAGAACTTCCCAAATCACTTCATTTTCGAATTTTTAATTTTTAATTTCGCTTTTCAAACAAAATTTTGCTGATAAACAAAAAGGCTGTAGTGCATACCTCTGCTGCTGCTGCCACCAGATAAGGGGCTACTTGGACCATGTGCATGCTTTCTTTGTTGGCCTTGCCTACCAAGACAAGGGTATTGTATTTTTATTCATTGTAGAGTATAGTAGCTTAAAGGATTTTGGCCCCTATGTAATAGATCTATTTTTATATGAAAATGTTTGAGAGATGATATTTTGGTTTATGTTGAAACTTGAGTTTAATTATAGAGTTATAATATCTTGAAGGATATTGGTTTCTTTTAGAGGATTTTTTGAAGATTATATTTTTGCATGGTGAAATATTTGAGTTTCCATAATTCCCCTTTTGCCTTAAGATATTATTTATGTAAATGGCAAAGGCCACATTGTGACACGCCCCTTGTTTTGTTGGGCCCTGTCCTCACAAGGACATGGACTATCTCATTGCATTCAAGTTTTGTAACTTTTACCTTATTAAAACCAGTTTCACATTAGGTGAACATGTTTATTTGATAGAAATGTTTAGATTGTTTAAATGGAAATGGATATTTTGGTGTTCAGAATGTGAACAAAATTGTGGAACTGGACAACAAGATTTAGGGTTTGGGGGACAATGAGGTTTAGGATTCAAGAGAAGTTATGGCAACTGTAGTTGTTGTTGTAAGGATGTCGCTCTCTCTTTCTCTCAAACTACTAGTTGTTGTAGGGATTCCATTCTCTTTTTCAAACTACTATTGTGAGCCACAAGGAATTTGAATGCAAAATCTTTTGATACCAATAAAGAAAAAAAAGTCGAGAAATAGAAGAAGAAGATGAAGTCCTCTCTTATTTGTTTCCTAGGGTGGAAGGTGATGGAGGAACCCAAGTACTCCAAAATTTTGGGGAAAAAAATTCTATAATTTCTTCCTTTAGCGATATAGAGATGATATTCAAATTGCTCAAGGAGGAGGATGACAATGACAATGATAGTTTCAATGAAGATTAGGAGTCGATGATGCTGCTAACTATATATGAATCCACTGCTAGTGATGTGGATTTTGCTAAAGTTGCAACATCAATTAGCAGAGACAAGTTATTGGTTGAGCAAGATGAAATTAAAAACAAATTGCTTGCATAACGAAATGCAATTAGTGAGGAGAGAGGGAGCGACTAAAGCACCTTTACAACCAAATTCAATCAAACAATGGACACACTATTACAACAAAAGATATTATTGAATTATATGATTACCCACTTGATAAGTTTCAAGTGAATTGTTTTTCCTTTTCTTATCCCTCTCCCTAAGCAAAGCCCTATAATGTCATCCTCTAACTACCATGATTCCTTTCTACCCGATGCAAAATTACCTTCTTCAATCCTTAAACCCTAAACCTCACAACATTCCTAAACTAAACCTTAATGCCATTGCAACAAGTCTTAATTAGGACGATTGTTGAATTGCAAGTCAACCAATTGAAAATTGAACTCCTTCCAATAGAAAGTTGGTTATAAAACCTACACTTGTGAAGATGATTACAGGATCTCATCTTTAATTTGTATGACATTTTGGCAACAAATAACGATTAATGGGTTTCTAAAAGGGTCATCACTAGTGGTTTGTGCACTTACAAATGGTGGGAAGCTCTAATTGCAGAAGCTGCAACCCTAGCCAGGGGCAAGCAGTTATTCTACACGACTCCCCTTCAACCCTTGTCAAACCAAAAACTTTGAGACTTATGATGGGTGTAAAAGTTTCCTCTAATGGAGACTATGTAAAATTCATTCATGGAAAAAACATTTCTTGATTTTTGATGTGGGCAAATTGGGAAACCAAGATTTTGGGTTTGGATAAAGGGGTTGAAATATTGTGGCTTCATCAAAAAGAAGTTTTCACCAAAAAGCTATGTGAGTGCCATGCCCTCCATGAATTTGAAATCACCTAACTTTGTGGAATGTGTGTTTAAAGCTTTAGAATCTGTCCAATGATCAAGTTATTAGTTTTTTTGTTCCTATTTTTTTTGTTATAATAAGGATTGGACATTTGTGGTATGTAGGGTGTTGTTTGGAGAGGAAAATGTAAGCCTTCTTACAAGTGATGCGGCAATCAATGGGGAGGCACCTACCTTGATTATAACAACCCAAATTTTTCATAACATGTTTTATCAAAGGTGTAGTTCTTTGTCCTTCACATTAAAGTGAACTTGCTTCCACTCATAGGATTTGAATTTGATTACCAATTTGATTTTCATCATTTTGTGTATAGCTTAGAGGTTAGCATTGCACAATGAATTGCACTACCAATGCTTAGAGACTACAAATAATCAATTCCCTCTTGGCAGTTCCTATCTTATTGCAAGAAATAATATTTGGGATGGGGGTTATGATTGAACTCTTACTCTAATACTAGTGGGTACCCGTGACTTTCGGACACTGTGAGGCGCGAACGAAACATGCCAGCCCCTTCCCTTCTTGAGCTACAGAGAGAAAGGAGAGAGACGACCGAGCTCGGGTACCCGAGCCGGTGTCGGCAACAGCCCCGGAAACACACGGGCCCTGTTTTGGTCCACCCGTGGCAAAGAACTTGGTTTATGGCCCAGGACCCGGGTCTTCGTGGGGAGACCGGGCTTCGTCACCGACCCGGTTTAATACTTACTCCCGCGGTTCCACACACCAGGGCGCCGCCCGGCCCGGGCCAGGTTTTTTTTTATCGTTCAGGTCTTTGAAGCCTGGGCGTTGGGACTTGGGACTTGGGACCTGGATTGGTCGGGACTCAGGACTCGGAACTCGGTAAGTAAAGAAGTAAAAGTGTGTGATTGAGGTCCTGAATAGTTTTTGGGCCCTCGGGACGAGGGGGACAGTTTTAAAAGTGACCTGGGTTTTAGGACCTCGACAGACAGTACGTCGGCCCGGTCAGCCTGTACCCGAGTTTCGTCACGGACGTAGTGAATTTATATATATGATTAGGGGTGAGTCGCTACATCTGCACATCATGATGGTGATGTTGAGCAAGTCCTAGTCGTTGTTGAAGGTTTAAACTTTTAAAGAAACTGTGTTTTTGGCATGCTTTTAGCAAGCCTATGGTTTATCTTAGTTTTACACATCTTAAGTGTTATACCAAAATTTTGCAATTAGATTTTGGATTTCGATATATTGGATATATGAATTTGGAAGTTTTGGAATTTGGATTAAAAAAATTTGCACCGAATAATGGGAATGTTTTTGACCAATTATGAATCCGTAGGTTTTTAAGGTTTGAACTACTAATTTCTTTTTGTAATAGTTTGCACAGTTTTATTTTTGTGATCATATGAATGCTTAGAATTATAGGCAAGTTTGTATTTACGTAATTCTAACACTACAAATTATTAAACTAAATCTCAAAACCTTAATATCATAAAATTTAATCGTTAAGATTGCAATTGAAAAAAAATTATATTGTTCATTTTTATTGTAACCCAAATATAAATTTAAAAGAAAATTCTAATTCAAAACATTAATTCAAATTGACAATTTTATATTAATTTAAAAACATTTTGGATCACAAGTAAAAAACTCTAGGTCACAAAAAATATTTTTTATTTTCAATAAGTTCAAAAAATCATCAATAGTTAGATATAACAAATCATTATAAATTTTCTTTTGATTGACAAGAATTCATAGATCAAAAAATATATAATATGTTTTTTGATACCAAGATTAATATTATAAAAGTTGTAGTTACATTAACTTTACAAATAGTTGGAAAAAGATGTTGAAAACAAAATAACCTTAATGTTATTACACATTAAGAGTTAACCTTAATGTGTAGGTCCCAAAATTAGTCTTTTCCACATCAAAATATTTGCAAAACTTCGCTGCGCCCAAAATATGCGTTGTGTTAGGTCATGTATTTGGCACATGGTTAAATCTGACCTGGGGTTAGTCTATGTGGAATTCTACACTAGAGAGAGAATACCCAAAGGAAGGCGAATGAATGGCCTGGTAAGAAAGCAAGTCAGGTACATTACTGGGTGCAATGGCCTGTGCCTGGCAAGTTCTGTACAGCAATGGTTTTCAAGCTTTGCAGAATGCGCATGCACATGGATTTTGCACACAAGGGGCATGTGGATTTTGGACAATGGTTAGGTCCGGTACATGCCAGAAGAGCTTGTCCCATTGTGCCTTGTCCGGGGACTATAAAGAGACAGAAAAAGGCAACATGGAAACCACTAAGTACTATGATACCACTTGTACTTGGTGGAATAGGGGCTGGCATCACAACCATTGGCACCTTTCACATAAGGATCCCATACCTTGTGGGGCCCTTACAGATCAGATCCTTCCTTTTATGGGCAGTACTAGGAAGTAGCTAGATCAACTAACACTTACCTATTAAACTAAACAAACAGTGTGTCACACTACGACGGCCTTGCCATTTACATTAAAAGAGTATCTTAAGGCAAAAGAAGAATTATGGAAAGTTAAATCTTTCACCATGCAAAAATATAATGTTCAAAACATCCTCTAAAAGAAACCAAAATCCTTCCAGATATTACAACTCTATAACTAATCTCTCAAGTTTCCAACACAAGCCAAAATATCATCTTTCAAAAATCCTTATATAAAAACAGACCTATTATTATTACCTAGGGACCAAAATCCCTTAATTAAGCTACTATACTCTATAATGAATCTAAACACAATATCCTTGCCTTGGTAGGCAAGGCCAACAATAAACAGTTGGTTGCTTAGTTACTGGTTACTGGTCACATTTACTAGTCACAGTGGCTATTAATTTTAAATTTTTGGATAAGTTGGTATGAAACACCTTCAAGCAGAGTTCTGGACATGATTTTTTGGATTTTAATTTTTTTTAATTTATTTGTCACTTGTAATTTTTTTGTAATTTCATTTCACAATAGAGAAACACCTTTCTTGGTTTTCTGTTTTGATTTTGAAGTTATGAATTATAACTTAGACTCGCAAATACCAAGAACAGATCATTATGGATTTTGAAAGAATGGTATGTTTGTTCATAATAAACTTAATCATAAGAAACATACATATTGAAGCAATTTGTTTGTAGGTCTATAGTTAGAATCAGTATAATATAAGCGAAAAGATGAAATAATCCCTTTTCCATTTGGTGTGGAGTGATTTTAGGACAATTTTTTGCCTCCTTATTTTTTAGAGTATGCATACCAATTCATGCATCCACTTTAGACCAAACAATGAACCAATGACCATCCAACAAACTCTATGTGAGAGCATCTTCAAGCATAACTATATGGAAAATAGATGCAATGTCAATATGGTTATAGGTTGATACTAGGAAATGTTCTTTACTCCAACTATGATGGCTATTCTAGATCAATTTAATTTCAAACCATTTATCCTTTTGAACATGTTGCAACTTTTTGCCAATCAATGTTATACCAACCTAAATGTAGGCAATATTCCTTTTCATACCATAGTAAACCTTATTGGAATATAGGCACATAGAAATACCATGTTGTAGACCGAAAAATATTCTATACCTATAAACACAAACTCTCCTCTTGGGCAAATGCCTCTTCCTTTGAATCATGTTCACACAACAAACCCACTCCCAATGAATTCAACTTTAATCAATTGTTGAATGAATTTACATTAAATTAACCTAGTGGTTTCCAATAACCCATTGTCATGAAACCACATGATATAACTTGACATAGAATCATGCGAAAGGTTGTAAATTTTTTTCATGATTCCCATTGTTATAAATGGGATTTCTTTTATTCTCCCCAAGCCCTTTATGAATTCATGAAGATTTGCAACCTCCTTGATGTATTTTGGAAAAAGGCCCAAAATGAACATGTACAAATGATTAGTGAATTAGTTTGTGACAACTCACTCCAATCCCATTGCATACTTGCTAACAAACCCTCTAGAACATTAGAAACATGTGTCATGTACCTAATGATGGAAAGAAATTTAACATTTGAATGTTATTAGATTTTGGACTATAAGCAAAAACCACTTCGTGAATAGTGAGTGAACAATAGAACCTACTTTCCATATTCTTAAGCCCATCTCTACCCAAATGTAGCCATGGGACAAGACTCATTGCATTTTGACCTTTTAATATAACCATTGTATTGGAATAACCTTAAGGTAGAAACACCATAAATCTTATAAACAAGCATTGTGATTCAAATAATGTCTAGTTTCATTGCGCACTTATTTCTTCTTGAAAGACAAGCTGTTTTAGAATTGCATCCAAGTGGAATCACTTTTTTGGGATTTTTATTAAAATAATTATGATTTTTAAA
>Ga0116230_10002979_pt1 | contig 16383 bp, 16 predicted proteins | sample S1TSphfallax_3_FD_88678 | JGI IMG/M metagenome (GOLD analysis project Ga0116230, IMG submission 88678) | Host-associated microbial communities from peat moss isolated from Minnesota, USA - S1T2_Fd - Sphagnum fallax MG | ecosystem: Host-associated > Plants > Peat moss > Unclassified | place...
CCTGGTCGTCGGGGATCGCGCTGGTCGATCCGCTCGCTGTCGACGTGGCGCCGTTGGCCGACGTGCTGCAAGGACCAGCCCTCGCCGTACTGCACGCCGCGGACCAAGACCTCGAAGTGCTCGAGCGCGCGTGTGGCTGCTCGCCGGCTCGACTCTTCGACACTCAGCTCTCGGCGGGCTTCCTCGGCATGAGCACCCCGTCGCTCTCCTCGCTGGTCGACCGGATGCTCGGCCAGCGGCTCGAAAAGGGCGATCAGTTGACCGACTGGACGCGCCGCCCGCTCACACAGGCCCAGCGCCGATATGCCGCCGGGGACGTCGTCCACCTCCTCGAGCTTCACGTGCTCATCTCGGATCGCCTGGAACGACTTGGTCGGCGAGCGTGGGCCGAAGAAGAGTGCTCGATTCTCCTGCGCCGTCCACGTCGCCCGGTCGTTCCCGAGGAGGCCTGGTGGCGTCTGAAGCATGCCCGTCAGCTGCACGGTCGGGATCGAGCGGTCGCCCAGGTCGTGGCGGCGTGGCGCGAGGTCAAGGCACAGCTCGCGGATCAGCCGACCCGTTTCATTCTCTCGGATCTCGCGCTGGTCTCCATTGCTCACCGTCCACCGACGAGCCGAGCCGAGCTCGAGCAGGTCCGCAACCTCGACGTGCGCCAGCTCGGCGCAGCACACGTCACCGAGCTGCTCGGAGCGATTGCGCAAGGTCTGGAACTCCCGACATCCGCACTTCGCCTACCACCGGTGCAGCGGGGCGAGGGCGTCGTGCGCCCGGCTGTGGCCATTGCTACGGCGTGGCTCGGAGAGCGGGCCCGAGAGCTCGAGATCGACCCGGCGATCCTCGCGACGAGGGCCGATCTCGCGGCCTTCTTCCAGGAGCGGCCCGAGGGTCGCCTGATCAGCTCGTGGCGCAACGATCTCGTCGGCGAGCCACTGCGTCGTCTCGCGGCAGGGGACGCTTCACTGGCACTCGAAGGGGGGGACACACTGGTGCTCGAAGAGCGGTCCAGGCGTCCCTATGTGGTGCCTGCGCCCGGCGACGGCTGAACCTCGGGCGGCCGAAGGTCGATGCGGAGCGTGACGATGCCATCCTCGAGGGCGGCTTCAGCGTCTCCGAGCATGGCGAAATCCATGTAGTCGAGTTGCATCTGCTCCATGATGCGCTGGCGCTCCGGACCCTCGACGGGAGGAATTCCCCGTCGGCGCACGGCCGCTGCCCGCTCTTGGAACCGCTGGATCATCGCCGAAGTGTCGAAGGTCTCATCCATCGCCACACGGTATCCTCAGGGCTGACCACGACGGTATGCTCGAACCCGGCACCAAGTTCTTGAAACAAGTGGTCCGGTCGGACGTGAGGTCCAATGACCATCGAGGTCGCGCCTGTGCCAAGGCGCTCGACCTGAAGCGGGGAGTTGCTCGTGAAGAAGGGACGTCATCGCCGCTTCGAAGAGGCGCGCAGTATGAAGCGCGCCATCGAGGTAGTGGCACAGCCTTGTCCGGAGTGCGGCGCCGACCCCGAGGACGATCATGCCAGCTGGTGCATGTATGAGTCCGAGGAGCTCGACGACGAGGAACTGGAGGACGAAAGCAACCGGGCGTTTCCCGACTGAGCGCGGTCGTTGGATCTTGTCGCTCGGTGCCGGCGCGCTGCACAGCTGCGACGGCCCCTGCGACTAGGTGGTCGCCTGGCGCACCACCGGATGCGGCAGCAGCACAGATGGGCTGGTCAATCGTTCGTCGAGGTAGCGAGCGATGTGCTCGTACGGCTTGATGCCGACGAGCGCCACAAGCTCTTCGCGCATCGCGACGTACACCGCCTGGCTCGAGTGGAACGCTTCCGGCGCCTCGGTACACCACCAGTGGAACTCCTCGCCGGCCGGGCCCCAGTGACGCCGGTCCCACTCGGTGACCGTCGATGTGACATGCCCCGTCGACGCGTCCGTGACGTCCTCTCGTCGCAGCGGTAGCTGCCAGCAGACATCGGGTTTGACCAGCACCGGGGACTCGCCACGTTCGAGTGCGGCCCGGTGCAGCGCGCAGCCTGCGCCACCCGGGAAACCGGGACGGTTCAAGAAGATGCAGGCATCCTCGACGAGGCGGGTCATCGAGCTCCCGGCGGCCTGCTTGACGATGCCTTTGCGTCGCCCTCGGTCCTGGAACTGCCACTGATCAGCAGTCAAGGTGGCTGCCGCGGCCTCCACACGGGCGATGTCGTCGGCGTCGGAGAAGTGCGCACCGTAGGAGCAGCAGCCCTGCTCGAGCTCGCTCGCAGGTCCGGTGAGGACGCCTTGGCATCCATGCCCGAAGATGCACGTCCAGCTGCTTGCAAGGAACGTCACGTCGAACAGCCAGGTGCGTTCCTCATCCGGATCAGCAAAGCTCAGCCACTCGTGACTGCGGTCTGTCAACGCGCCACACTCCCTGCGACGGCTCCAAGCTGGACAGATGTCGGCTCTGCGCAACAAAACCATGACTCACTGAGGTGTGGTCGGACCCCCGGTGCACCGCGGCTCACGACCACGGGCAAGCCAGGATCCGGGCGACCGACCTGTGTCCAGGTGAGGCGGCGCACTGCCGCGTACGTGTCCCCGTAGGCCTCGCCGCTACACGCACCCTCCTCGGTGCGCGCAGCGATACTGCGCTGGAGATCGTCGAGCTCGGGCGCCGCGGCACTCCACGTCCAACCGAGATGCTCAGTGTCGTCGGTGCGTAGCGCCGCCTCGAGGACGGCGTCAGGCTCGGCCAGGAGCAGCGACCCGGGGGGCAGGAGCAGGCGGATGCCGTACTGGACCGGATCGACGCTCTCGATCAGGTCGTAGGCCGCAACGAAGTCGAGCAGGTCGACGACGTCGCCGAGCGTCGTCCATGGAGTGAACGGGAGGAAGGACGGACGTGGCTCGATTCCTGCGCTTCGCAGCACGTCGATGGACTCGCCGGCTTCCTCTGGCCGGTGGCCCTTTGCGAGTCGAGCGAGCACGACCGGGCTGGTCGACTCGATGGCGGAGACGACAAACAGACAGCCCAGCTCGCCGATCTCTCTGATCTCGTCTCGGTGTGAGAGAACGTGGCTCACTTTGATGGTGGCGTCGAAGCTGACGTCGGGAAAGCGCGCGTGCAGCGCCCTGGCAACGCGAAGCGCGTGCGCCGGGCGATTGAAGAAGTCCGGGTCGGCGAAGTGGATGTGGGCCGCCCCTGCGTCGACCAGCTGTGCAATGTCCCCGAGAACAGACTCGACCGGCTCCGCCCGAGTACGCCCGTCGTAGACCGTCGGCACAGGGCAGTGGCGACAGCGGTGCGAGCAGCCCCTCGTCGCTTCGACAGCGCCGGTCACCTTGTCGCCTTCCTCCGTGACCAGATGGGCGTAGCGCTCGAGGGCTGGCAATCGGGATCGGTCGGGAAGCGGTCGGAGCTGATCGAGGGGTCGACGGGCCGAGCCAAGCTCGACCCGCACCTCTGCACGTGTCGAAGCTCGCGTGCCGGTCTCGAGTCCCATGAGCCACTCGAGGAGCGAGTCGTCGGCGTCTCCAGCAACGGCCAGCTCTCCGGCCCGCAAGTGCGGCGCAGCGACGGTCGCGTACAGACCGTGGAACGCGACGGGCAGGTCAGGATGACTCCTGCGAACCTGATCGAGCACGGCAAGGGCTAACCGCAACGCTGTGTGCATCGGGACTGAGATCACGAGTGCCTCGGCGGCATCGAGATCGGACGGCTCGAGACTTTCGAGGGAGAGGTCGAGGCCCCGGGTCTCGTGGCCATGCAATGCGAGCGCTGCCATGGGCGATGCGAGGCCCAGAGGTTGCTGACCGAGCTCATAGGTGGACAGCAACAGCACACGCACTTCCTCGAATGTACCGTGAAGGGCGATGACCACTGTCGCCGCAGTGCTCGTTTGCGCCGGACTCGCCATTGGCGTGTCGGCGCTCGTCGCTCTGCATGTGTTGCCCACGGGCCTTTCGCCGGTCCGAAATCCCGTCAGCCAGTACGGGATCTCTGCTTATGGCGTGGGCTATCGGATACAGACGGCAGGCTTTGCCCTCGCCGGTGTCGGAGCAGCTCTTGGCGTCACGTCGTTGGCGGACCCGAGCGACTCGGGGCCGAGGAATCTCGTCGTCGCGTGTTGCGCGCTGTTCGCCCTTTCTCGCCTCGCGATCGGCTCGTTTCCGATGGATCAGCCGGGTGGAGAGCGGACAGTCACGGGCCGAAGGCATGGCCTTCTTGCACTGAGCGCTTTCGTGGCAATCGCCGTCGCAGCGTCACAGCTCTCGTCGATGCTCGATGGCATCGGCGCGCATCACGCCATCGCCGAAGCGAGCAGTGCTATCGCTGCGCTCATGCTGGTGTGCATCGTCGGGATGGGGGTCGACCGGCGATCGTCGGGAGGTCACTTCGGACTCGTGGAGCGAGCCTTCTACCTCTGCATGGCTGCCTGGTTCGTCGTCGTCGCCGTCCTCCTCTTCACGTCCTAGCTGCTGTCCCGGTCACTGCTGCCTAGGTCGCTGCTGTCTGGGTCGCTCGCGTCGGTCAGGGTCCCGCCCGGTGGTCGTCTTCGTCGACGGTGGTGTCGATAGCAACGTCCAGTCGGCCGTGGGCGAGCCGCAAGGCATGTTCGACATGGTCGGAGGTGTCGCCACGGGCGAAGATGAACCCGAGGTAACGATCGCCCTCGGGGAGAGCTAGGACCATTCGACCTGGAGGAATCGTGATCTCGACGCTACTCACGAGGTTCACCGCCAGGGCGGCCTCGACGCCCTCCACACCGAGAAGTCGTCCGGATGCGGGAACCGGGATCATCATCACGCCTGATGCCTGACGGTGCTGGTGCGTCGAAGGCGCACGGCCGAGCGCCTCGGCGAGCACGATTTCCTCGAGCGACGAAGCATCGTCGAAGCGCAGTGTTTTTGAGCATCGTCCACCGATGGTGCGCGCCGCTATTTCGATGAGGACCGGCTGGGATCCGGACAGGCGAAGCTCTGCGTGTATGGGGCCAGCAATGAGGCCGAGCGCAGCGACAGCCTGTGCGACGACGCGTCGGCATCGCGCTTGGGTCGCCTCGTCGAGTGTCGTCGGCGTGATGTAGATGGTCTCTTCGAAATAGGGACCGTCGAGGGGATCGGGCTTGTCGAAGATCGCGAGCACGGTGAGAACTCCCTGATGAAGCACCCCTTCGACGGCAACTTCGGCGCCTGGCACGAAGCGCTCGACGAGTAGCGGCTCACTCGGCCCGATCCCGGCCGCAGTCGCGATGGCGCGCACCCGCTGCGCTGCGGCCTCTACCCCAGGGAGGTCGTCCGCCCTGATCACCCCGCGACTGCCGGAAAGCGAGCAGGGCTTGATGACCACGGGAGCACCCAGCTCGGATGCGGCTTGTGCGGCGCGCTGCGCCTCCCCGGCGGAGCCGTCGACAGTGCGGAACTCCGGCTGGGGCACGTGCGCAGCCGCGAGCAACGTGCGCATCACGGACTTGTCTCTCGTTGCACGCACTGCATCGGTTGGGTTCTGTCCGATTCCGAGCAGTTCCATGGCGTGAGAAGCGACGATCGCGCCGGCGTCGTCGACCGCAACGACGGCGTCGAGTGGTAGCCGACCGGCGAGCTCCTCGATCGCGCGTGCGGCCGCCGCGGGGTCGGCGAAGTCCATCTCACAAAAGTGATCGCCCATGACGCTCGCCAGAGCCTGGGGCTCGTCGGATCCCACGACGATGTCCACGCCCATCCGGGCGGCAGCGGCGAGAAATGCTGCGGCTCGATAGGTCGCGCTCGGCAGTAAGAGCATGACCCGAGGTCCGTCGTGAGCGCTCACTTCGCCATTGTGCACGCCTGTGATCCTGCATCGAGCCCAAGCTGATGCCGGCTCCCCTCAGTCGCACAGACCAGCGTCAGATTGCAGCGTCAGATTGTTGCGACCGGCACAGGCCCTAGCATGAGGACATGTCGAGTGACGAGCTTGGTCCAGTCGGGGTCGACCCGGTGCTGCAGGTGACCGGGCCGGCGCGCGCCTTCGTCGTGACGGCTCGCTCGAGCGAGCCCGACGCTGAGCGACTTGCGCTCTTTCTCGAGGTGAGCGGCAGTGCGAACGGCACGTACACCTACGACATGTGGTTCGAGGCAGCCGCCAATGCCGGTCCTGGCGACGCTGTGCACCATCACGACGAACTCGTGGTGGTCGTGCCCTCGTCGAGTGTCGATCGTGTGCGAGGCGCAACCCTCGACCTCGGCGAGCAGGCAGGCGAGCCAAGCCTCGTCATCGTCAATCCGAATAGCCCCCCCGTCCCACGGGCGGCGCAGGCGATGCCGCAGGCGGACCTGTCCGGACCGATCGCTCAGCGGGTCATCGCCGTTCTCGAAGAGTCGGTCAACCCGCAGATCGCATCGCACGGCGGTCGGGCAGATCTGGTCGCCGTCGACGAGGGCATCGCCTACCTACGCTTGGGTGGAGGGTGCCAGGGATGCGGACTCGCATCGGTGACGCTTAGCCAGGGAATCAGCGTGGCGATCAAAGAAGCCGTCCCCGAGATCGTCGACGTCGTTGACGTGACTTCGCACGAGGCCGGCACGAATCCGTACTTCGAGGCTGCGAAGAAGTAGCGGCGCCGAGGCCGAGATGGGCCAGAGGTAGATTGCCCGCATGCTTCGATTCCTCACCGCTGGCGAGTCGCATGGCCGTGCCCTCGTCGTCATCGTCGAGGGCCTCCCAGCGGGCTTGGCAATCACCGAAGACGAGATTGCTGGCGAACTCGCTCGGCGGCGACTCGGCTACGGCCGAGGCCCACGTATGCGCTTCGAGCGAGACGAGATCACGTTGCTCGCCGGCGTGCGCCACGGACGGACCCTCGGATCGCCGGTTGCCATCGAGATTGCGAACACCGAATGGCCAAAGTGGGAGCAGGAGATGTCTCCAGCCCCGGGAACCCCATCGAAAGTGCTCACTGCGCCTCGACCCGGTCATGCCGACCTCTCGGGAATGCAGAAGTACGGCTTCGACGACGCCCGTGACGTCCTGGAGCGGGCATCGGCTCGAGAGACGGCTGCGCGTGTGGCGGCAGGAACACTGGCGAAGAAGCTGCTGGCCGAGCTCGGCATCTCGGTGATCAGCCACATCGTCGCACTCGGAGCAGCGGTGGCGCCTGACGGCGTGCGACCGCTGCCACGTGATCTCGACGCGATCGACGAGAACGAGGTGCGCTGCTTCGATGCAGGTGCGACCGAAGCGATGATCGCCGAGATCAAGGCCGCAGCCAAGGTCGGTGACTCACTCGGTGGTGTCGCCGAAGTGCTCGCCTACGGTGTGCCGGTAGGGCTCGGCAGTCATGTGCACTGGGACCGCAAGCTCGACGGCCTCATTGGCCAGGCGCTCCTGAGCATCCAGGCGGTCAAAGGGGTCGAGCTGGGCGAGGCGTTTTCCGTGTCCGGCAGGCGAGGATCTGAGGCACACGATGCCGTCACCTACGACACCGCCTCCGGCGAGTACGTCCGTGAGACGGCCAGAGCCGGTGGTATCGAAGGCGGCATCTCCAGCGGAGCGCTGCTGGTCGCCCGAGCGATGATGAAGCCCTTGGCCTCGCTGAATCGACCGGTGCTGAAGACCGTCGATGTCGTGACGAAGCACGAGACGGTGTCGTTCAAAGAACGTACGGACGTCACCGCCGTCCCGGCGATGGGGGTGGTCGCCGAGACCATGGTTGCGCTCGTGCTCGCTGGTGAATCGCTACGAAAATTCGGTGGGGACTCTGTCGCCGAGATGGTGCGCAATTGGCATGGCTACCTCAATGCCATCGCCGAGACCCCGTCGGCGGCACCGGGTGCAGCTGCTGCCGCTCCTGGCGATGGCACTCCTACCGACGGCGCACCTGCTCATTCTGCAAGAGTGCAAGGCTAGCCAGGTGTACTCGACCGACCATGTCCTGCTGGTCGGGATGATGGGCGCCGGTAAGTCGACGGTCGGCCGGATCGTTGCCGATCGTCTCCGTCGGCCCTATGTCGACAGCGACGAGCAGGTTGAACGGGCGACCGGGCAGACCGTGCCAGAGATCTTCGTCTCCCAGGGCGAAGCGGCCTTTCGGGCCGAGGAAGCCAAGGCCCTGCGCGTCGCCGTCTCGACGAGCACGCCATCGGTCGTCTCCGTTGCCGGAGGCGCAATCCTCGACCCGGCAAATCGTGAGCTCGTCCGTCGTGCGGGGACGGTGGTGTGGCTCCGTGCGCGGGTGGACACCATCGTCGAGCGGGTGGGTGACGGAGCTGGGAGGGTTCTGCTTCAGCCGAGCCCAGCCGAGCGGGTTCCTGGTCTCATCGACGTTCGTTACCCGCTCTACGAACAGCTGGCGAGCGCCGTCGTGGATGTGGACGACGCCACTCCCGGCGAGGTCGCCGATCGGGTGGTCAGGGCCCTCCTTGCCACCGTGAGCGTCGAGTTGCCCGGGGCGAGCTATCCCGTGGTGATCGGGCCGGGGGCGATCTCTCAGCTCCCCTCGCTACTTCCTGAGCGAGCCCGCCGTGCCGCGGTGGTCACCCAGAAGGGCATCGGAGTCGAGGTGGACCCCGGGCTCGATGCGATTCGCCTGTTCATTGGCGATGGGGAGTCGGCCAAGTCGCTCGAGACGGTGTCGAGCTTGTGTCGAGCGTGGGCGAGTGCTGGGCTGACGCGCCACGATGTCGTCATCGCCGTCGGCGGCGGTGTGGTCACCGATGCCGTCGGCTTTGCGGCCTCCTGCTACCACCGGGGCGTCGACGTCGTGCACGTCTCGACGACGCTGCTCGGCCAAGTGGACGCCGCTGTCGGCGGCAAGACCGGTGTGAACCTTCCCGAGGGCAAGAACCTCGTCGGAGCTTTCTGGCAGCCGAAGGCCGTGATCGGTGACACCGACACTCTTGCGACGCTTCCCGATCGTGAGTGGCGTTCGGGCTTCGGCGAGATGGCAAAGTACGCGTTCTTGGGCCTCGACCACCTCGACGAGCTGCCACTTGCTGCTCAGATCGCTGCTTGTGTCGAGCTCAAGGCCGAGGTCGTCGTGGAGGACGAGCGCGAAGGTGCTCGTCGAATGTTGTTGAACTACGGACACACCCTCGCCCACGCTCTGGAAGCCGCAGGCTTTGCTGGCGGTGTCGGAGACGAGGCGTCAGAGAATCCCGGCACCGCTCCCATCGACACTCCCATGTTGAGACATGGCGAGGCGGTCGGTATCGGTCTTGTCTATGCAGCTCGCCTGGCACATCGCCTCGGAAGGATTGATGAGGAGCGCTTGCAGCGACATATCGAGGTCGTACGTGGGTACGGGCTGGTTACGGAAGTCCCGTCGTTTGCCCACGTGGACGAGCTGGTCGTGTTAATGGGGCGCGACAAGAAGGCCACGGATGGCTTGACGTTTGTGCTCGATGGCGCGGACGGGCCGGAGGTGGTGTCGGGGATCGACCCAGCCACGGTGACGGCGGTGCTGGCGGAGAGCATCGCTTCAGGAGCGGCGAGCGATGAGCAGTGAGCGGCGAGCAGTGCGCGGCGAGCGGCGAGGGGTGAGCAGTGAGCGGCGAGGTGAGAGCCTCGTGAAGGGCAGGACCCCGTGAGCCGGGAGATCGTGTTGTTGCTGTCGGGACCGAACCTCGGCCTGCTCGGCACGCGCCAGCCGGAGATCTACGGCACGGACACCCTGGCTGACCACGTGGCTCGGGCATCGGCCGTGGCCGAGCGTCTCGATCTCGATCTCGAGCATCTCCAGAGCGAGCACGAGGCCGATCTCGTTGCTGCTGTTCACGGTGCGCGCGGACGAGTCAGCGCCATTGTCGTCAACGCCGGTGCGCTGAGTCACTACGGGTGGTCGCTGCACGATGCGCTGGCGAGCTATGCCGGTCCCGTCGTCGAGCTTCACCTGTCGAACCCCGAGGCACGCGAGCCATGGCGTCGCCAGTCCGTGCTGGCTCCCGTAGCGAACGGCACGATTGCGGGATTCGGTGGAGCGGGCTACGAGCTCGCCGTCGAGGCGGCAGCACGACTGATCGGCGCGACTGTTGCCGGGCAGGTTGCCGCGCCGGTTTTCTCGCCGGTCGTCGATGGCGATCGGGCCTAGATTCGCACACGTGCCAGCCATCTTCCAGCTCGACGAACTTGCGCCTATGGAGGTCGCCGCGCGTCTCGGGCGACTGCGAGAGCGGCTCGACGATGCGTCGTGCGACGCCTTGCTCGTCACCAAGCTCGAGAACATTCGCTATCTGACAGGGTTCACCGGATCGGCGGCGATGCTGCACGTCGAGCCGGAGAGCGCATTGCTCGTCTCTGACGGTCGCTATCGGGATCAGGCCGCCGAGCAGCTCGAGGCCGCAGGAGTAGCGATCGACATCGAGATCGGCGGGGTGAAGTCCCAGCTGGACGCGCTGGCAGCACGTGCGAGGAGCGCTGGCCGGCTCGGCCTCGAGGCGGACGCGGTGACCTGGGCTCGCCAGCGTCGCTTTGCCGAGACCTTCGCCAGCTCGACGCTTGTCGCGACAACGGGACTCGTCGAAGCCCTTCGTGTCGTGAAGGACGAGGGCGAAGTAGCCCGGATCGAGGCTGCCTGCGACGTCGCCGACGTGGCGATTGCTCAGGTGAAAGAGATGCTCACGACGTCGTGCACCGAAGCGGCCTTTGCCGCGGAGCTCGAAGCGGAGATGCGTCGCAGGGGAAGCGCGGGGCCGTCGTTTGAAACCATTGTGGCGAGCGGGCCGAACAGTGCCAAGCCCCATGCTCGTCCGACCGACCGGGTGGTCGCTCGCGGCGAGCTGGTGGTGGTGGACTTCGGCGCGACCGTCGATGGCTATCACTCCGATATGACGAGGACCTTCAGTATCGGGGACCCCGACGCCGAGCTGGCCCGGCTCGTCGAGGCCGTTGCCAGCGCACAGCGTGCCGGAGTCCGCGCCGTGACGGCGGGCGCTTCGGGCGAGGCCATCGATACCATCTGTCGAGAGATTCTCTCCGAAGCGGGTCTCGGCGAGTTCTTCTTGCACTCGACCGGTCACGGCGTGGGGCTGGAGATTCACGAGGCTCCTGCTGTGGCCCAGGGTTCGGCTGATATCCTCAGCGTCGGTTCGGTTGTCACGGTCGAGCCCGGTGCCTACCTGACGGGCCGGGGCGGCGTGCGGATCGAGGACACCGTTCTGGTCGGTGCCTCGAGTGGCCGACCCCTCACGAAGTCGACGAAGGATTACACGCTCTAATGGCGCTCTCGCTCTCTGATCTGAAGAATGGCATGACCATCGACCTGCCCGACGGCCTCTTCTCGGTTGTCGAGTTCCAGCACGTCAAGCCCGGCAAGGGTGGCGCGTTTGTCCGCACGAAGTTGCGAAACCTGCGGACGAAAGCCGTGGTGGAAAAGACCTTTCGCGCTGACGAGAAGGTCGAACAGGCCATGATCGACAAGCGTGAGATGCAGTTCCTCTACCGCGACGGCGAAGACTATGTCTTCATGGACAACTCCACCTACGACCAGATGAACGTCGGTGGCTCATCGCTCGGTTCCTCCACCTCGTACCTGAAGGAGGGGGACTCGGCAGTCCTCGAGCTCTACGGGGACGAGATCGTCGATGTCGACCTACCTGCTGCAGTCGAGCTGACCGTCGCCGAGACCGATCCCGGGCTGCAGGGGGACCGCGTGTCTGGCGCCCGCAAGCCAGCGACCACCGAGACCGGACTCGTCGTCCAGGTCCCACTCTTTGTGAATCAGGGTGATCGCATCAAGGTTGACACCCGTTCCGGTGAGTACCTCACGAGGGTCTAGGGCAGCCGAGTACGGTCCGATCGCTGGCGAGCGTCGTCGCGCTCGCGAACGCGCCCTCGGTCTGCTCTACGAATCCGAGATGAAAGGTGCGCCTGCAAGCGACATCCTTGCCGAGCTCCCCATTCCGCCTGAGGAGTACGCGGTTGAGTTGTTTGTCGGCGTAAGTCGCCGTGCAGCTGAAGTGGACGAGACGATCTTGTCCCACGCGAACGCGTGGGCGCTCGATCGGATGCCCGCTGTCGATCGCCAGTTGCTTCGCCTCGGTGTCTATGAGCTGATCGACCATCCCGAAGTGCCTGTCGCCGTGATCATCGATGAAGCTGTCGAGCTGGCCAAGCAGTATTCGACCGATGACTCCAGTCGGTTCGTGAATGGTGTGCTTGCAGCGGTTGCCGCAGCACGCCGTCCCGGTGAGGTCGTCGCGCCGTGAGCCCTGACGGCGGACCGGAAGCGGGCTGTGCGGATGGCGTGGGTGAAGCGGCTGGCGCGGGTGGCGCGGGTGGTGCTGATGGCGGCAGCTCCGATCACGCCGACGCCTATGAGCGAGCCGGGGTCGACTACGCCACACTCGATGCAGCGAAGCGAACCGCTCTCGCCGCTGCCCTGGCGACGTCCGCCTATCCCGCTGGACGCGGCGCTCGGCTCGACGATGCCTCTCGGGGCGAGCCTGCGGTGGTCGTCGAGGTGGGTGGGGTGACCCTGGGATTCGTCCTCGAGTGTCTGGGGACGAAGTCGAGCATCGCGCGGGCTTACGAGTCCTCCTCGGGCATCGATCGGTTCGACGCGATCGGCTACGACACGGTGGCTGCTGTCGTGAACGACTGTTGCTGTGTCGGTGCACTTCCCTTCGTCGTCAACGCCTACTTCGCCACCGGGTCGGCCTCGTGGTACGGCGGCTCCCGCCACGCTTCACTCGTCGCGGGCTGGCGTCGCGCGTGTGCCGACGCTGGGGCTGCGTGGGGCGGAGGCGAGTCGCCGACGCTCTCCGGGCTTGTCGCCACGGACGAGATCGATCTTGCGGGCAGCGCGATCGGGCGTGTGCCTGACGGCGTCACGCCGCCCCTCGGTGAGGCGCTCGACGCGGGCGACGAGATCGTGCTCATCGCGTCGAGCGGGCTGCACGCGAATGGCGCGTCGCTTGGCCGTGCCGTCGCCGATGGCCTTCCTGCCGGCTTTGAAACCCGCCTGGATAGCGGTCGGACCTTTGGCGACGCACTCCTCGACGAGAGCGTGATCTACGTGGCGCTGATCGAGGGGATCTTCCGAGACGGCATCGAGCTCCACTATGCCAGTCACATCACCGGACATGGCATGCGCAAGATCATGCGAGCCGACCGAGAGTTGACCTATCGGCTGCACAGCCTTCCTGAGGTTCCCGAAGTGCTGAAATTCCTCGTAGATCAGGCTTCGCTTTCGGCGCACGACGCCTACGGGACGCTGAACATGGGCGCAGGGTTTGCGTGCTTTGTCGCCCCGGGGGAAGGTGAGCGCGTCGTGAGGATTGCCGAGGAGCTCGGCTATCAGGCGCAGGTCGCCGGCGTCGTGGAGGCCGGGCCCCGCCGCGTCGTGCTCGAACCCGTCGGGGTGGAGTATCTCAGCGACGAACTGTCGCTGCGCTGATCCGGACGCTCGGCTGAGCCGCGCGCGTCGAGATGGCCCGCTGGCTTTGCGCTGAAGCCGTGCAGTGCAAAGTGAGGGGCTTCGGCTGTCTTGTGCTCAGGCCGAGGAGTGCGGATAGCCGCTACCATCACGGCGTCGCGTGAAACGGGTCCGGCGAGGCCCGTACGGACGGAGGATTGCCGGTGGCCAGTCACGACCAGGGGTGGGCGCGCGCAAGCGCTCGCCGTTTCGTCCCACGTGCCACGGTGATGGACCCCGATGACATGCGCCGGGCGCTCGTGCGGATCGCGCACGAGATTCTCGAGCGCAATCACGGTGCAGATGACCTTGTCGTCGTCGGGTTGCAGACCGGTGGGGTGGACCTGGCTCAGCGACTCGTGACGCTGCTGGCAGAGATCGACGGCGGCAAGGTTCCCCACGGGCGGCTCGACGTCTCGCTCTATCGGGACGACATCTCGCTGCGGCCGGTCGTCCCGGAATCCGTGACGAACATCCCACTCGATCTGACTGGCCGGATCGTCGTGCTCGTCGACGATGTGCTGTTCACCGGCCGCACGGTGCGCGCCGCACTCGATGCGCTCGGTGACCACGGACGAGCCCGGGCTGTGCAGCTGGCGGTGATGGTCGATCGTGGACATCGGGAGTTGCCGATCCGTCCCGACTATGTGGGCAAAAATTTGCCAACGAGGAGCGACGAGCTGGTCGAGGTGGGCCCGGCTGGCGTCGTGCTCGGCGACCTGCTGGGTGACCTGCAATGAGCGCCCGGCCACTGGGAGCCCGACCAGCGGGCGCACAGCCAATGAGCGCCCGGCCACTGGGAGCCCGGCACCTGCTCTCGATCGATGACCTCGGTCGAGACGGCATCGTGGACGTGCTACACCTCGCCGATGTCTTCGAGGAAGTCTCGGCACGTGACATCCCGAAGGTCCCCGCACTGCGGGGTCGCACGGTCGCCACGGTGTTCTTCGAGAACTCGACGCGGACGCGCCTGTCGTTCGAGACGGCTGCAAAGCGACTGTCCGCCGACACGATGACCTTCACCGCCGCCAGCTCGTCGTTGTCGAAGGGCGAGTCGCTCCGGGACACCGTCGAGACCCTCGATGCGATGGGCGTCGACGCGATGGTCGTACGTCACGCCAGCGCCGGCGCGCCGCACCAGATCGCCGGATGGGTCTCGGCGAGTGTCGTCAATGGCGGCGACGGCCAGCACGAGCATCCGACCCAAGCACTGCTCGACTGCTTCACCCTTCGTGCAGCTCTCGCCGAGCGCTCCACGACTGGGCGGCGCCGGGACGATCTCGCTGGCGTGCGTATTGCCATCGTTGGCGATGTCCATCACAGCAGAGTCGCCCGCTCCTGCGTGCTCGCGTTCCGTGCGCTTCATGCCGAGGTCGTGCTCGTCGGGCCGCCGACACTTTTGCCGCCGGTCGTCGAAGATTGGGGTGTCGAGGTCACCCACGATCTCGACCAGGCACTCGAGCGCGTGGACGTGGCCTACATGTTGCGACTGCAGAGCGAGCGAATCGCCGAGGCGCTCATCCCGAGCCTGGGCGAGTACTCGGTGCGCTTCGGACTGACCCGTGACCGTGCTCGACGTCTACACGAGGACCTGCTGGTGATGCACCCAGGTCCGATGGTGCGAGGTATCGAGATCGACGCCGAGGTGGCGCAGTCGTCTCGGAGCCTCGTCACCCGCCAAGTCGCTGCGGGAGTCGCTGTCCGGATGGCGGTGCTCTTCCAGCTGCTCACCCCTGCAGGCGAGCGATCCGTCGAAGGTGCCCTCGTCCATGGGTGACATCACGAAGGCTCGTGGTGCAGGTCGGGACGGGTCGCCGCGCGTCCTGTTGATCGCCGGTGGCACCGTCGTGGACGGCTTGGGGCGCGACGGTCGCCGTGGTGATGTTCTCATCGAGGACGGGCGCATCGTCTCGGTCGAGGCGACGATCGAGCCACCTCGTGGCGCCACCGTCCTCGACGCCGGCGGGTGTGTCGTCATGCCGGGCTTGGTCGACCTTCATGCGCATCTGCGCCAGCCCGGCCGCGAGGAGGCAGAGACCGTCGAGACGGGAGCGCGCGCCGCGTCCCTCGGCGGCTTCACCGCCGTGGTCGCGATGCCGAACACCGAACCCGCCATCGATAGCGCTGATGCGGTGCGAGGCCTGTATGACCTGGCCTCGGAGGTCGCTGTCGAGGTTGCGGTCGCAGGCGCCATCACGGTCGGAAGGCTCGGCGAGAAGCTGGTGTCGTTTGGCGAGATGGCGGCGCTCGGCGTGAGACTGTTCACCGACGATGGTCGTGGCGTGCAGCACGCAGGCGTGATGCGCCGAGCACTGGAGTATGCGCGACCGCTCGGCGTGGTGCTCGCCGAGCACTGCGAGGATGAGGAACTGGCCGGCGTGGGAGCGATGCACGAGGGAGCGTGGTCGAGTCGCCTCGGTCTCCCCGGCCAGCCGGCACTCGCCGAGGAGGTGATGCTCGCTCGCGACATCGACCTCGTGCGACTAACCGGCGCGCCGATGCACTTCCTGCATCTGTCGACGGCCAGGTCGGTCGAGCTCGTCCGTGCCGCGCGCGCCGAGGGTCTACCAGTGACCGCCGAGGTAACGCCCCATCACCTGAGCCTCACCGACGCCGAGGTCGCGAGCTTCGACCCGGTCTTCAAGGTGAACCCGCCACTGCGGACGGCATGCGACGTGGCAGCGTTACGGGCCGGACTTCGAGACGGGACGATCCAGGCCATCGCTACCGATCACGCGCCACACACCGTCGACGCCAAGGAGGCCCCATGGGCGGAGGCGCCCCCGGGGATGCTCGGTCTCGAGACGGCGCTCGCTGTTGTCTACACGGCAATGCACGCCGGGGCTGATGCGGCGGCCGAGGCTCCAGCATCGACACTTCCGGCGCCCGGATCGCCAAACTCGCTCAGCGAGCTGGTCACCTGGATGTCGCTCGCGCCCGCTCGGATCGCTGGCCTCGATGTCGAGCGGACCGGTCGTCGCAGTCGTCCGGGCGGTCATGGCGGCCCGA
>Ga0116230_10002980_pt1 | contig 16380 bp, 11 predicted proteins | sample S1TSphfallax_3_FD_88678 | JGI IMG/M metagenome (GOLD analysis project Ga0116230, IMG submission 88678) | Host-associated microbial communities from peat moss isolated from Minnesota, USA - S1T2_Fd - Sphagnum fallax MG | ecosystem: Host-associated > Plants > Peat moss > Unclassified | place...
TGGCGGCGCTGGGCGAGGCCGTGGCCAAGATCAACCATGACCTGCGCAACATGCTGTCCAGCGCGCAGATGGTGACGGAGCGGCTGGCGAAATCGGGCGATCCCAGCGTCAGCCAGGCCCTGCCTCGTCTGGAGCGGGCGCTGGATCGCGCCGTCCGGCTGGCCGAGAACGTGCTGGCCTATGGCAAGACCGAAGAGGCGCCGCCCAATAAGGCCGTCGTGCCGCTGAACCCTGCAGCCCTCGCGGCGGCGGAGGACGCGGGCCTATCGGCGGACGGCGTGCCGCTGGTCTATGAGCTGGAGCACGACCTCGTGGCCGACGCCGATCCCGAGCAGCTTCATCGCATCCTGGTCAATCTGTTCCGCAACGGTCGGGAGGCGATCGAGGGCGTCGGGCGGTCAGGCGGACGTATCCGGCTGGCCGGCGAACGCCACGAGCGCGACGTTCACCTGCGAATTATCGACAACGGACCGGGCTTGCCCGACCGTGTGCGCCAGCGCCTGTTCCAGGCTTTCGCCAGCTCCGGCCGGTCCGGCGGCGCGGGACTGGGCTTGGCGATCTCGCGCGAACTGGCGCGCGCCCAAGGCGGCGACTTGGAACTGGTCGAGAGCGGCGCCGAGGGGACGGTGTTTCAGCTGACCTTGCCGGTGGACGGCGGAGCGTAGCCGCAGCCCTACCCCCGAAACAGCGACAGGATCGCCTGAGAGGAGGGGTTGCTGAGGGAGATCGAGGGCTGGGCGCTCAGCGTCTGCTGAAGCTGCAGGGCCAGCAGCCTTGCGCTGTCGCCGCTCGAGTCGCCGGACGCATCGACCCCGGAGCTTCCGCCGAGCTGTGTGGCCCCAAGCTGACCGGAGAGTCCGTTGATCTGATCGCTTTGGTCATAGAGCCGACCGACGGCGGCGTCGACCGAGGCGATCGAAAGCCCGGCGAGGCTGGCGGTGGAGGCCGCTGCCGATGCGGTCGCGACCGAGGCGTTCGACGACAGCCTGACCAGGGGGCCGCCCAAGGTTAAATCCTGCGCCTGGACGCTGACCGCGCCGCCGCCGGGGATGGCGAAGGTCGGGTTGGCGCTGAGGGATCCGTTCAGAAGATTCTGGCCGTTGATTTGCGCGCTCGCCAACAGGGCTGAAAAGCCGCTGATCTGGGCCGCGAATTGGCTGCTGAGATCCTGCCGGCTTGCACTCGTCAAACTGGGGTCGGCGGCGGCGGCGGCCGTCTGCTGGAGCTGGGTCAGCAGGTCGCTCAACGACTGCGCCACAGCGCCGGCGGCGTCGGTCAAGCTTGCGCCTTGAGCCAGACCGTCGGCGGTGGATTGCGACGGACCCGTTTGGCTGGTCGGGTTCAAGATCAAGAGGGGGCTTTGGGATAAGGCGGCTGAAGATCCAGATGTCGAGGCTGGAGGCGCTGAGATCGGACGGGCTGAGATCAGGCTGCCCGAAATTGGGTTGGATGGGTTTGCTGAGAGCTGAAGCGCTTGGAGCGTCGCCAGAGCTGACGCGGCCCCACTGACATCGCTGTTGGCATTGATGGTCATCACCGCCTCCTTCTTGGCCTGTCTGTCGCGTTATGCGACGTGGAAGGACGGCGACGTGCGCCGTTCTTCCCCGGTGACGCCAAGATAGCGGGCAAACGTAGACGGACCGTTAACCCTAACCTTGGGTTAACGCCGTATTAGGCCTTGGTGTCGAGCAGAGAGCCTGTAAAGCCCGCTGCCTGCTTCTGCGCATCCGCGAGACTCTCCTGGGGAATTTCTCGCACAATACGGCCGCTAGAATCATAGAGTTTGTAGACGTAGTGGTTCGTCGCCTTGTCGTGTTCAATCAGCAGGCGCAGGGGTTGGACCCCATCCGAAGCGGATTGGGAGTCGCTCGCGTCGCTGGCGGCGGCGGCTTGAGCGTCCTTGGCGCTTTGGGCCGATGTGACGCTGTTGGTTGTCTCAGCCGCCTTTGGAGCGCCCGCAATCGCGCCGACGAGGGTCGTAACGGAAGACGCCGACGGATCAGGTATGGACGCTGATGGCGTGGCGGCGGTTGGAGCTTGGACGGGGTCGATCATCTCCTTCACCTCAGGCTTATTCTGGCGCCACGGCTTTAGGCGGGAAGGCGGCGCGGAGGGTTAAGCCCCCGCACCGCCCTTAAACCCTCGCCTATTAGCCGCGGAACAGGCTCAGCAGGACGCTCGACGAAGAGTTGGCGATCGAGAGAGCCTGGACGCCAAGCTGCTGCTTGGTCTGCAAGGACTGCAAGGTCGCGCTTTCGGCCGCAACGTCGGCGTCCACCAGGCTGCCGATACCCTGGGTGAGGGCGTTCGACAGGTTGGAGGTGAAGGTCAGGGTCGTCGAGACCGCATTTTGCGACGTACCCAGCACCGCGAGGTCGTTGTTGGCGGTATCGATCGCCGTGCTGACGTCGCCCAGAGCCGTCGATGCGAGCGACGCCGTCCCCAAGGACGTGCCGCTGATGCCGAGGCCGCTCAGAGAGAGGTTCTGCGCCGGAATGCTCAGGGTCGTCTTGCCGTCGGCGCTGGCCAAGGCCAGGATGGTCGACGCGCCGCTCTTGATCAGGTTTGCGCCATTGAAGGTGGCTTGACCGACCGTTTGCGTGATTTGATTGAGAAGCGACTTGTATTGGGAGTTCAGCGAATCCCGGTTGGTGGTGGTCAGCGACGAATCGGTCGCATTCAGCGCCGTCGCCTGAAGTTGGGTTAGAAGATCGGAGATCTGCTGACCGGCCGAAACGGCCACGTCCAGCGCCGAAGACGCCCGGTTCAAAGAGTCTGTAACCGAGCTGAGCGCCGTCACCTGGGCCCGCTGGCCCTGGGCGATGGACCAGATAGCGCCGCCGTCCGAGGGCTGAGCGATCGCAAGGCCCGTGGAAACTTCGTTCTGCGCTTGTTGCAGGGCGGAGTTGGTGCTGTCGAGAGTTTGAAGCGCGATTTGGGCGCCAACATTCGTGTTGATGCTATTCAGCGACATGGCTGAGGTGTCCTTTTCTCAGGTGTCCGGCCGCATTTTGCAGCCGGGAGCATTTTGCTCGCCTGAGTACAAGCAAGCGGCGGGCCAGTTCCCGACAAGTTAAACTCTTGATTATATAGAATTAATAGCTTGGAAAGGAGGTCAATTGTGCCGGGTCGAGGCCCTCAGCTCGGCAAGATTTGCCCAGACGCCCGGCGCCTTTTGCCGGGCAAGACCTTCCGGGCGATGCACTGCGCACGGCTCAACGCCGTTGAAGATGGCTCACGCGAAGGCGCGAAGGCGCGAAGAACGAAATTAAGGGGCGCTGCAGGCATCAGCCCTGCTTTTCTTCTTCGCGCCTTCGCGCCTTCGCGTGCACCTCTTTTCAGCGCCTAGGCGCCCCAGACGCTCAACGCACCGGAATCTGCTTCCCGTTGCGGCCGTCTGTGATCGGCAGGGGCTCGACGGCGGGCGCCTGTTCCCAGCCGCCGCCTAGCGCCTTGAACACGGTCACTTGATCCGACGCCAAGGCCTGATCCGACGCGGCCAGGGCGGCGCTGGCGTTGACCAGGTCGGTCTCCGCGGAGATCAGATCGAGATAGCTGGCGTCGCCATCCTGATAGCGCACCTGGGCGAGGCGAAAGGCGACGGCGCTTTGCTCGCGGGATGCCTTCAAGGCGCTGTTGCGGTCGAGTTCCGAACCATAGGCGGTCAGCGACTCCTCGGCGTCCTCAAGCGCTTGCAGCACCGTGGCCTGGAAGTTGGCGTAAGCCGCAGACGCCGTCGCGCGAGCTTCCCGGATCTGGGCCTGGGCGACTGCGGTGTTGGGGAAGGTCCAGCTCAACAGCGGGCCCAAGCCGTAGGTCAGGGCCTTCTGGCTCCCCAACCCAGCCAAGGTGACAGCTGAGGACGCGACGGACGCCCCGAGCGTGATCGTCGGATAGAGGTTGGCCGTGGCGACGCCGATGCGGGGCACGTCGGAGGCGAGCTCTCGCTCGGCCTGGCGGACATCGGGCCGGCGCCGGAGCAGGCTTCGTCCATCGCCGACGGGCAGGACGGTGCTAAGTTGGGGCGGCGCCTTGCAGGCGTCGGCGGCCAACGAGATCGCCTCGGGGGGCTGTCCGGTCAAGACCGCCAGTTCAAACAGAGCCGTGCGGCGCTGGCCCTCGTAAGACGGGATCGTCGCGCGGGTCTGTTCGACCAAGGCCCGGGCGCGGGCGACGTCGAAATCCGACGCCGCGCCGGCTTCGGCCGTCTTGACCGTGACCTGATAGGTCTGGGTCACCAGATCCAGCGACTGCTCCGCCACCCCCAGTTCCTGGGCGTAGGCGCAGGCGTTGACATAGGCGCGCGTCGTTTCCGCGGCGACGCTGATGCGCGTGACATCCTCCGCGGCTTGCACCGCCTGGACATTGGCCGACGCCGCCTGAATCGCGCGGTGAATCTGCCCGAACAGATCGACCTCGTACGAGACGTCCAGCCCGCCGGTGTAATAGCCCGACGACGTGGCGGCCTTACCGTTCACAATCTGGGACTCGATCTGGGCGTCGGCCGTGATCCCATATTGCGTCCCCGCCGTCACTTGCGTGGACGGATAACGGCCCGCCCGCGCCTGGGCGAGGGCGTCGCGGGCGTAGGCGAGATTGGCGGCGGCCACCAGCAGGTTCTTGTTGTGAACCAGCGCCTCTTGAACCAGCGCGTCCAATTCAGGGACGTTATACAGCCGCCACCAATTGGGCGGCGGGGCGTCCGCGCTGGCGATCGTGGTCGTCGATGACGCGAACCCTTTGTCGGCGGCCGTGGAGACGGCTGGCGGCGCATAGCGTGGGCCGACGGTACAGCCGCAGAGCAGGGCGCTTATCGACGCGGCGCCGACGGCGGCCCGCGAACGAGGCTTCACGCGGACCATCACTCAAGCCCCATTTCAGCGCCGCTCGGGCCGCCGGAGGTCGTCGGCACGGCCGGAGGGCTTGGCGGCGGTTTGGGCAGCCGTTCGCTCAGCATTCGCGTCGCCACGTAGAACACCGGCGTGAACAACAGGCCGAACACGGTCACCCCGATCATGCCGAAGAACACCGCCACGCCCAGGGCTTGGCGCAGTTCCGCTCCGGCGCCCTTGGCGAAGGCCAAGGGCACCACGCCCAGGATGAAGGCGAAGGAGGTCATCAGGATGGGCCTCAAGCGCGTACGCGCCGCCTCCACCGCCGCGCGGACCCGGTCATGGCCGTGCTCCTCCTCACCTTGGCGGGCGAACTCGACGATCAGGATGGCGTTCTTGGCGGCGAGGCCGATCAGCACGATAAAGCCGATCTGGGTCAGGATATTGTTATCCATCCCCATCAGGTTGACGCCGCTGATCGCCGCCAAGAGGCACATGGGCACGATCAGGATCACCGCCAGCGGCATGGTCACGCTCTCATACAGAGCCGCCAGCAGCAGGAACACCAGCACCACGGCCAGGACGAACACCAGGCCGGCGGTATTTCCCGCCGCCTGCTGCTGATAGGCCAGCTCCGTCCACTCATAGCCATAGCCCGGCGGTAGGACGCGTTGGGCCGCGCGCTCCATCGCCATCATGGTCTGGCCCGTGGAGTAGCCCACGGGCGTCGAGGCTTGGACTTCTGCCGAGGGGTAGAGCTGATAGCGCAGCACCCGGTAGGGGCCGGTCGTGCGGCGAATGTTCACCACGGCGCCCAACGGCATCATCGCCCCGTTGGCCGACCGGGTCTGGAGCTGCTGGATGGCGGACTCGTCCTGGCGGAAGGGGGCGTCGGCCTGGGCGAACACTTCGTAAGTGTGGTTCAGATAGTTGAAATCATTGATGAAGGTGGAGCCGAGATAGGTTTGCAAGGTGTCGAACACGGCCGTATCGCTGACGCCGAGGTACTCGGCCTTAACGCGATCGATGTCGGCGTAGATGCGGGGCGTCTTGGTGTTGAAGGTCTCAAATGCGCTGGTGACGCTGGGATCCTTCGCCGCCTCGGCGACGACGCTTTGCGCCACCTTTTCCAGCTTGTTGTAGTCGGCGTCCCCGGTCCGGTCCTCCACGATCATTTTCACGCCGCCCTGGGTGCCGATGCCGCGCACGGGCGGCGGCGGCAGGATGCGGATGTTGGCGCCTGGAATGACGGAGAGGCGCTTCTGCACGTCGGCGATCAGGCTTTGAAGCGTGACGTGGTGCTTCTCCCGGTCTTCGAAGGAGCTTTCGATCACATAGGATTGGCCGGTAGCGGAATTGGTGGTCTGGGTCGGCGCGTCCACCCCGGCGTAGGTCGAGGCGCCGACCATGCCCGGCGACTGCAGCATCAGGGGGATGGCCTGCCGCATGATGGCGTCGGTGCGCGCTAGCGAGGAGCCGTTGGGCAGCTGCGCCGACATGATCACGTTGCCCTGGTCCTGAGACGGGATGAAGCCCACCGGCGTCGCCGACATGCGCCAATAGGTCAGGGCGATCAGGCCCACATAGAGCACCAGCATCAAAGCCATGATGCGGATCAGCCGCTGGGTCAGCCAGGAATAGCCGCCGCTTAACCGATCGAAGCCCTTATTGAAGCCCCTCGCGAAGCCTGAGAACGGCCGCTCCCAGGCCTTGGGCCGGTGATGGGGATCGTGGGGCTTCAGGATCAGCGCCGCCATGGCCGGCGACAGGGTCAAGGATACAACCAGCGACAAGACGGTCGCCACGGCGATGGTCAAGGCGAACTGGCGGTAGAACTGGCCGGAGATGCCGGCGATGAAGGCGGCGGGGATGAACACCGCCGACAGCACCAGGGCGATGGCGACCAGAGCGCCGCCCACCTCGTCCATCGTCGCGTGGGCGGCCTCCCGCGGCGTCATGCCCTCGCGCAAGTGTCGTTCGACGTTCTCCACCACGACAATGGCGTCGTCCACCACGATGCCGATCGCCAGCACCAGGCCGAACAGGGACAGGTTGTTGAGCGAGAATCCCGCCGCCAGCATGACGGCGAAGGTGCCGACGAGGGACACCGGGATGGCCAGGATCGGGATCAGCGCCGCCCGCCAGGATTGCAGGAAGACGATCACGACGATGACCACCAGGATCAGGGCCTCGAACAGGGTCTTCTGCACTTCGGCGATGGACGCCTTGATATAGTCGGTCGGGTTGTAGATGATCTGGTAGTCCAGGCCCGGCGGGAAGCTCTTCCTCAGGAACTCCATCTCCTTGATCACGCCATCGGCGGCTTGGAGCGCGTTGGTTCCGGGCTGTTGCAGTACCCCGATCGCGGCGGCCGGCGCCGTCATCGGCTTACCGTCTTTCAGATAGCCGAGATAGGCGTTGGTGGTGTAGTTCGCCGCGCCCAGGTCCACGCGCGCGACATCGGACACGCGGGTGATGCGGTTCTGAGCGTCGCGCTTGATGACGATGTCGGCGAACTGTTGGGTCGTGACCAGGCGGCCCTCCGCCTGCACCTGAAGCTGGTAGGCGGGGGACGATGATCCAAAGGGCGGCGCGCCGAGATTTCCCGCGGCGATCTGGATGTTGTGGTTGCGCAGGGCGTTGACCACGTCGTCGACGGTCAGGTTGCGGGCGGCGGCCTTGTCCGGGTCGATCCAGATGCGCATGGAATAGTCGCGCGCGGCCCGCACAGACAGGTCGCCCACGCCCTGCACCCGCAGAAGGGGCTGCATCACCTGGAGCGTGACGTAGTTGGCCACATAGGCCTGATCGAGCGATCCGTCCGGCGAGTACATGTGCACCGCCATCAGGATGTCGGGCGAACTCTTGCGCACCGTGATGCCGGTGGATTGAACCTCGCTCGGCAACTGGGCCTGGGCGGTGGAGACGCGGTTTTGCACCAGTTCCTGGGCGACGTTGAGGTCGGTGCCGAGCTTGAAGGTGACCGTGATCTGCAGGTTGCCGTCGCCGGTGGACTGGGAGGACATGTAGAGCATGTTCTCCACCCCGTTCACCTGCTCCTCGATCGGATCGGCGACGGTAGAGGCGATGGTCTCCGCCGAGGCGCCGGGATAGCTCAGCGTAATATTGACCGTGGGGGGCACGATCTCAGGGTACTGGGCGGCGGGAAGGTTGGGATAGGCGATCGCGCCCATCAGGGTGATCAGAATGGCGATGACGGCCGCAAACACCGGCCGTTCGATCATGAAGTGCGAAAAGCCCATCTGGCGGGCCTACTGGGCGGTTGCGGCGAAGGTCGCCGAGGCGGCCGGGGGCGAGAGCTCGGCGGGCGTTGGCGACTGGCCGGGATTGGGCGATGTGATCTGCCCCGTCTTTGGCGTCACCTTCACGCCCACCTTGGCGCGCTGGATGCCGTCGATCACCACCTCGTCGCTGGGCTTGAGGCCCGAGCGCACCGCCCGCAAGCCATCCACAAGCGGACCGGTTTGAATTTTGCGCTGCTCGACCTTGTTGTCGGACCCCACGACATAGGTGACCTGATCGCTCTGCTGGGTGGTGATGGCGGCGTCGGGGATCAGGAGGCCGGTGTAGGCGGCCGAGCCCAAGAGGCGCAGATGGCCGAACATGCCTGGCGTCAGGATATAGTTGGGGTTGGCTACGACGGCCCGGCCCCGGATCGTGCCGGAGTTGGTGTCGATGGCGTTGTCGACGAAGTCCATTCGGCCCTTGATGGCGTAGTTCGGCTGGTCCTGGAGCCGGATCTCGACGGGGTTTGCGAACTGGCGGGACGATGGTCGGCCGCCTTCCTGATTCTCGCGCTCATATTTGAGGTAGAGCGACTCCGCCCCGTCGAAGGTGAAGCGGATCGGATCGAGGTCGGTGATATTGGTGAGTATGGTCGTGTCCTGGGTGACCAGGTTGCCTGGCGCCACCCGCCGATCCGAAATCCGGCCGCTCAGCGGCGCGGTCACGCGGGTGAACGAGAGATTGAGCGCCGCCGTCGCCGTCGTCGCCTGGGCGGCCAGGAGATCGGCGGCCGCCGTCTGCTCGGTGGAGAGCCGGGTCTGATACTCCTGCTCGGAGATCGCTTTGGCCGCCAGCAGCTTCTCGGCGCGGGCCAGTTCGATCTTGGCGTTCTGCAAGGTCGCGGCGGCATGGGCCTCCTGACCCTTGGCCTGTTCGAGCGCCGCCTGATAGGGTCGGGGATCGATCACGAACAGGACCTGGCCCTTGCGCACGACCTGGCCGTCGCGAAAGCCGATGGACTGGAGATAGCCGGTCACGCGCGGACGGACGTCGACGGAATCGATCGCTTCGAAGCGGCCGACGTAGTCGTCCCAATCGACGATCTCTTTCTGTAACGGATGAGCGACGATGACGGTAGGCGGCGGTGGGGCGGGGGGCGTCTTCTTTGCACACGCGCTGAGCGACATAGCGACCAAGGCTGCGGTCGCGAGAAGGATCCCACGCATCGAGTCTCTCCGCCGAGGTCTGGTCCGAGCCCAAACCGATCAGGCAATTCGCCACCTAAGACACCAAGCGGAGGGGCGCAATGGCTCTCTTGTTTCCGTAAGGCAATGCTGGCGTATTGACGATGGGCTAAACGCAAACCCGCGGTCCTGCACGTTTCTGCGCCCCTGGATTCACGGGGAGAATACGAGATGACGACGATCGAAAAATGTTGCCCGGGCGAAAGGCGAAGCTTGGAGGCCGCGCGTGCGAGGATGCTGGCTGGCAGGAAACTGGCCGTTGGAGGCTGAGCCGGCGCGGTCGCGATATCGCACTCGGCTTTATTCGCCGTGCGTCCGCGCGATAGTTTGGGACCGAAGTGGGCGATGGCGGGTTCATGCGTCATGACAGAGGCTTCCGCGCCGCCGCCTGCTTCCGCCCCGATCACGCCAGCCTGGCGGCGCGCCACCGACGAGCCCAGCTTATCGGAGGTGTTTCGCAGCATCCCGGCCGCGCCGCGGGGGGCGGGGTTCTGGCGCAAGCTGTTGGCCTTCGTCGGTCCCGGCTATCTGGTCGCCGTCGGCTATATGGACCCCGGCAATTGGGCGACCGACCTCGCGGGCGGCTCGGCGTTCGGCTACACGCTCTTGTCTGTGGTGCTGGCGTCGAGCTTGGCGGCCATGGTGCTGCAGACGCTGGCGGCGCGGCTGGGCATAGCCACCGGGCGTGATCTGGCCCAGGCCTGCCGCGACCACTATAGCGCGCCCGTCTGCATCGTCCTGTGGCTCCTTTGCGAGGCGGCGATCTGCGCCTGCGACCTGGCCGAGCTGATCGGATCGGCCATCGCCCTGAAACTGCTGTTCCATATTCCGCTGCTCTTCGGCGTCTGCCTGACCACGGCCGATGTTCTAGCCATCGTGGCTCTGCGGCGGGTCGGCTTCCGCTATCTGGAGGCGGCGGTGATCGTGCTGATGGCCAGCATTGGCGCGGCCTTTTTCGTCGAAATCGTTCTGGCGCACCCCGAGCCGCTCGCCGTTCTACGGGGATTCGTCCCCCAGGCGTCGGTGCTGATGGATCCCCGCCAGCTCTACATCGCCATCGGCATCCTGGGCGCGACCGTGATGCCCCACAACCTCTATCTGCATTCCTCGATCGTTCAGACCCGCCGCTTCGAGCTGACCGACGGCGGCCGGCGCGAGGCGGCTCGCTTCGCCACCATCGACAGCACCCTGGCTTTGGCTTTCGCCATGCTGGTCAATGCGGCGATCCTGATCGTGGCGGCCGCGGTGTTCCATCACACGGGTCATAACAACGTCGCCGAGATCGAGGACGCCTACCGCCTGCTCTCGCCCCTGATGGGCGCGCCCATCGCCAGCGTGCTGTTCGCTCTGGCCTTGCTGGCGTCAGGCCAGAACTCCACCGTCACCGCGACCCTGGCGGCCCAGATCGTCATGGAGGGCTTCGTGAGCCTGAGGGTCGCGCCTTGGCTGCGCCGGCTGATCACGCGCATGACCGCCGCCGCCCCGGCCATCTTCGCCGTCGCCCTGTGGGGAGACCGCGGCGCCTCCAGCCTCTTGATCCTCAGCCAGGTGGTCTTGAGCCTACAGCTCCCCTTCGCGGTCATCCCGCTGATCCGCTTCACCAGCGACCGCGCCAAGATGGGTCCGATGGCCAGCGGCCCAAAGCTGGCCGCCCTGGCTTGGGTGATCGCCGCCGTGGTGCTGGCCCTGAACCTGGCGCTGATCGTGAGCCTGTTCCACCCGTTGTAAAGCCGGCAGGCCGGTCTCAAATGTCCTTCGCGCTGTCCCCGCCCGTCACCTCATAGTCCGCGCCCGTGACCATGGCGGCGGCGTCCGACGCCAGGAACACTGCGGCGGGCGAGATGTCGTCGGGCTCCAGCCAGCCGACCTTCAGGGGCACGGTCGGCGCGCGGGCGGCCCAAGCCTGTTCGGGCGTCGGATTTTCCGGCGGATTGGCCTGAGTCTCGCCCATGGAGTTGCGATAGCGCGCCTCATAGCGGGTCAAGTCCGTATCGACGAGACCGGGGAGCAAGGCGTTGACGGTAATGTTGTAAGCCCCGAGCTCCATCGCCGCCGACTTCATCAGGCCCAGTATCCCCCATTTGGAGGCGCTGTAGGACGCGGCGTTCTTGGTGCCGTGCTTGCCCTGCATCGATGACAGCACGATGATCCGGCCGTAATTGCGGGCGACCATTTTCGGCGCGAAGGCGCGGATCGTATTGGCCGTGCCATTCAGATTATTGTCGATCACATCATGCCAATCTGAATCTTCCATCTCCAGCAGAGGCTTCCAGCGCTGGATGGCGGCGTTGGCGACGACGATGTCGATCTTGCCATAGGTCTGTTCGACGGTGTCGGCGGCGGCGCGGAGCGCGGCGATGTCGCGGATATCGGCGGTGATCGGGGCGCAGCGCCGCCCCTGCTCGCGGATGCGACGGGCGGTTTCAGCCAGCTCCTCAGGCGTCGCCGGCTTGGCGTTGGAGGCGGGGCTGACGTAGCCGCAAATGTCGATCACGGCGACATCGGCGCCGTTGGCGGCCAGCTCCACGGCGATGGCGCGACCGATGCCCCGTGCAGCCCCGGTCACCACCGCGACCTTACCCTGCAACATGGAGCCCCGCCCGGCCCGGATCGCTCCGGCCCCCTTGGGCGGCGGCGCCACCTCGCCGCCCAGCGGCGGCATGGTCCCAGGCGGGGGCGGAGGCGGGAGCGGAGTCTGGGCCTGCGCGGCGGCGGCGACCCCCATCACGGCGCCGCCCACCACAGCGCCCCCAAGCAACACGCCGCGCCGGTCGATCGGCAATTGAGTTTGCACGGCGGAGTTCGCGTCCGGTTCGGCCGCAATCGAATTGGTCATCTCGGGCATAGTCGATCCTCCCGTTTGCGCCCTTCGGGCGTTCAGACGGGGTCAACTTTTCGGCGGCGCGAAAGGTTTCGACCGGCTGCTGACCCTTTCGGCGGGCGGCCGCAGCCGAGGCGCCGCCGCAGACCATATCTAGCGCTAAGTCACGCTGCGTGGGCCAGAGCAAACAGGCGGCAGTGATCGAGATAGGCGCGCTCGTGGACGGCCAGGAGGTCAGCGACGCTGGTCCAGAGCCAACTGGGGGCGTCGAGCTTGGCCGTTCGGGCCTTGGCCAGTTCGCTAAGCCAGCTGGTGCGATCGACGGCAGACATCTGGCGACCGTGAGCCTCGCCGACGATGGCGCCAAGATAGGCGGCCAGGGCCATAGTGCGCTTTTCGGTCAAGGCGCCGACCTCCAGTTTCAAATCCTGAGGCATCAGCTCGCGCATGACCACGGCTTTGCCGAGCAGCCGAACCGCCATCATGCGCTGCCCGAGGTTGGGCGACAGCGCCTGAGCGCCGGTCACGACCCGAACGGCGTTGTCTCGCGGCATGGGCGGCTCGCTCACCCGCGGCGCCGCGGCCATCGTCGCCTCCTTCAGATCGATGAGGGCCAGGCTAGAGTCGTCGCCATCGCCGATCTTGACCATGGCGGCGAACCGGAGGCGCCCGAGCGAGCTGCAGCCCTTCATCCAATAGGCGGCGTCGACGAGTTCGACCGGATCGCGGGGGTCGCGGGATTGCAGGGACGTGAGGAGGGCATGCACGCTCTCATCCTCGAAGAGCGTGTCCAGCGCCTCATGTTCCTCAGGCGTGAGCGTCCAGAAGCGCTTGCCCATGGGCAGTTGGGGCTTTACCGAATCGAGGCGCTCCGCGGCCAGATGGCGCCAGCGCCGGTGGAGAGATTTGCGCACGAGCCGGCCGATGCTGCCCGGCCGCAGCGATCGCTCGCCCTCAGCGTCGAAGTCGCCGGCGAGCGCGGTCTCATAGCCCAACATGAGATGCTCCAGCGCACGCGCCGTCGTTACGCCGGGTAAATCCGAGCCGCGCGCCGCAGAGGCCAACGACAGGCCCAGTCGGATCAGGTCGTGGGCGGGATTGCCGATGACCGTCTGATCGAGATCGCGAATCTGAACGGCGACGCGGCCTTTGGCGTCCGCTAAGGGTCCGAGATTGCCGAGGTGGCAATCCCCGCAAATCCAAACCGGCGGCCCTGTGGGCACGCCCGTCGGAGACGCCTCAAGCCACTCATAGAACTTGGTCGTGCTCCCTCGGACATAGGCGTGAGCCGAACGCGCCATTTTCAGGTTGCGGGTCGCCCTTAGGTGATCGGCGCGCTGCTCGGGAGAGATCATTAAATCGCCTTCAAGAAAACGATGGGACGTCTCGGGCACGACGAGATGGCGCCCTGTCGACAACGCCAGAGAAAACGGTCGCCGAGCGTGTCGGCGACCGTCGATGGGGAAGACGCGGGCAGTTTACTTGGTCGCCTTGTGGACGGCGTCTTTCGCCTTGCCGATGGCTTCCTTGCCGGAACCGATCGCCTTGTCAGCCACGCCTTCCGCCTGAAGTTTGTCGTTGCCGACCGCCTTGCCGGCGGCCTCCTTCACAGCGCCGACGCCCTTTTGGGTGGCGCCTTCTATGCCGTCTTTGCTCATTATAATCTCCCTGGTTTGAAGGTGTTGGGGGAAAGGGGAAGATCCAAGCGGGATCCGACCGATCGCCTCAGCGCCTAACCCGCAAGTCCCCAACGCCGCCGATCGTTCCCTGCAAGGCTGCCCGTCAGAGCCAAATCACCCGTGGGCTCCAAGGCGCCATGTCCATGGCGAGTTCGACCGTTCTGGCGAGGTCGAACTGTAGGAATGGCTTTGGGAGGCGCAGCAGGGCCGGCTCTTCACCGTTCGACGCTTCTCCTTGCCCAGTCGCCAGCACAAACCGAAGGCTGGGATAGAGGCTTTGAGCGGCGCTACAAAGATCCAGTCCGCTCATATGCGGCATCGCCATATCCGCGACGACAAGATCAATCGCGGGCTCCCGACGCAGCATCTCAAGCGCCTGTTCGCCGGAGTTGGCTTCGAAGACCAAATGTCCAAGGTCTTCCAACATCATGACGGTGTTGCGGCGAGCAAGCGGATCGTCGTCTACGGCGAGTACGATATAGGTCGGGGCCTGGGCGGTACGGCGAGACGGATCTAAGGCTGCGTCGTGAGCGAATGTACGGGTTTGCGATCCGCGCACAGACTTAGCCTCCGACGGGTATTGCCGATCGTCGATCTCGTAGACCGCACACTCGTTAGCTTCAGGCTCATTGCTCATCGCTGCCTTCTTGCCCAAAATAATGGGCCGTTATCATGTAGAAACCGAGGGTGGTCCCGATTGATATATAATGTACTCTCTTTATTGAAGAAAATATACGAAAATATATATTTAAATATTCCCGGTTTATTGGGGTCTTTTTTCTCGACATTTATCGCATTTATATTTCTTGTTAGCCGCTCTAATGGTTGGACAATTTGAGATTATATGGGATTCTTTTATCATTTACCTCGGGTTTGATGTGCCGTTATTTTCTGGATTTGCAGCAGCCATTTGAGCGTCGCCAGTATCAGGTTGCGAGATCGCAAAGCCCACCGATAAGTCTGGCGGCGATGGGCTAGACGTCTACCGTATGATGTGAGCCGTCATTAACGGCAGTCGCCACCCACGTCGCAGCACGTAGACGGGGACCCGTTGGTCCATCGAGCAATCGCAGGGCTCGTTCCAGCGCGGGAACCGCTTCGTCTCGCAGTTCAGGGTGCTCACGCAGGATTTTGCCAAGCGCCCCGACGCGGGAACATACATCGACGGTAGACTGAAGGTCGCCGCAGCTAACCTGTTCGTCATGCGCCGCGATCGTCACATCGTTAAAGCCAGCGCCCGTCAGAATTTCACGAATGCTCGCCGGGTCCGAGAATGAAAACCAACCCGACGAAGACGTGCCGGAGACGAGTTGTGCTGGGAGATAGTCTGACGCCGAGCGAAGGGGGAGTGCGTCCAGTTCGTTCTCGTCCAGGCCTCGCCAGCAGACGAACCCGAGCCGTCCTCCGGGACGTAGCGCCCGCCGAATGTTGGCGAACGCGGCGATAGGATCGGGGAAGAACATCACGCCGAAGCGCGAAAAGGCGGCGTCGAATGAACCGGCGCGAAAGAGATACGACTGCGCATCGCCGCACAGAAAGGCGACGTTGTCCGGCAAGCCCGGATCGCGCTGCACCACGTCAATCGCCGCTTGGAGCAAATCTATCGCGACAACCCGGCCACTCCGCCCAACAGTCCCGGCTAGTATACGCGGCGTACCTCCAACCCCACAGCCAATGTCGAGAATCCGCTCGCCGGGCCGGGGCCCAATCGCTGCGATTACAGCTTGACCCAGCGGACCGAGTTGGCGTTCGAGCGGCTCGCGGACTTCAAGCCATAGGCGGACGCGCAATTCATCCGCGACCGTCGACGTCACCGCCTACCCCGCCGCCGCGTAGGGCTGGATAAGGGTGAGCATCTGCCGCTCTGTCGCCGCAGCCCCCGCAGCCCCGCCGGCGTTGCTGACCGCGGCGACCGCGACGCCCCGCGCCGGGGCGACGGCGATGTTGCAGGCCCAAAAGCCCCCGGCGCTCTGTTGCGACAGGACGGGTCCCTTGGCCCAGCCGCGGGACGCGAGCACGGTCCAGCCTAAGCCTTGACCGTCGCCGGTTTCGGTGCGGGGGTCGGCGATGCGGCGCAGGCTGTCGGCGGTGAGATAGCCATCGCCATCGGCCTTGCTCAGGAAGACGCTCAGGAAAGCTATGTAGTCGGAGAGCGCCAGATGTACGCGGGCCGCCGGTCCGAACACGGGCGGATCGTCGGCGATGCCGGTCGGCTTGATGGGGAGTATGCGCGTTCCCAGCACCTGATGGCCCCAGGGCTCGTCGCCCGTCGGTGCGCCGAAGCCGGCGGTGGTCATCCCGAGCGGGGTGAACATCTCGCCCGATATGACCTCCTCCCACACGGCCTTGGCCGCGCGTTCGATCGCGGCGCCGACCAGCACATAGTTGGCGCTGGCGAAGGCGTAAGTTCCCGTAGGCGCCGGCGGGGGCGCCGAGAGGATCAGCTTGGCGAACTGGGTGCGCTGCACCTCCAGCGGCCGCTCGTCTCGCGACGCGGCGGCCAGGAATTCGCTGGTCGAGACCGGCGTATCGCTGACGCCGGAGCGGTGCTGGAGGAA
>Ga0116230_10002983_pt1 | contig 16373 bp, 18 predicted proteins | sample S1TSphfallax_3_FD_88678 | JGI IMG/M metagenome (GOLD analysis project Ga0116230, IMG submission 88678) | Host-associated microbial communities from peat moss isolated from Minnesota, USA - S1T2_Fd - Sphagnum fallax MG | ecosystem: Host-associated > Plants > Peat moss > Unclassified | place...
CGGTCGATCCGGCTGAGGATAATCGCTTCCGTTTCGGCATCGAGAGAATCTAACCAATCTCGAAACGGCTCTCGGCCCTCATCATCCTGGCAAATCAGAATTTCACGCGGTACGGGTTGCATTTTTTCTCAGCGCGCCCACCCAGCCTGAAATCCTGACAAAGAGAGAATAGCACCGAATTCAACCCGTTTGCTGTGAGAAGGGCCAGACAGAGCCAGTAGCGCGCAGGCCGGACATCGCATTACGGGGCTCAACTTCGTTCTTGACCGAAATATTGATTCACGCGAAAACAATTCTTGACGGGGACTACTCTATTTTATAGAGTAGTCTTCATAGAGGAGTTCTCTGAAGTTTCCAGAGGCCCTCGAGGGGAGAACGGCGATGAGCGTAGACCACGAAATGAACGATTTGGCCCGGCAGGAGTTGACGGCCCGGCTCAACCTGATTGAAAGCATGATTGCCGAGGGGCGGCAGAAGACCGAGAGCTGGGGATGGACCTTCGTGCTGTGGGGTGCGGCTTACATTGCGGCGATCGTCTTTGCCAACCTGGGCGCGCCGGTGGCGGAGTGGTCGACATGGGGGCACCACACTCTGGCGTGGCCGATCACGATGATTTCCACTCTGGTTTTGATGTTCGGATACATCGGGCTCGTCGGAGACAAGGGGCCGAAGCAGCCGGAGACCACGATGGGCCGCGCCATCTTCTCCATGTGGCTTGCGATGGGCGTATCGATGATGATTTTCTTCGTTGCGGCCGGCGCGAGCGGCCGGTTGGACGAGCACATCTATATTGCAGTCATCGGCGCCATGCTGGGCACCACCAACTTCGCCTCCAGCATGATTTTGAAGTGGCGGGCGCAGCTTTTTACCGCATTGGTGTGGTGGACGGCGGCGGTGGTGGGCTGCTTCGGCAGCCTGACGCAGAGCCTGATCGTCTTTTTGGCGGCCATCTTTCTCGCTCAGATCGTCTTTGGCGTCTACGGCATGATTTCGGAGCGGAAGACGATGGCGCGGAAATCGGGGGCCGTCCATGCCTGAGCCGGAAACGGAAACCATGACGGAGTTGCCGGAGTTGAACCCGGTGATCCACGGCAAGCTGCGGCTGGCGCTGCTGAGCCTGCTCTCGGCCGTGGAAGAGGCAGAGTTTACGTGGCTGCGGGCGAAGACTGGCGCGACGGACGGCAACCTGGGCGCGCAGTTGCTGAAGCTCGAAGAGGCGGGGTATGTCGCGGTCGAAAAGAAGTTTGTGCTGCGCAAGCCGCAGACGCTCTACCGCATGACGCAGGCTGGACGGCAGGCGCTGACCGATTATGTGCAGGCGCTGAAGCGGTTGCTGGGCTCGGCGATCGACGGTTAACACAAGTCTCACAGCGAAATCCAACCGGAAAGGAAATTGCCATGACTCCTACAGCTAATCAACTTCGGGGCCGCGCCGTCGGTTCCCTGTTCTTGGCCGGATTTGGCGCGCTTTGGATCGGCCTCGCGCTCTACATGAAAGAGATGCTGACCGCGGCGAATGCAAGCCTGGTCGCGCTCGATTTTGCCGTGCTGGTTGGCATGGCGCTCTGGCTTCTGCGCGAGGCGAAGCGATTTCCCGCCGTGGCCGAAGATCCGAACAGAGACCGCCGATTCCATCAGATCAACGGGGCGCAGTGGATCGCAGGGGGGATCGTGGCATTCATCCTGGCCCGGATGCACCTCGATGCGTACATCCCGTGCGCCATCGCGGCCATTGTGGGTTTGCATATGTTGCCGTTGGCGCGGCTGTTCCGCTGTAGGCTGCACTACGCGACCGGGTCGGTGCTGCTGGCGTGGGCGGCGCTGAGCGCAATTCTGGTGCCAGCGGAGCATTTGCAGGGGACTTCGGCGCTCGGGGCGGGGATCGTTCTCTGGGTGAGCGCGTTTACCACGCTTTGTTTGGCATTTTCGGCCGCGCGGCGCGGGTTGCCGGGGGATTCGTTTGAGGAGTCCGCGTCGGCTTCCCTCAGAGGCTGAAGCCCTCTCGCTGGATTGGCCTTACCGGCACGACTGAAGTCGTGCCCTTTCACAAAACCACGGAATCGTTAAGACATCAGGGGAGACTCTTAGATGTGGCAGCTTGCGAGGCCCCGCTTTTCCAGGTAGCGCTGGTGGTACTCCTCGGCGCGCCAGAAGGTCTGGGCGGGTTCGATTTTGGTGGCAATCTTCTTCGAGAAGCGGCCGGAGGCGTTGAGTTCGGCGATTTTTGCTTCGGCTGCTTCGCGCTGCTCTTCGGAGTGGAAGAAGATCGCGGAGCGGTATTGTGTGCCCCAGTCCGGACCCTGGCGATTGAGCTGGGTGGGATCGTGCAACGAGAAGAACGCGTCCAGCAATTGGCCGTAGGTGACGCGCGCCGGGTCGAATTCGAGTTCGACGACTTCGGCGTGTCCGGTTGAGTCGGTGCAGACGTCGCGGTAGGTGGGCGCGTGAGTTTTGCCGCCTTCGTAGCCGACTGCGGTTGCGGTTACGCCGGGAATGTTGGCGAAGGCGACTTCGACTCCCCAGAAACATCCTGCTCCAAATGTTGCCTTTTCCATGTTGGTTCCTCTTCTGAATCGCCTGACAATTGGATGGAATTTGGCGGATTTGGTTGCAATCCGCCGTTTCGTTGTGTTGCTCGAAGCGTTCTATTCGGACTTTGGCTTGGGGCGGCCTTTGTTCTTGCCGGTGAAGGAGTTGCGATGCCGCTCCTTGACGCGGGGCTGGCCGTCGGGGCCAAGGCGAACTTTGGGAACGCTGTTGCTGCCGCCGGGAGCGGGACTTTGCGAAGATTTGGCTGCGTCGAATTTCTTGGCTGCGAAGGGCTTTCCGGCAAATTTCTTGGGCGCGCCGAAGGGTTTCGAGTCGCGGGGCCGGAACTCGCGCGAACGGAACTCGCGTGAACCGCCGCCCTCCGCATCGAAAGGCTTGGGACGGCGGGATGGTGCTCCGTCAGGCCTGGCGCTGGGGCGGACGGGACGGCCCGGGCCTGAGGGCCTTGCCGCGCCGGGGCGCGAGAAGCCGCCGGGGCGGGCACGTTCGGACCGTGGCGTTTCTTCTACGGGTTCCACGCGGAATCCCGGCGTTTTCTTCGGAACGTAGTCGTCGTCCGCGGCGTTGTAGCGGCCCAGCGGACGGGTGCCTTCACCGCGCGGCGATGCCGGTTTGGAGGATCGGTCCGCGCGGAAGGCGGGTTTGCTTCCTGGGCGCTCCGACCGGAACGCCGGTTTTGCGCCCGGCTCAGAGCGTGGTCCTGACCCGGTGCGGAAGCCCGGTTTGTAGTCGGGGTTGAACCCGGCTTCCGGCTCCGTGGGACCGGCTTTGCGCGGCGGGAGGATGAATTCGGTCACTGGCGGCTCGGGTGGGCGGTTGCCGCGCGGTTTGGCTCCGAATGCGGGACGGCCGGCGGACTTAAATCCCGGTTTGGGTCTGGGCTTGTAATCGGGCTTGTAATCGGCTTTATAGTCCTGCTTGAACCCGGGCTTCGATGCGGATTTGAAGGCGGGTCTGCCTTCCGTCCGCGCACCTTCGAACGGCTTGCCTTCAGGGCGGAATGGCGGTCTGGAGTCTGGACCGGCGGCGCGACCGGAAGCGGGCCGGGAAGCAATTCTGGCGGCGGGCTTGAATTCTTTCTTGAATCCGGCCTCGACTTTTGGCCTGAATTCGGGTTTGCCCGCCGGTTTGAAGGCGGCTTTGGGCAACGCGCGGATCGCCGGTTTGAACTCGGCCTTCGACTCGACCTGGAACTCCGGCCTGGCTTTCCCGCGCGGCTCGTAGCCCGGCTTGCCGTCCGGCTTCTTGTAGCGAACGGCGCGGCCGGCGACGGTGGGCAACTGGCCGGCGGCCGCGCTCTTCTTGCCCTTTTTCTTGAGCTTGCCATCGGCAGCCAGGCGCAGCAATTGCACCTCTTCCGGCTCGAGTTCGCGCAATTTGCCGGGTTCGAGGTCGAGGATGAGCGGGCCGTAGCCGACGCGGCGGATTTTTTCGACGTGGTGGCCGATCTCCTCGAACATCTTGCGCAGCTCGCGGTTGCGCCCTTCAATGATGATGACTTCGTACCAGGGATTGTCGCCCTGGCGGACCTGGCGGATTTTGGCCGGTGCGGTGCGGACGCGGCCAGTGTTTTCGCCGGGACGGCCGCGCTCGATGACCACGCCGGAGCGTAGCACGTCCAGCATGTCTTCGGTGGGCTGGCCGGCGACTTTGACGAGATAGGTCTTTTCCACGCCCGAGGCGGCTTTGGTGAGCTTGTTGGCCAACTCGCCGTCGTTGGTGACCAGCAGCAGGCCTTCGCTCAGGTAGTCCAGGCGGCCAACGGGGTACAGGCGCTCGCGCTCGGTGGCGAAAAACTGCATCACGGTGGGGCGCCCTTCCGGGTCGCTGACGGTGGTCACGAAGCCTTTGGGTTTGTTGAGGACGAAGTAGCGGATGCGCTCCGGCCCTTGCAGCAGCTTGCCGTCCACGCGGACGTGGTCGCGCTCGGGGTCGGCCTTGGTGCCGAGTTCGGTGACGACTTTGCCGTTGATCTGGACCTGGCCAGCGGCGATCAGCTCTTCCGCCTTGCGGCGGGAGGCGATGCCGGCTTTGGCGAGGATCTTTTGGAGGCGTTCGAGCTTCGGTTCCGGCACGGGGTAGGCGGGAACGGCGACTGCTTCCGGCTGCGATTCCACTGGCGCGGCGAGGATCGCTTCTGCTTCCGGTTTTGGCTTGGCGGCTTTCTTCTTCGTGGCCTTCTGTGCGGCTGTTCTGGCTGGAATCGTTTCTTCAAGCGGCTCTTCCGCAGACGCGGCCTTTTTCAACGCGGCTTTCTTAGCGGCTTTGGGCTTTTTCTCTGCGGTTGCGGTCTCACTGGGCGCAGCCTGCAAGGTCACCTCGGCAGTTGCAGGTTCGATGGCTTCAACGGCTTTTTTCTTGCGCGCCTTGGTTTTGGGCTTGGCTACTTCTGTGGCTTCCTGGGGATTGCCTTCCGGTTCGGAAATCATGGTGTTACCTCAATCTCTTCTGCGTGTTGTCTCTCGACACTCGCGTGTTCTTCCGCTGCCTTCGGGGAGGGCTCTGCGGTAGGAGTGAAAGTTTCTAGTACCTCTGGTTTGGATGCCGCATCGGGTGCATCCGGCTCTTCTTCATTGGATGCGGCGGCAAACAATTCGCCGGACTGCGCGACCGGTTCGGTCGGCTCGGCGAGTTCCTCGTCGAGCGCAACTTCATTCAGTTCGAGCGCGGCCATTTTCTCAAACTCTTCCATGGATGGCAGTTCGTTCAGGTCTTTCAACCCGAAGCGGAGCAGGAATTCCTTGGTGGTCTTATAAAGCATGGGCCGGCCGACGACCTGCTTGCGCCCGGCGGTCGCGATCAGTTTGCGGCTGATCAGCGAGCCAAGCACGCCGGCCGAGTCGACGCCGCGAATCTCGCCTACCTCGGGCGCGGTAACCGGCTGCTTGTAGGCGATGACGGCGAGGGTTTCAAGCGCCGGCAGCGAGAGCTTCATGGGCGGCTTCTGGCTCTTGACGAAGGCGCGGACCGCGTCGTGCATCTCCGGCTTGGTAGCCATGCGATAGCCGCCGGCGATCTCGCGAATCTCAATGCCGCGACTGTCGTCTGCGTATTCGGCGATCAGCTCCGCGAGAATGCCGCGCAGAATCTCGCGTACCTCTCGCTCCCGGGCGCGCGCCTGGCGGCGGGCTTCCAGTTCGGGGTCGAGGACCAGTTCGGCAGGCGCAACTGGGTCAGCGACTCGCGCAGGATCCGGTTCATTGTTCTGCTGGCCCTCGACCAGATCGACCAGGTCGGACAATTCGCGGGTCGAGTCGGACGGGCCATCGGCGCTGGCCTGCTCCTGCGCTTCATCGACGCTCAGGGCAAGTTCGAGGTTGCGCTGCTCCCGGTCCGCCTTCCAAGCAAAGGCTTCGTGAGCGAACAACATGGCGAACTGCGCGAGGGTGACCGGCTCCTCGGCAGCGTAGATCACAGCTTCCAGCTTGGCTTTCAGACTCATTCGTTTCTTCAGGCACCTTAAGTATGGTACCGGAAGCGGCGACAATGTGCTTGCCGTGAAGGAGGAATTGGAAAATACGAGTAAATTGTGCGAGCCAACGCCAATTTGTGGCCAAACTTTACCATTTCTTGCCTGACGACTTGAAAAATTCCTTTAGAAAGGCGAAAACCTTCTTCTTATCCTTCAGCGAAGCTGACTGGACGATTGCGTAAACGTTCAGCTTGCCGGTGGAGCTATCCCAGTAATTTTTCTTCATCACCTGGTGCCTTCCGCACAAGGCTCTCCATTGCGCCGGATCGTCGGGGTTCGCGCCGCTTGCAACCGAATGCGGTGTCATATGGTCGGACGTTAACTTTACGGTGCCGCCGCCCACGGGATCGATAGAGCCATCCTCCAAACGGCACTTGGAGCCGCCCTCATCCCACTCGCAGGTGTTCTTTGCCCGTTCCAGAACCCGCTTCCAGGCCTCCTTCGACGGCTTTGTACGCTTCCCTGCCCCTGCCCGCTTTTTGGCTGAAATTAGGAGGTACTCACCGACCTTCAATTCTTTGGAATCTCTGTTGCTAAGAATTGTGTAGCCAGAGTCTGTCCGAAGCTCGGAGAGTCTTTGGTGCCAGTTTTCTGGCTCATTACCCGTTTTCGGATCTCGAGCAACCTCTTGGATTTGCGCGCGGGTAGCGATCTTGCCGAGGTTGTCGAGGAAGAACGCCTCCATTCGCTTGATGATGCTCACATGTTCATACTTGCCAACAACGGCCCGATCTCGCTTTCCGGCCATGGTCATCCTTCTCTGTCGAGTTCGCTTTCCATCTCGGCTATTAGGGAGCTAAGCGGCGTTCCAAGAGCTTTCGCGACCCTGCGCATGTTCACGAGCGCAATGTTCCGAAGGCCGCGCTCAACGTCTCCAATATAGGTACGATGGATATTCGCCATTTCCGCCAGCTTTTCCTGGGACAATCCTTGCAGGGTGCGGCGCTTGCGCATGGCCGCCCCAAAGGCTACCTTAAGCTCGTGGTCGTTTACGGCGGTCACCGTTGGAGAGTATGCGGTATGATGGCTATAGGTCTACATGCTATAAGTGGCATGGCTATATCGAAGACAATCGCAAGGAAATTCCCTGAAGGAGCAATGATTTGGCAACTCAACTTGCAGTCCAATCTACTGCCCGATCCAACAAGGCCGTAATTAAGTTGCGCGGTCTTCTGTTGGCTGCTCTGGACGAAGAGCAGATCGCCATCTTGCCTCCCATGGATGTCCTCGATTCTCTCCGCCTAGCGAAAACGCTGGAGTTGGCATTCGATACAGTCATGTTGGACCCGTGGTACAACAAAGGCTTCGGTGGGATTCAACCAGAATACATGTCGTTTTTCCTGGATGTGATTGAACGGTCTGGCGAATTAGCCGACCACGTCTACTTTTGGGGCTTTCCTGAAATCGTTGCGCCGTTTGTGGAGAGAATTCCTGATCCTTTAAAGCTAACCTGCTGGCTCACTTGGTATTACAAGAACAATCCATCCGTGATCCGGGGATGGCGGTCCAGCCAAAATGCGTGCCTGCATTTATCAAGGCCCGGAACGCGGCTTTATCCGGAGAGGTTTCTCAACAACAAGCAAATGCTACTCAAGGAACAGGGGAAGCTTAGATATATGCCCGGGCCAACCAGTGTGCTGGAGGATACCTGGACGGATGTGATTGAAGAGCCGTTGCTTGTGGGCTTCGTTGGGCGCAAGGAGCAAACTGGTCATCCGTCGCAAAAGCCCCAAGGTGTCTACGACCAGCTGTTGCAAATGACTGTGTCGGACGGCGGAATTGTGTTTGACCCGATGGCGGGTTCAGGCACATCGGGGATGATTGCAAAAAAGCGCGGATTCAAAGCAATCCTCTGCGACAAGTCTGAAGAATACACTCACATATTCGAGCGACGACTGAACACAAATCGGCTGCCGGTCGAAGACGAATTGCGGGAAATCCTTGCGACTGAATGAATCGAAGTCCAGGTCAAAGGTGCGAATGGCGCCCGGAAAGCCGGACGCCGTGCGATTTGCTCCGGTTCTCGGTTAGGAACTGAAGTGGCGGAAGACCCAGAAGAGGCTACCCGAGAGCAGCGCCGCGGCCGGCAGCGTGAACACCCACGCCATGGCGATCGAGCGCAGCGTGGACCATTGCAGCCCGCTGCCGTTGGCCACCATGGTGCCGGCGACGCCCGAGCTGAGCACATGCGTGGTACTCACCGGCAGGCCGAATCGGTCGGCGAGGAGGATGGTGCTGGCGGCGACCAGCTCCGCGGAGGCGCCCTGCGCGTAGGTCAGGTGGTCTTTGCCGATCTTTTCGCCGACCGTGACGACGATGCGCTTCCAGCCGATCATCGTCCCCATGCCCAGAGCGAGCGCCACGGCCACCTTGACCCAGAGCGGGATGAACTTGGTTGCGGTGTCCAGCTTGTCCTGGTAGTTGGTCAGAATCTTCTCTTCCTGGCTGTTGAAGACGGGATGATCCTTCTGCTTGCGAAGGATGTTGAGCGCGGCGCTGGCAACGTACATATCGTTGCGCACGTTTTGCTGATCGCGGGCGGGAACGGCTTTGAGTTCCTTGTAGAGGCCGACTTCGTGGCTGATGTCGCCAACCAGTTCGCGCAGGGCGACCATGGTGGTGGGGGTGAACTTCTTGCTCTTGATAAAGTCGGTAACGTCCGAACGGGGATCGGTCATGATGGCGTTCGGGTCCACATGGCTGTTGAGGATGCCGGAGACCTGTTGGGAGACGGCGACGAAGTCGACCACCTGCGCGCCGCCGACGGCGTGATTGAGCGCATACGCGGTGGGCACGGTGCCGATGAGGATGAGCATGATGAGTCCCATGCCCTTCTGGCCGTCGTTGGAGCCGTGGCCGAAGCTGACGCCCGTGCAGGTGAGCACCAGCAGGGCGCGAATCAGGAACGGCGGGGGCTCCTCGCCCTTGGGGGCCTCAAAAAGCGCCGGATACTTGACCAGCTTCTTGATGAGCAACATGAGCAGCCAGGCGACGACGAAGCCGAAGACCGGCGAGATGAGCAGCACGCGGAAGACTTTGGTCACTTGATCCCAGTCGACCCCGGCCGTGCCGTTGTTGCCCTGCATAAGCTGGTTGGCAATGCCCACGCCGATGATCGAGCCGACCATGGTGTGCGAGCTCGAGGCGGGAAGGCCAAGCGCCCATGTGGCCAGATTCCAGAGGATCGCCGCGATCAGCAGGGCAAAGACCATGGCGAAGCCGGCGCCTGAGCTGACCTGGAGGATCAGTTCCACCGGGAGCAGCGTGATGACCGTGTAGGCCACAGTGCCGGAAGACGTGAGCACGCCAATCAGGTTCCAGATGCCGGACCAGACCACGGCCACATGCGGCTCGAGCGTGTGCGTGTAAATGACCGTGGCGACGGCGTTGGCCGTGTCGTGGAATCCGTTGACGAACTCAAAGCCGAGGGCGATCAGCAGCGCCACGGAGAGCAAAACATAGGGCCACGCGCTGACAATGACCACATGGCCCATGTCGCTGACGATGTTGAACCCGCAATAGGCCAGTCCGCCTACCAGGATCGCCGCGAAGATCAGGCCGCCTGCCAGTCCGGGACCCTTCTTCATCTTTTTATCGAGCAGAGACTCCCCTGCCGGTACTGCCGCTGTTGCCATATACATATCCCCTTTCGGACTCAACACTCGAAACTTACCAGCGCGGTCACTGTCAGAATATGAATGGATGAAGACAGGGCTTATGAATATTTGATGAATGGGGCTGAGTCGCCCGCGAAGCGAGCGTCGGCTCAGGCCTGCGGCGGTTGGACCGGTTCGGTGTGGCTAACGAACCACTCCGCCAATTCTTCTTCGCCGACCGTTCCGGCGGCAAGGCCGTAGAACATCCGGTAACGGTCCGTCATCTCGGCGGTGAGCCTCAACCCATTCAGCTTGAGGAACGTAAGCGAAGCGATGAGCGCGGCGCGCTTGTTGCCATCGACAAACGGGTGATTGGCTGCGACTCCAAAGGCATACGCGGCGGCCATTCGCTGCAAGGACGGCTCAGCCTCGGAGTAAAAGAACAGGTTCTTCGGACGAGCAAGTGCAGACTCAAGCATTCCAAGATCGCGAATGCCAGACGGGCCACCGTGTTCGAGCAAGGATTCCTCGTGGGCTAGAATCACAGTCTGCTGCTGCACCCAGACCGGCTCCATCGCTATTCAGCCAGCTTTCGCAGCACATCGCGGTTTTCCCGCATCACTTCCCGGGCGGCATCCATCTGGACCGAGAGCGATTCGTCGTATGGAACGAGTTGAATCCCTTCGCGCGTCTTGCTCACAAACAGTGAATCGCCTTTTTCAACATGCATATGCGAAAGAAGCTCTTTCGGCAGAACAATGCCCACCGAGTTGCCGACCGTGGTGATTTTGAGAGCAGTTGCCATGATGAACCTCCCACCTTAATTATAACGTCCGTTCCAATGGAAATCCATGCTGAAACTTGAAATTGCCTACGAACGGCATCGGGAAAATCTAAACGGCCAGCAGCTGGTTCTGAACGCCGCTTTCCTCTTCCATCGCCACCGGATCGCCGAGCATTACCGATATATAAAGCTGCTTCATACGAGGGACTGAAATTCCCCTGGGTGCAAATCGAAAAATCGAGCCGGCAACGTATTCCCGATTCATCTCGAACGCCAGCCACTTGCGACCTTCGGCTTCCGCCACCATCCCTGTCGTGTTCGATCCCGCAAAAATGTCCACGACGAGGTCGCCTGGGTCAGTGAGCATGCGAATGAAGAACTCGGGCAGTTTCGCCGGGAACCGCGCCGGATGCCCCTTCACGCCAACTTCCTTACAGGCTCCTAGGTAGACACCATTGCTTTCCGAATTTGGAATTTGGAGCAGGTTGGAAGGGATAGCCCCACCATTGTCGGTTCCGAACGCAAAGCCGATTTCATGCCCGGACGGTCTTTCCTTGGGCGTGTAGAACGCAGCCGGATTTTCCAGAAGTTTCTTCATGCGCGAGCTGTATTCTGCCAGGACTTTCGATATATTCGCCTTGGGCCACTCCGAACGCGAAAACCACCAGAGCGTATTGACCGTGTCCTTCGCGCGCAGCTTGCGCTTGTTTACCCATTCGATCGGACTGGGTAGTTTGGACGGATTGTGCCAGAAAAACTCCTGGGCGAGGTGAAATCCAAGTTCATCGCAGAATCGAAGCAATACGCGAAACTGGTAGAGACTGCGAACCGGTACGCCCTTTTGGTACGCACCGCCCAGATCGAGAACGAAGCTGCCGTCTTCGCGAAGCTTGCGATGCACAAGGCGGCCAAATTCCAGGAGCCAATCGACATAATCGGACTGATCGAGATTGCCGTACTCCTTCTGCCGCTGAAGCGCGAATGGCGGACTCGTCATAACGAGATTGATCGAGTGGTCGGGCAGATCGGCAAGCAACTGCAACGAGTCGCCGACATACGCGGCACCGAGCTGCGTCGTATACGCGGGAACTGCGGTCGCAGGGGTAGCCGACATAGTCACCTCATACAGTCTATAGACTGTAGATTTCACGTTAGCACAGGCAGAGCATAGGAGGGAATGAATCCTGTCAGCTCTCAGATTACCGCTCGTTCCCGGTTCGCGGTCAACCTGAGGGCCGCACGACTGGCGCGCGGATTTTCCCAGGAAGAACTCGGCGGCCGCGCGGGCCTGCATCGGAACTACATCGGAAGCGTGGAGCGAAACGAAAAGAATATCTCGATCGACACAATCGAAAGGCTGGCGAACGCTCTTGGCGTCGACGTTCTAGACCTTCTCGCTCGGGAGCGTACATGAAGCCCCATTCCGATTGGGAGAAACTTCAGGCTTTGCTCCCTTCCGTGCGGAAGCTGCAAAAGCTGGCCTCAAAGCATGGCATAGACGACATTTTCCAGGACAACGGAGGGAAAATCCTTCAAATCCTGCTGTTGACTGGACTCACCATTTTGGGGGGCCGCGAGGGAAACGACGCGATCGACGAAGATGGCCGCGAGTACGAGCTGAAGTCCTTGAACATCCGCCTTACCCAGAGTTTCTCAACGCACCATCACATGAATCCAACGATCATCTCCAAGTATCGGTTGGTGGACTGGATTTTCGCGGTGTACGAGGGAATCGAACTGGTCGAAATCTACCTGTTGACTCCGGCTCAGATCGAGCCGTATTTCGAGAAATGGGCAACCAAATGGGCCAACGACGGTAACAAGGACATTAACAACCCCAAGATTCCACTGCGCTATGTGCGAGAAACCGGCACTCTTATCTATTCGACGGCAAGCCCCGAATGACCGGGAGTGCTACCGCCAGTCGTCCGTCGCCCGCGTGGAAATTTCCTGGATCACGGCGTCGAATTCGGTGTGTTTCTTGATGAAAATCTCCGAGAAATTGCGATCCTGATTCAGCAGAATCGCCTGCAAACGCACCAGTTCGAGCAGCGCGAGGAACATCGCGACCAGCGCCCGCTGCGAGCGGGAATTGCCCAGGAGGCGATGCAGCGAGACCGGGCGGTCTTCGAGCACGAGGCGACGGCCGAGGAACTGGATCATCTGGCCGACGGTAACCTGATCCTCCTGCACGTTGAGCACCGGGCGCTCGCGGAGGCGCTGCAAAATCTGCGAGAAGACGCGCGCCAGATCCCCGGTGTCGGCGGCAATTTCCGCATCGGCTTCCGCGTCGCCTTTGAATTCCCTCATGCCGGGGTTGGTCCAGCTGGCGGCTTCGAGCATCTGCTTCTGCTGGAGCATCTGCGCGGCGTTTTTGAATCGCTCATGCTCGAGCAGCCGCTCGACCAGCTCGCGGCGAGGGTCTTCCGACACGTCGTCCGGCCCGGAGGCCGTGCGCGGCAGCAGCATCTTGCTCTTGATGTGGATGAGCAGCGAAGCCATGTAGATGAACTCGCCGGCCACGTCGACGTCTGTCGATTTCAGCTTTTCCACGTAGCCGAGGAACTGCGCGGTGATCCTCGCGATCGGGATGTCGTAGATGTCGATGTCCTGCTTGCGAATCAGGTCGAGCAGCAGGTCCATCGGGCCGTCGTAGACCAGGCCCACCGTGACCGAAAACGGGAAGGCCTGGGGATCTTCTTGCTGCTGCCCTTTTTTGGCGGCAGGCTTCTCGGTCGGCGGATGCATGGGGTCGAACTTCGCCGGCGCAACCGGCTTTGGCGTCAGCACCAGCACCGGCGCGGATTTGCCTTCACCAGTCGTCGCTTCGGGGGTCGAAAGTTGATCTTGCTCTTCGCTCAAGGACTTCTCTTCTTCAATTTCCGGGAACTTGTTCAAAAACTCGCAACTCCTCGACTTTGCCACCCACCGCAAAAGTTGTCATCCTGAGCGAAGCGAAGAACCTGCTGTTGTTCTTGCTGTCACTCCCTCTGGGAATCTGCTGTTGCCTTGGGTATCGCCTGGGAAACGGCCGTCAGCTTTGCGGCATGTGCATCGCTTCGTTGACCTCGCGCATGGTCTCGGCGGCGCGGCGTTGCGCGCGCATATTGCCGGCATCGATGATTTCCATCGCCTGCGCGGCGGTGTAACGAGCGCGGCGCTCCTGAATCGGAGCGAGAATTTGCACCAGCGAATCGGCCGCCCACCCTTTGCACTGGATGCAGCCGATTCCGGCGGTGCGGCAACCCTCGTAGACCTCCGCCAACTTCTCCGGCGTCGAAAACACCTTGTGCAGATCGCCAACCGGGCACTTATCCGGATCGCCAGGGTCAGTACGGCGGATTCTGGCCGGGTCGGTGACCATGGTCTTCAGCTTCTGGCGAATTTCCGGCTCAGTGTCCGTGAGCTGGATCGTATTGCCGTAGCTCTTGGACATCTTGCGGCCATCGGTGCCAAGCAGCTTCGGCGACGGCGTGAGCAGCACCTTCGGCTCCGGCAGCACTTCCCGGCCATCGAGCTTGTAGAACTGATTGAAGCGCCGCGCGATCTCGCGCGTCAGTTCGACATGCACCACCTGATCCTGGCCGACGGGTACGAATTGCGGCTGGTAGAGCAGAATATCCGCCGCCTGCAGGAGCGGGTAGCCGAGAAACCCGTAGGTGGTCAGGTCTTTGCCGGTCAGGTTCTCCTGCTGCTCCTTATAGGTAGGGACGCGCTCCAGCCAACTGAGTGGCGTGAACATGGCGAATCTGAGGAAGAGATCGCTATGCTGCGGAACCTTGCTTTGCAGGAACAAGACGCTCCGCTCCGGATCGAGGCCCGCACCCAGGAAATCGAGCGCCAGTTCCTCTAGGTTTCCCGCAAGCGGGGAAGTGTCCGCGTAGTCGGTCGTCAGCGCATGATAGTCCGCGATAAAGAAGTAACACTCGTAAGTGTCCTGCAGCTTCACCCAGTTGGCAGCCGCGCCCATGTAGTTGCCCAGGTGCATCTTGCCGGTGGGGCGCATCCCGCTCAGGACGCGGGGACGAGTGGCTGGAACGATTGGGCTAGTCATGTCGAGGACGATGCTCAGGGCGGTTTCCGGGGAGAGGTGTCTCACCTCCATTGTAGCGGGGGATGGTGCGAGCGCGAGGCATTGGTCGCCGCCCGGACGCTACCGGCTAGCCCATTTCTCCCGAAATAGGCGCAGCTTCTGGAGTGTGACCGCCGCTTCGCCCGAGTCGATCGCCTCGCCAGCCCGCGCCACGCCTTCCCGCAGATCGGCTGCCAAACCCACGGCCACCAGCGCGGCCGCCGCGTTGAATAGTACAACGTCCCGGCGCGGGCCAGCAATGCCGGTGAGCACGTCGTAGAGGATGGCCGCATTGTCATTCGCGTCGCCGCCCGAAAGCTCCTCCAGCGTGGCGCGGGGCAGTCCGGCCATCTCTGGCGTGACCTTGGCCGCTTTCATCGCCGGCAGTTCCGCCGGTTCCACGCGGACGGTAATCGATTCGCCGATAAGCGTCAGCTCGTCCATCCCGTCCAGCCCGTGAACGACGAATGCCCTGCGCGTCGATTGCAGCTCAATCAGGGTGCGGGCTACGAGCAAGGCGCGGCTCGGCGCGAGCACGCCGATCACTTGCGACCGCGCGCGCGCTGGATTGGTCAGCGGGCCGCAGAGGTTGAAGATCGTCCGGAAGCCGAGCGCCCGGCGCAGCGGGGCGACGGCCTTCATCGCTGGGTGCAGCATGGGCGCGTAGAGGAAGACGAAGCCTGTCTCACGGAGGCATTCTACGGCGAGATCGGGAGTCAGCGTGATCGGAACGCCCAGCGCTTCCAGCACATCCGCCGAGCCGCAGCGGCTGGTCACGGCGCGGTTGCCGTGCTTGGCCACCAGCGCCCCCGCCGCCGCCGCGACCAGGGCCGCGCCGGTCGAAATATTGAAGGTCGCCGGACCGCCGCCGCCAGTCCCGCAGGTGTCCACGAGCAGGTCGCGCTCCTCGTCGGTGAGCGGAATCGGCGTGGCGCGGGCGCGCATCTCTTCCACAAAACCGGCCAGTTCGGGGGCCAGCTCGCCACGCGTAGCCAGAGCGGTAAGCAGCGCGGCGGTTTCAACCTCCGGAATCCGGTCGTCCAGAATGGCCGCCAGCGCGGCGCGGGATTGCTCGCGGGTGAGCGCGGCGCCGTCTTCGGCAAGCGGCTTCAGCAGTTCTTTCACTAGAGACAACGCGAATTCCTCGTTCTTCCATGGTAATTGCCGCGTGTACACGAATGCGGGATTCGCGCGCCTCGGCGGTTTGCCGCATCTTTGGCGCGTCCGATAGTATTTGAGTGCTAACGGATCGGCCCACACCGGCGCAGCGACGCGCCGCAAATCTCACTGCTACAAGTTAGAGAGTCCAAATCTTCCCATGAAAATTCACGAGTATCAGGCAAAAACCATCCTGGCCAAGTACGGCGTGCCCGTTCCCAGGGGCGAGGTGGCAAATACGCTGCCGGAGGCCGCGGAAGCGGCGCGAACCCTGTTGGCCAACGGCGCGACAGGCGTGGTAGTGAAGGCGCAGATTCATGCCGGAGGCCGCGGCAAAGGCGGCGGCGTGAAGGTGGTGCGGGATCTGGTGGCCGCCGAGGGCGCCGCGAAGGCGATCCTCGGGATGCAATTGGTCACGCACCAGACCGGCCCTGCCGGCCAGAAGGTGCAACGGCTGCTGGTCGAAGAAACTGCGGCGATCGACCGCGAACTCTATCTGGGCATCGTGCTGGATCGCGCGACAGGGAAGCTGGTCTTTATGGCCTCGAAGGCAGGCGGCATGGAGATCGAAGAAGTCGCCGCCAAAGACCCCGACGCCATCTACAAAGAGACCATCGACCCGGTCATCGGCCTCGCCGCCTACCAGGGCCGCAAGATCGCCTTTGCGCTGGACATCAAGCCGTCCATGGTCAACGCAGCGGTGGTCTTCTTCCAGAGTCTCTACAAGGCGTTTGTCGAGAC
>Ga0116230_10002985_pt1 | contig 16371 bp, 13 predicted proteins | sample S1TSphfallax_3_FD_88678 | JGI IMG/M metagenome (GOLD analysis project Ga0116230, IMG submission 88678) | Host-associated microbial communities from peat moss isolated from Minnesota, USA - S1T2_Fd - Sphagnum fallax MG | ecosystem: Host-associated > Plants > Peat moss > Unclassified | place...
CCGAGCAAGCCGAGTTGTTCGCCGTTCAATTCCTTTCCGGCACCTTGCAGGACCGCGGCGCATCCGACGCCTTGATGCTGTTCGCGGCCCTGCTGCGTGAAACCACCATCGAGACCCTGACCCCGATGGGTTCAGCTTGAACCAGCCTTCAGCAGTCGGCTTTCAGTCATCAGAAAGGTCTGATGATTGAAAGCTGACTGCTGACACCTGATCAGCCGTTGCCGTCGTCCTGGTCGCCAGGCTGGCCCTGCTCGGCCGGGTTGACCGCCACAGCCACGAAGAGCGGCTCGCCATTGCGGATGATGCGCAGCGCCACGGCCTGGTTCGCCTTCAACGACTCCCGGATCAGCCGCGAGGCATCGTTGACGCCGGTCACGGCCTTGTCACCCACGCCGGTGATGACGTCGCCGCCCTGCAAGCCGGCCTGGTCCGCCGCGGACCCCGGCGTCACCTGCGTGATCACCGCGCCGCGCGTGCTATCCGGCAGATCCAGTTGCTGGCGCACGTTCGGCGTAAGCCCGCCCAGCGCCACGCCCAGGCTTTGCGTGCCGTGCGGCGAAAGGGCACTGGCGCCGGCGCCGTCGGCCGGCAATGTGCCGATCGTCACGTCCACCGTTTGCGGGTGACCCTGGCGCACAATGTCCAGGCTGGCATGGGTGCCCGGCGGCAACTGGCTCACATCGATCGCCAGTTCACGCGGGTTGCCCGTCGCTTCGCCGTTCACCTTGGTGATCACGTCGCCCGGCTGCAGCCCGGCATGCGCGGCCGGCCCATCGGCCTCCACGCTCGCGACCAGAGCGCCCCGATCCTCGGTCGTGCTGCCCGGCAGATGCAGCGCATCGGCCATAGCCGCATTCACGCCCTGCGCCTCCACGCCGATATAGCCGCGCACCACGTGCCCGGTTTTTTCCAACTGGGAGACGACCGATTTGACGGTGTTGGACGGGATGGCGAACCCGATGCCCACGCTGCCGCCGCTGGGTGAAATGATGGCGCTGTTCACGCCCACCACGCGGCCATCCTGCGTGAACAGCGGGCCGCCGGAATTGCCCTGATTGATCGGCGCATCGATCTGAATGAAGCTGTCGTAATTGCCCGCACCGATATCACGCCCGCGCGCACTCACGATGCCCGCCGTGACCGTTCCGCCCAGGCCGAACGGATTGCCCACCGCCACCACCCAGGCGCCCGGCTGCGCTTCGTTCGAATCGCCCAGGTTGATGAACGGCAGCTTGCGGTTCGCCTTCACCTTCAGCACCGCGAGGTCGGAGGCCTTGTCGCGCCCGACCACGCGGGCCGGCAGTACCGTGCCGTCATCCAGTGTTACGGTCACGGAGGTCGCGTTGCGCACCACGTGATTATTGGTGACGATCGTACCATCGGAATCGATCAGGAAGCCGGACCCGCGTGCTTCCACAATCCGCGGCTGCTGCTGCTGCTGTGCGAAAGGGAAGGGAAAGGGGAAGGGCAGTTGCTGGCCGTGGCCGAAGCCGCCCGGAGCCTGGCCGCCCTGGCCCTCCTCGTCCTCCTCGCCCGCGCGCATCTTGCTGGTGATGGAAACCACCGCCGGCTTCACCTCCTTCACCAGGCTGACGAAATCGGGCAGGTGACTGCCCAGCGTGGGCTGGATCGCGCCGGGCTTGGGCTCCACCACGGAGGCGGGCGACTGGGCGTGGGCGACATAGGCATCACCCATGGCGAAGCCGCCGAGGGCGGTCCCCGCCAGCAAGGCATAGGCGATAACTCTGCGCCGGGGGGAGCGGGGTGTTGAGGTCATGCTGCGTTTCTCCATAAGCATCGCGGCTGTAGTACCGCTTGCGTGTTGCACTAAAGCCGCACGGGTGAACATTCCATCGGCGCTACGGTGAAACCCAATTCATGACCTGGTGTTCACGCGGCCTGCTGTTCCAAGCGCGTTTGCCTCGCCGGGGTTTGCCCGCCGGCGTGACTGATATTAGATTGGTGGGTGCGCGTGCCGAATGCGCAGACACTGGTAGGGGCCGGGTTAGCACAGCGGTAGTGCAGCGGTTTTGTAAACCGAAGGTCGGGGGTTCAATCCCCTCACCCGGCACCAGACCCACCTTGTCCTCAGGGCAGTTCGGCCGGCGTTTGCTGGGTGAGGTCGGCGCTGGCGAGTTGATTGCGGCCGTTGCGTTTGGCGGCGTAGAGGCAGCGATCGGCCGCCTCGACCAGCGCGGCGGCTCTGTTGCCGGGGCCGGGGATAATTGTGGCAACGCCGAGGCTGACGGTTACGCAGCCGGGAGGTCCGGCGGCTGGGTGGGCAATGGCGCAGGCCATAACCGCGGCATTGACGCGCGCGGCGATGGTACAGGCCACCGCATGCGGCGCGCCGGGCAGAATGATGGCGAATTCCTCGCCGCCATAGCGGCAGGTGGTGTCCACCGCGGTGCGGACGCACTGGGCGATGGCGCGCCCCACGACGCGCAGACACGCGTCGCCAGCCTGATGACCGAGCGAATCGTTAAACTTTTTGAAATGATCTATGTCGAAGATGACGACTGAGAGCGGGATGCGCTGCGTGCAGGCATCTTCCCAGCTTGCCTCCAGCCGCTCATCGAAGTAGCGGCGATTGCCGAGCCCGGTGAGCGCATCGACATGAGTGAGCGTGGTGAGCACGGAGTTTTGCCGCGCCAGCTGTGCACGCCGGCGTTCGTTCTGCAGGCCGAGCAGGAAGACCTGACGCTCCCGCAAATCGACCCGGACGGCGAAGGCGAACGCGCCCAAGGCGATGGCGGCGGCGGTCAGGCTCATGGATGACAGAAAACTGGGGGGCACAGCCGGGCAAAATTGGATAGCGGCACCATAGGCGAGCCACGAAGCCAGGTTCACGATGGCGGCGTGCCTGATATCCAGACGCGAGGTGATGATGACGAGCTGGATGAGCGGGCTGGACTGAATATTGGGCAGGGCCGCGGCGCTGGTGGTGCGCACAATGATCAGCGCGATAATGAGCGTAGGCAGAATTGCCATCAGGCTGAGCGCGGAATCGTAGGCGCGGCCCAGCTTGCCGCGCCAATCCAGCAGCACGAACACCAGGCAGGCGGGCGTGAGCACGGCAAACCGCAGAACGGCGGACAGCGTGAAGACTTCCGGCGCGAGCTTATGTTCGGGCAGAATGAACAGGTCGACGACCAGAACGATGATGGCGAGGGTGAGGCGGTTCAGCCGGCGGGCCTGGCCACGTACCTCGTCGCGATACAGACGCTCCAGCCCCGCATCGCGAAAGCGGAAGCGTATGCCGGTGCGCATAAGCTCCACATCCGCCGCGGCGTGCAGGGCATCGCTGGCCGATGCATCATTTACCGTCGTCGATTGCAGATCTACATCGCCGTTTAGGCCGCCCGGTGAGACCGGCATTGTCATTTCTGGCAAGCCCCAATGCTGGCGAACCCCAATTTTTCGACTTTGGCCGCCCTCACAAAGGGGATGCTAGAGCAGGATTGGTTGCGAAGGGGTTTAGAGCGCCTTTCAAAACCTGGCATGGCGAGTCAGATGGCGTCCGTTTTTGAGCACCGGAGCGGAGCGGCCCTTAGGGGGCCGTGAGCACCGGAGCGCAAAAGACGGGCGCCAGATGGCCGCCAGGGCAGGTTTTGAAAGGCGCTCTTATCCGGAACGTGGCGGGGACCGTAAGGCAAAGGCCAAGCTTGCGCGCCCCCTGCCGCCAAGGTCCGCGACAGCAAAGGTCTTCTTTTCTTCAGAAAAGAAGACCTTTCTTCCTATGCTCACGGCCCCCCGGCACTGGCATTACACGCCAGCCACACGCCCCGCCTGTGTCAGCTCCATATAGCGCCGCGTCGTGGGCACGATTTCCTGCTCGATGAACGTCGCCATCGCCTGCTCCTCGCTCAAGGATTGCCGCAGTACCGGCACCGCCGCCGTATCGCCAACCTGCTCCGCCATCGCGATCAGGCTGGTATAGGCGGCAATCTCCTGATGCTCGAACGCGAAATTGGCAAAAGTGTTCTTGAGGATCTCATCCGGCGCCGGTGCATGCAGCGCCGCGGCCACATTGCCCACCGCCGAGCTCACCGCGTTCTTGGCGGAAGACGGGCTTGTGCCGTGCCGCTCCAGAATCGCTTCCAGACGCCGCGCCTGCTCCACGGATTCCGTATGATGCTGCGCCAGCCGTGCCTTCATCTGCGGATAATTCTCCAGCCTTTCCGTCTGCCGCTCGGTGAGCTCGATCGCGCTCTGCTCCAGCGCATGCATATTGCGCAGGCCCGAATGATAAATCTCGTGCAGCTTGTTGCCGCCGGCATCGCCATCCATGGTGCTGTCTCCTGTGGTGTGCCTTGCCTTGCGCCAGGCATTGCAGAGCAGCGCATGACCCGCGCCCTCGCTCCCTGCATCACGCAACCGTGACAGCGGCCGGACACGCGCAAACGGACGAAACTCTTTTTGAAAATAACAGGAAGAGATCGCTTATTTTTTAAAAAAACGCGAAAGACATCTGCTCCTTCGCCTGCCGGCGGCGCTAACGATACGCGTAATCCGTCAGCGTCATGCCGAACATGATCAACAGCCAGAAGAAGCCAATTGAGGAAAATAGACGGATAAGCGGCGTCTCCTCCAGAATATCCATAGAAACCAGCAAAACTATCGCCACCATGCAGGCGGTCACGCCGGCTTCTACAATCCACACATTTCGGAACGGCAGGGTGGCACCGAGTGCCACATTTATCGCGAGCAGGGCCAGCAACGCAGCCAGCGTCAATGCCGGCACCCGCAACACCCTCAGCAAGACTCGCAAATCCCCGCGTGCCATCGTCATTGCCTCAGCGGTTCAGCACGTACAAAACCGGAAATACGATCATCCAGATCAGATCGATGAAGTGCCAATACAGCCCATACACCTCGATCCTGTTCTGATGCCGCGCCAGAAAATGGGGCCGGCTCGCCTGCCATGTCAGCACCAGCAAAATACTCACGCCGGTGATCAGATGCACGCCGTGCAGCGCCGTGGTGATGAAATACACATCCACGAAAAGCCGGCTCGCCTGGTCATGCGCCAGCACATAGGGTCCCGACAGAAACGGCACCATGTGCTCCACATAATCCTGATAATACTCAAAGCCCTTCAGCAGCAGAAACAGCGACCCCAGTCCGGCCGTTGCCAGCATGAACCGCAGCATCCCCGCCCGCCACCCGATCCGCGACAGCACGATCGCGCCCGACATTGTGAAGCTGGAGCAGATCAGCACCGCCGTATTGGCCGCGCCGATCCAGAATTTCAAATGCGTAGCAGCCAGCGTTACCGAAGCCGGATGCTGAATCCGGATGATCAGGGCGCACAGGAACAACCCGGCGAACAGCAGCAGCTCCGTAATCAACCATGCCCACAAGCCAAGCTTGGCTGCCTGACGCTGCTGCGTGACCGTCGAGAAATGCTCGGCGAGCACGATCCCTACCGGCTCGGCCACCGCTGCTCCTTCAGCCAACTTCGCGCGCCTTGATCGCATAATCATATGGATCGAAATCCACCCGCGGTGTGACGGCAAAATTATGCGGCGGTGGCGGCGAGGATGTGGTCCATTCCAGCCCGCGCGCCTGCCACGGATTGGCCGGCGCGCGCTTGCCGAACCACAGGCTCCAGGTGAGGTAGATCATGGGGAAGAAATACCCCACCGCCAGAATCGTCGATCCCGCGCTGGAGAGAATATTCAGCAACTGGAACTCGGGAGGATAATCATGGTACCGGCGCGGCATCCCGAGATACCCCAGGATGAATTGCGGAAAGAACGTCACGTTGAAGCCGACAAAAATCAGGAAGGCTCCCACCCGCCCGAATGCCTCCGGATACATCCGTCCGGTGAATTTGGGCCACCAGTAGTGCAAGCCCCCCAGGAACGCCAACATGGTTCCGCCCACCATGATGTAATGGAAGTGAGCGACCACGAAATAGGTGTCGTGCAAATGCGCATCCACGGCCAACGTCGCCAGAAACAGCCCGGTCAGGCCGCCCAGAACGAACAGCCCGATATAGCCCATCGCATAGAGCATCGGCGTATCCAGCCTGATATTGCCCTTATGGATCGTGGCTGTCCAATTATACACTTTCACCGCGGAGGGCACCGCGACCGCAAAGCTGAGGAACGAGAACACCGTGCTTGCCAACTGGCTCTGGCCATTGACGAACATGTGGTGCCCCCACACGAGAAACGTGATGGAGGCCAGGCCGATGCTCGCATACGCCACGAATCTGTAGCCGAAGACGCGCTTCTGCGCGAACGCCGCCACCAGCTCCGTGATCACCCCCATGCCCGGCAGCACCATGATGTACACCGCCGGATGCGAATAGAACCAGAACAGATGCTCGAACAAAACCGGATCGCCACCCAGGCGCGGATCGAACACGCCGATATGGAACGCCCGTTCCATAACCAGCAGGATCAACGCCAGCGTAATCACCGGCGTGCCCAGCAGAAAGATCAGGCTCGTCGCATACAGGGTCCAGATGAAAATCGGCATCCGAAACCATGTCATGCCCGGACAGCGCATCATATGCACCGTCACCACAAAATTCAGCCCCGTCAGGATCGAGGAGAATCCCACCACGATCACCCCCAGCAGTGCCGGGATCACATAGGTATTGGAATAGGTCGTGCTGAACGGGGCGTAGAACGTCCATCCCGTATCCACCCCACCGATAACCAGCGTGGCCATGGTGAATAGGGCGCCCGTCATGAACACATACCAACTGAGCAGGTTCAGTCGCGGAAACGCCACATCCTTGGCCCCGATCATCAGCGGCAGCAGGAAATTCCCGAACGTGGAGGGGATCGACGGGATCAGGAAGAACCACACCATGATCACGCCATGCATGGTAAAAATCTTGTTGTAGGTGTCGTTGGTGAATATCTGCCCGTTCGGTACCACCAGGCACAACCGTATCAGCCCCGCCGCGATCGCCCCGAACACAAAAAACACGGTGATCGATGCCAGATACAGCAGCGCGATCCGCTTGTGATCCGTGGTAAAGAACCACGATCGCAGCGTATGCTGCGCATGCAGATAATCCGATGGGCGCCCCATCGTGGCCTGCGGCGTGCCGGGATCGCGCATCACGGCATCGGATGGGCTCATGATGGCGTCTCCATCGTCTTGATATAGGCGATCAGTTGCATCAACTCGTCTTCCGGGATCACGCCCTTGAAACTCGGCATCACCTGCTTGTAGCCGGCGATGAGATTATTGTCCGGGTTCAGGATCTTGTCGCGGATATAGGTATCGTCGGCGATCACGCTGCCGCCGCCATCAATCGGCACCGGGCGATTATATAGCCCCGCCAGATCCGGCGCCCGGATCGTCGCGCCCGCCCCATGGCACCCGCTGCACCCGTAATTGGAAAACAGCCTTTTGCCCAGTGCGGCCAGCGATTGGCTCGATCCCGCCTGGGAAAGCCAGCGCGCGTAGTCGCTCGGGCTCATCACATACAGCAGCCCATCCATCACCGAATGATCGGTGCCGCAATATTCCGAGCAATACAGACGGTACTGCCCAGGTCGCTCGGCCTTGAACCAAAGCTGCGTATAGCGCCCTGGCAGCGTTTCCATCTGCACACGGAATGCGGGCAGATAGAGCGAATGGATCACATCCTGCGAAATCATGTTGATCAGCACCGGCTGCCCTGTGGGCACGTGCAGATCATTGATCTCCGCCTGGCCGCCCGGATGTTGAAACTTCCACATCCATTGCCGCCCGATCGCCTGAATCTCCAGCGCATTGGCCGGCGCATGTTTCTCCACATCGAAGATCTGCGCACCCCAGGCAAAGAACGCGAGCGTGAGGAAAAACGGGATCAGCATCCAGGAAAGCTCGATCTTGACGTTCCGGTCCGATGTATGCCCCCGATCCACCTGCCGGCCGCTGCGGTACATCAGCGCGAAATACGTGATCGCCAGGAAGATCGGCACCGTCAGCAGCAATGTGACCGCGGTAAAGGCGAAGATCAGCCAATCCACATGCACCGCCGACTGCGATGCGGCTTGCGGCCACAGCAGAAGCGGATACGCTGCGGGGCTGGGCGCGCCGCTCATGGCCGGGAACGCCCGCTTGCGGCTGCCGGCGCAAACACGGTGCCGGGCGGATCCATCGGCGTTCCCACCAGCAGCGCCATCGCCCGATCGATGGGGATCCGCGCCAGCCCCGCCGGCAGCCGCGCATAATGGTGCAGCAGCCCCGCCTGCCGCACGCGCAGCGCGCCCAGCTCCGTCTGCGGGTCAGCCTGCAGATGAGGTTCCGGCACCGTGATCGGCGCGCGCTCCACCGCCGTCAGGCCAGCCGCACGCGCCATATCGGCCTGATGCAGCTGTCCCAGCCCCCACAGCATCAGCCCCACACTGGCAAAGCCGCCCACGGCGAATACCGCCATGATGCGCGCGATATCCCGGGCGGAGACATCGGTCGTCTCATACCCCGCGGCGAGCGCCGCGGCTTTGGGCGGCGATTCCGGATGCCCGCGCCCCGCCGCTTCGCCATACGGATCGGCGGAAAGCCGGCTGCGGCGCGCACCCCACACCACACGCACGGAAGCGGCCCCCGCCAGCGCGCCCGCCAGAAACGGCAGCACGCGGCCCAGCCGGCGCCCCAGGGCGCGCGCCACCCTCATGCCCGCATTTGCCGCTGCCGCAGCCAGACGCTGGCCGCGGGCACCGCCGACACCACGCCGGCAATCACCGCCAGCACCACCACAACCGCCAGGCCGTCGCCCCAGGAAAGTCCAAAGCGCCCGGCGCTGGTGGGCGTGATCAGCCAGAACATCCCAACCGCCTGGCAGAGCAGCACCAGCGCCGCACACACACGCGGCACCGCCCGCCAACCGGACGCGGCCACCACCACCGGCCCCACCACACCCGCCACGCCAAGCCAAACCGCAGCCACGCCCGCCCCCGATCCGCGCTGCTGATACCAGGCGATCTCGCCCGGGATATCCGCCGACCACACCACCAGATATTGCGTGAACTGTAGCGCGCCCCAGGCCAATTGCGCCGCCATCAGCCAGGCTGCGGCCCCCCGCATGGGCCGCTTCTCCCGCAGCATCACCACCGCCAGCGCGGTGGCGCATTGCCCCGCCATCACCAGCAGCCCGATATCACTCGCCCCCAGCCCCGGCGCGCAGGCAAACATCCAATCCGCCGCCGCCAGCGTCACCACCACCAGATGCACCGCCAGCCCCACGGCGCGAATCACCGGGCGCGGCCGATGCGGCGGGCGCGCGAACAGCAACGCCAGCACCGTCCAGACCGCCAAATATGCGGCGCCCCGCAACAGCAACCATGGCTGCGCCACCATCCCCCAAGCCGCCAGCGGCAAAGCGGCGACACAGGCCACCGGCATCAATACCAGCAATCCCCGCAGCGCGGTGATGAGCCGTGCGCCGCCGACCCCCTCCCCCGCCATCACCAAAGGCAAAGCCCCGGCCGGCACCGCCAGCAACAGCAACCACGCCGCCATCATGGCACACACCCGAGGGCAGAAAGTTCTTTGCTTTTTTCTTTCAAGACAGAGCCGCGGCGGAGGGGCAAAAGGAAAGAGTCTTCTTTTTCTGAAGAAAAAGAAGCAAAAAGACTTTTATTCATGGCGTGTCGCCTAAAGCGGCACGATCCGTGGCCGGCAGCGAGGCCAGCACAGAGGCTTGGCTCATTTGCAGGGCGCGGATGTAGGCGGCAATCGCCCAGCGATCCGCCGGGGCCACGCGCGCCGCGTAGCTGTACATCGCACCATGGCCGTTGGTGATCGTGTCGTAAAACACCTGAACGGGCGCATGCCGCAAGGCTTCCCCGGCCAGGTCGGGGGGCTGCGGAAATCCGCGCTGCACGATCATGCCTAAACCGTTGCCGCTCGCCCCATGGCAGGGCGCACAATAAATATCGAAACGCGCCTGGCCGCGGGCCAGCAGCGCCGCGGTGATAACACGCGGCGGCGATACCGGTGCATCCGGCAACTGCAAGGCCAGCGTTCCCGCCACCGGCGGCCGCACGCTCGATCCATCGGCCGACGCGGGATCGCTATCCCACTGCCGGATCACCCGCTGCGTATACATATCCTGCTTCTTGCAGGCGCCAACAGCGCATAATACCACGGCACAGGCCACAACCGCGCGCCTCACCGCCTAACCCGCGTGATCGCCAGCGGCGCCGGCGACATTGCCCGCAGCACCGCCTCGGCAGCCATTGGATCGATCTGCTCCCCGCTGGTATAAGCCACCGCGAAAAACCGATCCACGCTCGCCCGCCCGAAACCGGCGATATTGAATGCCGGATGATTCAGCCGTGGCAGACGGTTGCCCACCAGCATCGCCCCGACAACCGTCAACCCGGCGCATAAACAGCCGAAAGATACCGTGGGCACAACGAAGTCCGGCCAACTGAACCGCGGGCGCCCCCCGATATCGAACACGTAGCCATACACCGTGGCGTAACTGCACATACCGAACATCGCCAGAGCGCCTGCAAGCCCGCCCACCACGGCAAACCCCCGCATCGATCGCGCGCGCAACCCCAAGGCCATCGTCGCCCGTGCGCTCGGCACCGGCCCATACCCATCCACCCGCAACCCGGCCGTGCCCGCCCGCAGCTTGCGCAACGCATGCGCCATGCCGTCTTGCGTCGCGAACTCCGCCGCCACCCCCCATAGCGGTGCCTCCGCATCCCCCGAGGGCGCCCCAGCTGGCATCACGTATGGCCGGGCCCGCGCCAGGCCAACCACCGGAACCAGGCGGAAAAACAGCAGCAGCATCAGCAGAAAAGCCCCGCCAGATCCGGCGAACGTCGCCCACGCAAAAAAACTGATACGCGTCGCATGCACGGAGGATGGCAAAAAATCATGCTGCAGCGTCGCCACGATCAGCGTGTAATGGTCACCCCAGATCCCCGCGCAGGCCGATCCCCCCACCCACGCCAAAACCGCGGGCGATCGGCGCAGCCTGCCGGCCAGAAACACCAGCGGTGCCACCAGGGCCCCCGCCACCAGCATCCAGAAACTCCAGGCCACCGGCCCGGTCGCACGCCGCACCTGTGCCGCCACCACGAAATTGTCGCCCGCCAGCATCGCCGACACCGTCGATGCGCCCAGGCAATACATGTTCGCCACGGCAAGCCCCAGCAGCAGCAGGGCGAGAAGGCTCACATGCCGCGCCGTGATCAGCGATTGCAGGGCGAACGCATGGCGCACCACCACCACCAGCACGCTCAGCATGCCCGTCCCCGCCAGCAGCGCCCCAGCCAGATACGTGACCGGCAACAGCGTATCGTGCCAGCCCGGTTCCAGCGTGCCGGCGAACATCACCGCGGCGCCGGTTTGCAGCGCCAGCACCACCAGCACACCCAGCAGCGCCAGAATGCGATAGGCCTGTACCCACCTGTGCCAATGCACCGCCGAGCCGCGCCACCCCAGCGCCGCAATCCCGTAAAGCTGAGCCTTCAAAAGTCCCTTCTCGCCGCGCGCCGCCTCCCAAGCGCGGTCGCGCAGCACCGCCAGATCCGGCAGCAGCCCCACATACCAAAAGCACAGCGAAATCCCCAGGAAACTCAAAATATCGATCGCATCCCAATATAGCGGGCTGCGAAACTGCGGCCACAACGCAAAGCTGTTAGGATACGGAAACGTCCAGTAGAACAGCCAAGGCCGGCCCAGATGGATGATCGGATAGATGCCCGCCGCCACGGCGCCCATCACGGCCATCGTCTCCGCAATCCGGTTCAGCGCGCCGTGCGCGGGCGAATCCGCCAGCAGCAGAGCCGCGCTCACCACCAGCCCCCCGCACGCAATCCCGATCCACCAATCGTAGCTGACGATATCCAGCGCCCACGTCACCGGAATATCGTTGCCCCACACGGCAATCCCGTCCCAGAACAGGAAAAATAGTGAAACCGCCAGCAATCCGCACAAGGCCAGCGCCGCCGCCAGTGCCAACCACCAGGCCCGCATGCCCATGGCGGCGCCGGTGCCACGATGGGTCTCGCCGTTCAACACCATCTCGCTCGCACCGGAAGGCATCGCTCAGCCCCGCTTTGCCAAGGCGGGCGCCAGCGCCGCCAGATACGTCGTCCGCGGCCGCGTATTCAGCTCGCCCAGCAGCGCATACCGCCGCGGATCGGCATGCGCCCTGGCAACCGCGCTATCATTCTGGGCAAGATCGCCAAACACGATCGCGCCTGTCGGGCATGCCCCCTGGCACGCCGTTATCACCGCGCCATCGGCGATCGGCGTATCATCGCGATCCGAAACGATCCGCGCCTGCACGATCCGCTGCACGCAGTAGGTGCATTTCTCCATCACCCCCCGTGCCCGCACGGTCACATCCGGATTACGCTGCTCCACCATGGAAGGAGCCGCGCCGGCGGAATAATCCGTCCAATTGAAGCGCCGTACTTTATACGGGCAATATCCGGAACATGCCCGCGTGCCGATGCAGCGATTATACACCATCAGGTTCAACCCCTCATGGTCATGCAGCGTTGCCTCCACCGGGCAGCCGACCTCACACGGCGCCTGCTCGCACTGCATGCACGGCACCGGCTGAAACCGCACCGGCGCCACCACGGCCGCATCCTCGCCGCCGCCATGCGCCGCTTCAGCACGCGCATCGGCATAAATATCCACGCGCAGCCACTGCATCTCCCGCCCCTGCAGCACCGCATCCCGCCCGACAACGGCGATGTTGTTCTCCGCCTGGCACGCGGTAATGCACGCATTGCACCCGATGCACGCATCCAGATCGATCACCATTCCCCAGGCCCGGCCATCGCCCTGCTGCGCCGCATACAGGGTCGGCGCCGCCCGATCGCCATCCCCCACCGGCGCCGCGCCCATTGTCTGCACGCGGATAAAATCATGTCCCTCCATCGTCGTATGGCTCTGGGTGCATGCCAGATCCTGTGTCCGGCCCGTGCGGTGCACCGCAACCCCGGCCACGCGCCAGGGATCACTCAGCCGCCGCAGCCGATACGCATCGAAGCCCAACCCCGCCGATAACTGCCCCTCCACGCGCCGTCCATACCCCAGGGTCACGCTCACCACGGCATCGTCCTGCCCGGCAATAACCCATACCGGGCCTTCAACGTCCTGCGCCCCGACCCGCAGCACCACATGGTCGCCATTGGCCACGTTCAGCGCGGCGGCGGTCGCCGGCGACAGGCCCACCACATTCTCCCAGGTGATTTTCGTCAGCGGCTTCGGCAGTTCCTGCAACCACGCATTATCCGCCCAGGCGCCGTCCCAAACCGTGGGGTCCGGCCTGAACAGCAGATCCAATCCCGCTGCACGCGGCGCCGCTTGGGCCAAAGGCGCGTTGGTGGGCTGCACGTCGTATGGCTGCAGGCCACCGCCCGCCAACACGCCGCTCAATTGTGCCGCGCGCCATCCCTCATCGCCCAGCCCCGCCCAGTGCGCCCGCAAAATCTCCAGTGCCGATCTCGGCTCCTGCTCGAATAGCAGCGAGAGGATCTCGCTGGCCGTCTTGCCATCATAGAGCGGCGAAATCGTCGGCTGGATCAGGCTTGCCGTGCCATCCACGCTGCGGGCATCCCCCCAGGATTCGAGCGGATGGGCCATCGGCAAATGCCAATCCACGCTCTGCGCGGTTTCATCCACGATCATCCCCGCGTGGATGCAAAGCGAAACTTTCCCGAGCAATGCGGCGAAATTCACATCCCCAGGCGATTCGTAAACCGGATTGGCGCCCAGAATCAGCAGCGAATGCACATCCCCCCGATCCACATCGGCCACCAGTATCCGCAAATCCTGGCCCCGGATCAGCACCGGATCGGTGTGCAGTACCGTGCGCCCGGTATTGCCGAGCGCCGCATTCAACCGGTGCACGCATTCCTGCACCGCCGGGCTCGCATGCACGCCAGCCTGCACCACGCCTGCTCCCCGCGCGCCGTCCAATGCCGCCCACACCGCCGCGCACCAAGCCTCCGCCTGCGGCGGCAATGCAGGCGCCTGCCCGCCGCCCGCTTGCGCCAATAGCGCCCGTGCCATGGTATCGATCAGCGCGGGCGAGGCGCAGATCGCATGATCGGCCTTGGCACTGGTCAAATTCGGCACCGGCCCCGCGGCGAACAGTGTCAGCAGCCCGCCCTGCGCCGCCGCTTCCCGCCGCGCGGCCGCCCAGCGCCGCGCGGTGCCCACCTGGTGCGGCCCCGCATCCAGCAAATCGCCATCCAGGCACACCGCCACACGCACACCGGAAAAATCGTAATGCGTCTCCAGCGCCTGCCCGAAAGCGCGCCGTGTCCCTTCGTATACCGCCTCGCGCGTCACCCCGCCCGCACTGTACACGCGCATCTTCGGCCACACGCCCTGCTGCTGCGCAATCTGCGCCGCCAGCGTCGGCGATGTCACCGGCCCCAGCAAAATCGCCAACCCCGCCCCGCCCGAGGCGCGCAGCGCCGCGAGCGTCCCCACCATCGCCCCGCGAAAGGTCGGCCAATTGCTATCGCGCGTCAGATGCGTCACCGTTTGGGAACGGAACGGATCGTACAGCCCCAGCACGCTCGCCTGCCCAAATACATCCGTACCGCCCCGGCTCCACGGATGTTGCGGATTGCCCTCGATCTTCAGCGGCCGCCCATCGCGCGTGGTCACCCGCACGCCATTGGCGAACCCATCCATCAGCGTCGCCGACGCGTAGGTCAGCGTCTCTCCCGGCGCCTGCCCCTGAATTTGCTGCACCGGCGGCACAATCTCGTCCCGCGTATCATCATCGTTACAGCCAGCCAGCCCGCCCAGTGCCAGCGAGGCCGCCATCACCCGCATGAACTGCCGCCGCTGCGTGTGCAGCAGATCCGCGGCGCCTGGAAAATGATCGCGCAGCCGGCGGGCGGCCGCCTGGCTTTCCGCGTGCGGGCGTCCGGTCATCGATGACATGTCGAGCAATCCGTCAAAACCGCGGCACCGCGGATATGATATTGCGCCATCAGTGCCCGCCCCCGGGCCATCTGGTCCGGCGGTGCCTGCCAACTCATGTTCAGCACCTCACCGATCGGGCGGACATTGGCCGCCGGATTGCGATGGCATTGCAGGCAGAAATCCATGTGAAACGACTGCGCACGCAGCGTCATCTGCATCGCCGTCATGTCGCCATGGCAACTCGAACACCCTATGCCCTTGCTGACGTGAATCGCATGGTTGAAATATACGTAGTCCGGCAAACGGTTTACCCGTGTCCATGCCAGCGGCTTGTGGCTGGCCAGGCTGTCGCGCACCGGCGCCAGCATCGGCGCGCCCGTCCATATCTGGGAATGGCAAGTCATGCAGGTGTACGTAGGCGGCATCCCCGCCGTCGCCTCGGTCTCCACCGTCGCGTGGCAGTACCGGCAATCCAGCCCCAACTCGCCGCTATGGTGTTTATGGCTGAACGGCACGGGCTGCGCCGGCGCGATCCCCACCATGGACACATAGTCCGAATTCGCCACCGCGCCTGCCACCACGAGCATCATCACGCTGCCCGCCGCCACAACGAACAGGGCCAGCCGCAGGATCGCATCAGCGCCGGGAGCAAACAATTGACGCATCGGGTTCCGGTCGCGGTGGGCTACGTAGGAACCCTGCCGCAACTTGGCGCGATGGGCGGCATAACATCGGTGTGATCAGACGGAAGAGTTCTTTTTTGAAAAAAAGAACCAAAAAACTTTTATTCCTTTGCGCCCGCTGCCGGAGAGTTACGCCCCAACAGGCAAAAGTTTTTTGCTTCTTTTTTTCAAAAAAGAAGACCTTGCCTTCCTCTCCCCAAACACCCCACCATCAGCCCAGCCACCAGCAACGGCGTCGCAGCCGCCAGCGTAATCACAAACGGCGGCTGAAAGCTCAGCGCGCACCACACCGCAACGGCGAGCGCGGCCATCCCCGCCCCCGGCACGAACCCGCTGCCCACCAGCACCAGCATGGCAGCTTCGCCCAGCATGATCGCATCGTAATTACCCACATGCGGCGCCGCTAAAATCATGCCGCAGAGCAACACCGCCAATTGCCGCGGCGGCGCGCCCCGCCGCGCAAACGCGACAAAGACGCACAGCGCCGATATCCCCAGCGCCGCGAATTGCATCAGATTGGCGGCATGTTCCGAAAGCCCGGCCACCACGGCGCAGGTGAACACGCTCTGCCCATGCAGCCGCCCCTCGTTCACCCAATTGTGAAATGCCGGATCGCCCCCCAGCAGCAGATGCAGCCACGCCTGCCACATTGCCACGCCCGGCACCACCAGGCTGGCCGCCAGCAGCACCGCCACCGTGCCCGCGGCGGCCGCCATTGCCCGCCACGCGCCCGCCGCCGCCAGTGCCACCGGCACCAGCACCGCCAGTTGCGGCTTGAACGCCAGCAGACCCAGCATCACCCCCGCCGCCAAGC
>Ga0116230_10002986_pt1 | contig 16370 bp, 11 predicted proteins | sample S1TSphfallax_3_FD_88678 | JGI IMG/M metagenome (GOLD analysis project Ga0116230, IMG submission 88678) | Host-associated microbial communities from peat moss isolated from Minnesota, USA - S1T2_Fd - Sphagnum fallax MG | ecosystem: Host-associated > Plants > Peat moss > Unclassified | place...
GGCCCCGCGTCACCTCCAACGCGAGATCCAGATCGGTCGTGACCACGATCCGCAGATTGATCCGCTGGCGCCCTTTGGCGCCCACGGGACGGATCTCGCCCTCTTCCGCCGCGCGGAGCACGGCGAGCTGGAGCCGCTCGGCCAGCTTCTGAAACTTGATCAGCAGCAGCGTGCCGCGATCGGCGAGCTGGAGCTTGCCCGGGACCAGGCCGTCGCCCTCGACCTCGCCGAACAGCGCGGCCTCGGCGAATTCCGGCGGGGCCGTCGCGCAGTTGAAGACGACCATCTGCCCATCGCGGCCGCTCAACTGGTGCAGCAGCGCCGCGAACAGCGTCTTCTGCGTGCCGGGTTCCGATTGGATCAGCACCGGCAGCGGGCTGCGGGCGAGATGCGCGGCCGCCTCCAAGGTCCGGGCGGTGAACAGGTGGTCGCCCGTCCGCCCGTCCTGCACGACCGCCGCCTCGTCATAGAGTTCGCCGCGCTTGTCCGACATGAAGGCCAGCATGCTCAGGCTGAGCTCGGGGGTCGAATCCCGCCACCGGACCTCGCGCAGCACGCGCGGCGCGGCGGCCCCACCGGAAGCCGGCCGCCGGAAATTGAACAGCCGGGCGGGGAGCTCGCCCGCCAGCACGAGGATGACCCAGCACGCGTGCAGCTCCGCCGGATCATCGGTCAGCAGGACCGCCAGCTCGTCTTCGGGCCCCCGGGCGCGCACGCGCTTCAGGCTCTGGCGCAACTGGCCGAGGACTTCGGGATGATGGCAGGGATCGCGGAACTCGACGGCTTCAAGCTCGAAGGCGGTCCGCGGGTGGGCTTCGCGCGCCGCCGCCACGGCGCGCTCGGCCGACTCGCGGCGTTGCGGCCGCCACAGGATCACCACCCGGTCGAAACTTCGCTCCGCGAGCGCCGCCAGGATCGGGCCCGGTCGCGGCGTTTCCTCCCCGGCCTCGCACGTCCACGGATCCTGCCGGGTGGCAAAAACGAGCAGCGTGGAGCGAGGCATGCGGGCGGCGGCCGAAACGAACCCGCCGCCCGGAGATACCACATTGATTTAAGAATACAACCAAAGTTGTAACGAAATTGTTTGTTTGGCCCGATTGCGCGCAGATGGATCGTCCGCGTCCAACGCCGGCCTTCACCGACCGCCCGGCGCTTCCGACCCGCACCGCACTGCTCGAGCTGTCCCTTACCATGAACCTATCCCGTCTCCGTCCGCTCCGTTCCCGGCTGATGTCCGGCGCGTTCCTCGCCGTCCTCGGCCCCTGCCTCCTGTCCGCGCAAACCGCGTCCGCGCCCGACGCGCCCGCCGCCGCGAACACCCCGGCCACGCAGATGCAAAGCTTCGCCGTGACCGGCTCGCGCATTCAGCGGCTCGACGCCGCCACCCCGCAACCGGTCGTCACCTACACGGGCGCTGACATCGCGAACAGCGGCTACAATTCGCTGGGCGACTTCATGCAGGCCCAATCGTTCAACACCGGGGGCCAGGGTAACATGCTCCAGACGTCGACGTCCGGCGTCGGCCTGGCCTTCAGCCGCGGCGCGACGACGATCAATCCTCGCGGCCTCGGCGCCGGCAACTTTCTCGTGCTGATCGACGGCCGCCGTCCGGGCGACTACGCCAATCCGGACACGAACGGCGTCAGCGTCTTCGACTTCAAGACGATCCCCACCGAGGCGATCGACCACATCGAATACCTGAAGGACGGCGCGTCGGCCATCTATGGTTCCGACGCCATCACCGGCGTGATGAACATCATCCTGAAGAAGAACTTCAGCGGAGTCTCGGTCGACGCTTCCGTCGGAGGCGCCACCAACGCGCCGTCGGTCCTGCTGCGCACCGCCAACGTGCTCGCCGGGGGCGCCAACGCCAAGACCTCCATTCTCGTCGACGTCTCGTGGCTCAAACAGAACGGCGCCTCGATTGACCAGTACAGCCGCTCCAAGACCGGCAACTACACCTACCTCGGGATCAAGGGCAGCGATACCGAGTCGACCCAGGCCTATCCGGCCAACATCAGCCTTACGGCCGCCCAGGCGACCGCCGCCGGGCTGACGACGGGCGCCGGCTATTACGTGATCACGGGCGGCCAACCCACCGCCAACCCGACGCTGGCGAGCTTCAGCAATGTCGGCTCCTCGGCGAACATCACGGATACCAACCGCAACGACCTAACCACGCAGGGACTCGTCCCGAATCAGGAGAACTGGAACGCCTTCACGTTCCTCACCCACGATTTCAACGACAAGGTCTCGGCCTTCGCGCAGCTCATGGGCTCGGACGAGAAGACCCGCTATCTTTATGCGCCGACCTCGGCCCAGCCGACCAGCACCGCGGTGTCGGCCAGCTTCGAGACGGCGATTCCGAACAATGCGCAGAACGGCCTGGCCGCGCCCACGCTCATCATTCCCGCCTCGAACCCCTACAATCCGTTCAAGGAGAACCTCACGAGCTTCCTGATGCGGGCCGACCCGAGCCATCCGCGCATCTTCGATGTCGAGTCGCAGGCCGTCACCGTCACGGGCGGCCTCAAGGGCAAGCTCTGGGGCGACTGGACCTGGGAAACCGCGGGAACGTACAGCCACGACGTCTTCACGCAGACGCAGGAGAACACCCTGCGCGCGGATGACCTCCAGAACGCCCTCAACGGCACCCTCTACGGCGAGACCGGACTCTACCTGAACCCGTTCGGTCCGTCGAACCCCGCCCTGCTCAACGCCCTCTATTTCAACAGCACCAACCTCTATCGGAGCACCGGCTATGACTATGACGCGTCGGCCACCGGTTCCCTCTTCGAGATGCCGGCCCTGTTCGACCTGCCCGCCCCGGGCAGCGTCGGTCTCGCCGCCGGCCTGGAGTGGCACCAGGACCTGCTCAATGCGATGCCCGACAGCAGCAATCTGGTCGGAACGAACAACGGCTCGCCGTTCACCGGCGAACGCAGCGTGACCTCCGAATACGCCGAGGTGGACGCGCCGATCCTGAAACGCTACCTGGAGGTGCAGGCCGCCGTCCGCCACGAAAACTACAGCGACTTCGGCGGGACGACCAAGGACAAGTTCGCGTTCGGCTCGCAGCTGACCGATTTCTTCAAGCTGCGCGGATCGTACTCGCAATCGTTCAAGGCCCCGGACCTCGGGCAGCTTTACGGGGGCGGAGTCAATTACGGCACCGCCACGACCGATCCGCTCAATCCCTCGGTCCCCAGCCAGCGCTACCAGCAGATCATCCATCCGAACCCGAATCTGCAGCCCGAGGAAGGCCGCATCCTCTACCTCGGGGGGGTCTTCGACCTGGGCCAGGCGGTGAAGGGGCTGAGCCTGTCGGTCGACTACACCAATATCACGGTGAACAACGCGATCGTCCCGATCTCCAGCTACACCCCGGCGCAGATCTTCCAGTACTTCCCCAATCTGGTCGTCCGCAATCCCAACACGAACCTGATCTCGTACTTCAATCTGACGCCCTTCAACGGAGTCGCCTATTACTACCGCGGCTTGGACTTCAGCCTCGATTACGTCATTCGCCGCACCGTCGCCGGCGACTTCAAGCTGACCCTGCAGGCCACCCGGGTGTTGTACCTCGCGAACAATCCCGGCACGGGCCAGGGCGACATCAATTACGTCGGTCACTACGGCTTCGGCGGCGAAGTCGAGCGCTGGACCGGCAATGCCGAGGTGAGCTGGCTCTACGGCAAGTGGGGCGCCAGCCTCGCCGCGCTCTACAAGGGCCCCGTCCTGGCCGATGCCAACGGCACGGTGGCGGCCGGCACCGCGTGGGGCGTGAATCCCATCGCCCTGTTCAATGCGACCCTGTCCTACACGCTGCCCTGGGATATTCGCGCCACCGTCAGCTGTAACAACCTCTTCAACACCCAGCCGCCGGCCAACGGCGTCATCGCTCCCTCCGCCGGCTTCGACCTCGCCAGCTACGGCGAATGGGCGGAAGGCCGCTTCCTGTCGATCAAGCTGCAGAAGAAGTTCTAACCCGCCGGCGCGACCGTCCCATCCACCCGCTCAGGGTGTGACGGGCGCGGGCGCCGACCAGGTCGCGGCCGAACCGTCCGCAGCAATCTCGAACTTCGGGCCGGCTGTGCCGCCCACGGTGGCGAGGCGCTCCAGGATCGCCCTCCCCTTGGCCCCACCGGCGAGGTGGGGCCAGCCGCGGGTGGCGAGGAAGTCGGGCCCCGGCTCCCCTTTGTCGTTCAAGATGATCGGCTGGAGCCGGAGCGCCCGCACCCGCCCATGGGCGCCGAATTCGCCGCTCGCCACCACGCCCTCCCACGTGGCCGGATCGGGCCAGAGGTCGTCGGCGCTGGTCTGGAACGCAAAATTGCCCAAGCCGTAGAAGATGGGGTGGCCGTGATAGATCTCGACGCCGTGGAGGATCGGCTCCCCGTGTTCGACGAATGCGTCCGCCCCGGCGTCGATGCAGCGATGGGCCAACGCCTTCATCCAGGCGGCGGTCTTCGTCATCGGCGTTTCCCAGTAATGATTGTGCTGATAGACGATCACAAAGTCCGATTGCGCCGCGGCCGCGGTCACGGCGCCGAGGATACGATTCACGTCCTCCGGGAAGGCGGTCTTGGTCTTTTCGTCGAAACGGAGTTCGTTGACGCCGGGTCGGTCCGCCGTGGCCGAGCCTCCGACCCGGATCTTGCCGGAGGCGAACGCGACCAGCGCCACCCGGCCATGGGGCGTGATCAGCACCGCGGGAGCCGCGGCGGCGGCCAGCGTTCGGCCGGTGCCGGCGTGGACCAGGTGACGGGATTCGAAGGCGGCCAACGTGGAAACGATGCCCCCGGTGTCGAGGTCGCCGGCATGATTGCCGCTCAGCGCAAACAGATTGAAGCCTTCGGCCGCCAGGCCGTCGAGGGCCGCGCCGTCAGTCGTGTGCAGCAACGCCGGTGCGCGGGTCGGCTGCCCCGCCCCCGGACCCTTGATCACCGCCTCGAGCTCGGTAAAGGCGACGTCGTGTCCCGCCAGGACCGGCTGCAAATCGTGGAAACTCGCGGGCGCGGTCAGGCGGACGTCGTGCCGGACGAGCGCCTGACCGGCGAAGACGATGCGCAGCGGCTCGGCGCCATCGGCCGCCCCCCCTTCGGCGCGCAACGCGGGCACGGCGGCCGAGGCCGCGAACGCGGCGGCCAAACCGAGACAACCTCCGGCGATCCGCCGCGCCGCCGTAGGACGGCCGTCGGAGTTCCTCAGCCCGATCCGTCTCAGCCTCTCGGCCCATCTTGACACGCAAACTGCATTGTTCCGGCTAAGGCACGCGGCGCCACGGTGGGAGGGCGGGATCGAGGCGGGGATGGGCATCCCCCACGAAGCGAGCGGGGGCGGAAGGCGAACAAGCCAAATTTCTACAACGCGCGTTGATTCTCTCAATGATCGTTGGAGGCTGGCCGCCACTCTCCCCGCGCCGCCCCCCCCTATTCGGTCCGACCCGCCTATTTTTCCCGGAGCAGGGACGCCGCCTACCCCACCCCTTTAAATATTCGGGCTAACTGGATGGCCGGCGAACCGATTGCCCGGACCGGCGCGGCCGGGCTCCGATAGTCGTGGTGTTGGGCCGCCAGCGCGGGTAGGCTGACCGACTCAATGAGAGACGACTACCTCAAAGCCGCCCTTAAGGTGGTCGACGATCCGAATATCCTGGTCAACGTGGTCTCCCGCCGCGTCAAACAACTCAAGCGCGGCAACCGACCCTTGGTCGAATCGTTGGAGAAGCTGTCGCCGGAAGATACCGCCCTCCGCGAGATCATCGAAGGCAAGATCAGCTTCGAACTCGCGACGGTCGAGCAGTTGGCCGACCTTTAGCGCTCCCCGCTCCCGCGGGTTCGGCCGCGGCCGCCGGCTCCGACCAGCCGGATTTCGCCGGGGGCGATCACGATTCGCCGCTCCCGGTAAAGCGCGCCGATCGCCTGCTTGAAGGCCTTCTTGCTGGCGCCAAACGCCTCGCGAATCGCCTCGGGCGAACTCTCGTCGCTGAGGGCGAGTTTTCCGCCGTGGAACGACAGCGCCTCCAGAATATGCTCCCGCAACGGCGCAATGCGGCGATAGCCCGCCGGGTGCAGCGAGAGATCAATCTTGCCGTCGGGCCGCAGCGCCCGCACATAGCCCTCGACGCGCTGGCCTACGGCCAAAGATCCGGGGAGCTCGTTGTGGTAAAGGAGCCCGCGATGCGCGCCGGCGATGATGGCGTTGTAACCGAGGGCCGTGCGATCCGCGATCAGCAGCGGCACCGCCTGGCCCGCCGCATAATTCGGCGGCGTGAGATCGAGATGGCGCCCCAGCCGTGTCGTCGCGATCAGCCGGTCGGTGCGCGGGTCGACGAGAATATAGGCAACCACGCATTCGCCCGGTCGGACCCGCCGGGCCTGCTCGCGCCGGGGGAGCAGCAGATCCTTGCTCAGCCCCCAATCGAGAAACGCGCCCAGCCGGTCGTCGGCGCTGACGACCCGCAGCGCCGCGAACTCACCCAACCCCGCACGCGGCGTCTCCGTGGTCGCGACCAGGCGGTCCTCCGAGTCGCGGTGCACGAACACCTCGATCGCTTCGCCGGCCAGCGTGCCCCGCGGGACGTAACGACCGGGCAGCAGGATCTCGCCCAACGGGCCGCCATCGAGATAGACCCCGGGCGTCGCGATCCGCAGCACGCGCAGCGCACTGCGCCGGCCGATCGACACGGTCATGCGTCCGGCCCGCCGCCCGCGATCTTTTCGTTCCGTGCGGCGCTCGCGTGCATCGGACGACCGTGAGCCAAACGTCGGCGCGGCGCAAGCGGCCGTTGCGCTGAGCCGCGATCCGGCCGGGCCTCGTCCCCCTTCGGACCCACCTGCGGGATCAGCCCGCAGCGCGGGGCTCAGCCGCCGCCTTGACTTGGGTCAAATGGAAGGCTTCGACGATCGAACGTTGCGCCAGCTGCTCAAGCTTTCGATTCGCTTCCGCCAATTCGGCCAAGGTTTCAGCCAAGGCCGCTCCCACCGCAACGGCCCCGAGCGGGAGGGCATAGGCCGCCGCGACCCGGTAGGCGGCGAGCTTGTAACTCACGATCCTCTGGCCGATCCCGAGTAGATTGGCATCGCGCACCGCATTGGGCCCGATCTGGTGGCTGGCTTCCTCCCCTTCGTCCAGCACGCCCTTCATCGCCCGGCATTCCCGGACGCTGGGAGCGGATCCGAGCAGCTTGAGGGCGCGAGCCAGGCGGTCGCCGCCGACCTCGGCCCGCGTCTGACCCTCGCGGAAAAGCTCCTTCACCTCCGGACGGGTGGCGGACCGGGCCAGCTTCGGCCAAGCCTTCTGCAAGCGGATCTCCGCCTGATGAAGAATGTGCAGATCGAGAATGAGCAAGTCTCTCAGCGAACCGATAATGGCCATGGATCAAAGGTGTGACGGGAGCGGCTGGAGCCGGTTACGCCTCCCCCCGCCTTTGACAACCGCCGGGTCCGATGGAGCCCTAGCCCCGGCGTATTCGGGCATTCAGCACGACGCACCCACCCCGGCGGCCTCCTGGCCCGGACCTTCCATCAAGGAGGGAAGCCTGTTGGGGTTAGCGCAACCGTTGCCGCGCCGGGGACCAGCACGTGGTGCGACCGCCGATCTCGGCTCGCTGCAAGGGTCCGCCCGTCCGGGGGCAGCGACCGCCCGCCTCCCAGCGGTGCCAGAACAGCCAGGTCTGCGGTATGCGGAGGTTGAGGGATTCGGGTAACGATCCACCCACGCCCGCGATGCGGGCGAGCGCGAGCCGGCAGACTTGCCGGCATTCGCGCCAGAGCCGGCCCTGTTCGGCGGTCGACAAGGATCCTCCCGCGCGCCGGGGGTGCAGGCCGGCGCGCCAGAGGATTTCATCCGCCATCCAATTGCCGATGCCGGGAAACCGTTCCTGCATGAGCAGGATCGCCTTGATCGGCGCGGCCCGCCGTCGCTGCAGGAAGGCGGCGAGCCCCGCCCGCGTAAATCCGTCCGACAGGATTGCCGGAGCGAGGTCCGTCCACCACCGGGGCGCGCCGGCCCCGCCATCGAAACGGACGCGGCCGAACATCCGGGGGTCGGAGAAAACCAGCGACGCACCGCCCGTGGCGAGCACGAGGTGATCGTGGCGCGCCGGCCGATAGTCGCCGGCCGCCACCGACAATTCGCCGCTCATGCCGAGGTGCAGGCCCAGCCAGGCGTCGCCGCTGAACCGCACCAGGATCTGTTTGGCCGCCGCCGCGGATGAACGGTAACGGGCGCCGGTCAGGCCGCGCCGCAGCGCCGCCACGTCCGCACCCCGAAAGACCTTGGCGGCCGGATGGACGTGGACGCACCGCACCCGGCTCCCCCGCGCGGCCGCGTCCCAGCGCCGCCGGTAATACTCGACTTCCGCAAGTTCCGGCATCAGTCGGCCAGCGGACGCGAAATCGCGTCGATCCTGGTCATGACGGCCGGCGTCAGCGCGTCCAGCAGTTCAAGGGCGCGCAGATTCTCGCGCAGCTGTTCGACCCGCGAGGCCCCGAGGATGACCGTACTGACATGGGCATTCTTCAGGCACCACGCGATCGCCAGGCACGGAAGATTGCCGCCCAACTCCCGGGCGATCGCCTCGAGACGCGGGAGGGCCGCGAGCTTCGGCTTGAGCGCGGGATCCTGCAGGAGAGCGTCCCGCAGCCACTCCAGACCGGGCGTCTCGAGCCGGCTGCCCGACGGCACCCCGGCCGCATACTTTCCGGTCAGCAGCCCGGAACGCAGCGGGGACCAGATCGTGGTGCCCAAGCCGGGTGCGCGGTAGAGCGGGGCGTACTCCCGCTCCACTCGTTTCCGGCAGAAGAGGTTGTACTGCGGCTGCTCCAGGACCGGAGCGTGGAGGCCCAGGCGCTTGCAGATGGCGTGGGCGCGCCGAATCTGCACCGCGCTCCACTCGCTGGTGCCCCAATAGAGGACCTTCCCCTGCACGATCAGGTCGTGCATCGCGCGGCAGGACTCCTCGATCGGCACCACGGGATCGGGGCGGTGGCAGAGATACAGGTCGAGATAGTCGACCTGCAACCGCCGCAGAGCCGCGTGACACGCTTCGACGATGTGCTTGCGGGAAAGGCCCTCCTCGTTCGGTCGGTCTCCCTCGGCGCCGAAAAACACCTTGCTGGAAACGAGGTAGCTGCTCCGCCGCCAGCCGGACTTCCGCAAAATCGCGCCCATGACCGTTTCGGCCCGCCCATCCGCGTAGGATTCGGCGTTGTCGAAGAAATTCACGCCGGCGTCATAGGCGGTGTGGAGCAGCTGCTTGGCGACGGGATCGCCGATCTGCTTGCCGAAGGTCACCCAGGCGCCGAAGGAGAGCGCGCTGATCTGGAGACCGGTCTTACCCAAGGGTCGGTAAATCATCTTCATGGCCGGACAGCATGAAGGATGAGCGCCGCGGCCGCCAACCCGCAATTGCGCCTAGGGCGCGACCTGCGGCACCGGCTGCAATTTGGCGATGTCCAGGCGTCGCCGGATCAAGCGCGCGCGGATCGATTGCGCCACGGCGGCGTCGAGCGTCGTGGTCCGGGCCATGATCCAGAGCAGGCTGCCGGTCGCGTTCGAGACGACCGCCCAGCGATAGTCCGGATCCAGCTCGATGACCCGGTAGTCCGACTCGAGGGGCCACAGGAATCGGACCGCCCACTCCGCCTTCGTGTCGGGAGCGATCACGCGGGCGGTGCCATTCCACACGCGCTCGGTGCCGGTCAACGCGTCCCGTCGGAAAATGAAGGCCACCTTGATGCGGCCATCCTTGCGCAACTCGTAATTGTCGGAGGCCGCCACCTTCCCGTTTTCCAGAAAGTAGGGGATGCGATCGATGATGTACCAGCGGCCCATGTAACGCGCGAGATCGACGTACGGGACGGTCGAAACGTCGGGCTTGGGGTGGGACGGCGCCGTCGCGCAGCCGGCCAGCAGCAGGGGAAGCAGGAGAAGGGTCGCACGCATGGAGAGAGACAGGATGATTGGCCGGCGGACCGCCGCAAGCGACCCCCACCGTTCGACCCCCGGCGCCGGGCCCGGGTTCCAGTCGATCTCCGGCCGGCCGAGCGACGGCCGCCCCCGGGGCCTCGTCCCGCGCGCCTCACTCCCCGACCGCCGGCGTGATTCCGATCAACAGGCTCTCCTCATGGTCCAACAGACGTTGGAGGGGCCGATGGACCTCGTCGAGGATGGCGCCCGTCCGCCAAAGTTGATCGAGGGCGGCGCGTTCGGCGTGGAGCGCCGCGGTGCGAAATTGGTGGTCGGCCGCCCGCCGGCGGCCCGCGCTCTTCCGCGTCTCGCCCTCGGTCGTCAGAATCGCCAGGCGTTGCTCGTATTCCGCCAGCACATGCCCGAGCGCCGCCGTCTGCTCGGGCGTGGTGGTGACCGCCTCCAGCGCGCGCAAGGCCTTCAGCCCGGCCTCGACCGCGGCCATGCGGGCGAGCCGCTCTTCGTGGGGACGGCTTTCGTCTTCGCGCAAGCCCAGCCGGCGGATGAGCGCCTCCAGTGTCATCCCCTGGAGCAGCAGCGTCACGGCAATCACGCCGAAGGCCAGAAAGATGACGATCGAGCGGCGGGGGAACGGCGCCCCGTCGGGCAGCAAGAGCGGAATCGAGAGGGCGCCCGCGAGCGTCACCGTGCCGCGCATGCCCGCCCAACCGACCACCGCCATCCCCGAGAGTTTCAGGCGCCGCTCCCGCTCCGCCGGCTTGGACAGCAGGAACGGAAGGTGCATCGCCGGAAAGATCCAAACCAGGCGCGCGGCGATCGCGGCCCCGGCGACGCCCGCGACAAACCCGCCGAGTTGCGGCAGCGTGTAATCATGGCGGACCGAGGCGAGCAGATGGGGGAACTGCAGCCCCAGCAGCACGAACGCGATGCCATTCAGCCAGAAGATCACGAGACTCCAGACGCTGTAGGCGATCTGCCGCGTCTCCGCCGTCATCCGCACCGGATCGCGCCAGCCGCTGTACAGGCCGGCGGCCACCACCGCGAGCACCCCCGACACCTCCATCCGCTCGGCCACCAGGTACGCCGCATACGGCGTCATGAGCGAGAGCGTGGTCTCGATGAAGGCGTCGGAGACGTTCATCCGTCCGAGCAGGTCCCGGATCTTCCCGATGGCGTAGCCGATCGCGAGCCCCGTCGCGAAACCCCCGGCGGCCAGCAGCGAGAACTCGACCGCCAGCCGGTGCAGCGAAAATGTCCCGGCCACCATCGCCCCCAACGCGAACTTGAACGCGACCAGGCCGCTGGCGTCGTTCATCAGGCTCTCGCCGCTCAGGATGGTCGTCAGTCGCGCGGGCACCCGCAGTCGTTCCGTGATCGCGCTCACCGCCACCGCGTCCGTCGGCGAGACGATCGCGCCCAGGGCGAAGGCCATCGCCAGCGGCAGCCCGGGCACGAGCCAATGAGCGACCAGCCCCACGACGACGGTGGTGAAGGCCACCAGCCCGATCGCGAGGAAGAGGATCGGACGCCGCGCGCGCGCGAATTCGCGCAACGGCATCAACCAGCCGTCCGAAAACAAAAGCGGCGGGAGAAAACACAGGAAGAAGAACCCCGGTTCCAGTGCCAGCCGCGGAAACACCGGCACCAGCGCCGCCCCCACGCCCCCCAACAGATAGGTGATCAACTGCGGCCAGGGCAGCCCCCGCGCCACCACGCTCAGCGCGGCGACCAGCGAGAGCAGGATGAGGGCATGCTGGAAGGCGATCACGCGCCCTCACCTGAATCCAGGCCGACCGGATGGGCAAATCGCAAAAAAGCCGTTCGATTGTCACGGTTCTTGCTAACTACGTCTACGTAACGCTTCCCCCGTTATGTCCTGCTTCAACCGTTTCGTCCTGCCCGGTTTGATCGTCGCGCTCGCCGCCGCGTGCCATCGCGAGGGCGCCGCCGTCTCGGTGCGCCCCGGCGCCCGGTCCGTGCCCGCGGTGGCGGTCGTGCTCGGCCAGGCCCAACGCCGCGACACGCCCCTTTATCTGAACGGCATCGGCACCGTCGCCGCCTTCAATACGGTCACGATCCGGACGCAGGTGGACGGGCAGCTGCAGCGGGTCGCATTTCAGGAGGGCCAGGAGGTGAAAGCGGGCGACCTGCTCGCCGTCGTCGATCCCCGGCCCCTGCGCGCCGCGCTGGATCAAGCGAAGGCGAAGCGCGCCCAGGACGTCGCCCAGCTCGCCAGCGCCACCGTCACCTACGATCGCAATTACTCCCTCGGCAAGCAGGGCCTCGTCGGCCAGCAGACGGTCGACACCGAGAAGGCGGCCGAAGACCAGATGCGCGCGATGGTCCAGGCGGACGAGGCGGCCATCGAGCAGGCGACCGTGCAACTCGGCTATACGGAGATCCGGGCGCCGTTCGACGGCCGGGTGGGCTTGCGCCAGATCGATCTCGGCAACATCGTCCACGCCTCCGATCCGAACGGCCTGGTCGTGCTCACGCAGCTGAAACCGATCGCGGTGATCCTGACGTTGCCGCAGCAGAATTGGCCGCAGGTCCAGGAGATCATGCGGCGTAAGCAAGCCATTCCCGTGGAAGCGTTCGGCGATCAGGACCGACTGGTGGGGCTCGGTGTGCTGGCCGTCGCCGACAATCAGATCGACACGACCACGGGCACGATCCGGCTGAAGGCGGTCTTCCCCAACGAGCAGCTGGCCCTGTGGCCGGGCCAGTTCGTCAACGTGCGGCTGCGGGTCGAAACCCGGAAGTCGGCGGTGGTCGTCCCCGCCAGCGTCGTCCAGCGCGGCCCGCAGGGCACCTACGCCTTCGTCGTCCGGAAGGACCAGACCGTCGAGGTGCGCCCGCTGAAGGTCGGTCAGATCGACGGCGGCTGGGCGCTGATCGAGGACGGCCTGAAAGACGGCGAAGTCGTCGTGGTCGACGGTCAGTACAAGCTCCAAGCGGGCACGCCGGTCGTGGCGGCGGGTGGACCGGGCGCCGGCGCCACCAAAGCGGCCAAGCCGCCCAAGGCCTGACGGGCCGGCCGATGAATCTGTCGGAAATCTTCATCCGCCGGCCGATCGCGACGTCGCTGCTGATGGTAGGGGTGGTCCTGATCGGACTGCTCGGTTACCACCAGTTGCCGATCTCCGCGCTGCCCAGCGTGGATTTTCCGACCATCCAGGTCACGACCCAGCTGCCCGGCGCCTCGCCCGAAGTCATGGTGTCGTCCATCACGACGCCGCTGGAACAGCAATTCGGCCAGATCAGCGGCCTGAGCTCGATGAATTCGGTGAGCTCGTTCGGGGTCAGCACGATCACGCTGCAGTTCAATCTCGAACGCAGCATCGACAGCGCCTCGGAGGATGTGCAGGCCGCGATCAACGTGGCCACGGGCGTGCTCCCGACCAATCTGCCCAGCCCGCCGGTTTACAACAAGGTCAATCCCGCCGATGCCGCCGTCCTGAGCCTCGCCGTCGTCTCCGACACCCTGCCGATCGACCAGGTGAACGATTACGCGGATACGCTGCTGGCGCAGAAGCTGAGCGAGGTCAGCGGCGTCGGCTTGGTCACGATCGAGGGCAACCAAAAGCCCGCCGTGCGGGTCCAGGTCGATCCGGCGGCGACCGCGGCGCAGGGCCTGAGTCTGGAGGATGTCCGCACGGCCCTGGTCCAGGCCAATGTCGACGCCCCCAAGGGGAGCTTCGACGGCCAAGCCCAGTCCTATGCGATCAATGCCAACGACCAGCTGCTCAAAGCGGAGGACTATCGCGCGATCGTGGTCGCCTACCGCAACGGCGCCCCGATCCATCTGCGGGATATCGGGACCGTCGTCGACAGCGTGGAGAACACGCGCCTCGCGGGCTGGTACGGTCGGCAGCCCGCGGTGATTCTGGATATCCAGCGGCAGCCGGGCGCCAACATCATCGAGACCGTCGACCGCATCAAGCGGCTGCTGCCGACCCTGCTGGCCTCCCTGCCTTCCTCCGTCCACGTCCGGATCCTCAGCGACCGCACGACGACGATCCGCGCGTCGGTCGCCGACGTGCAGTTCACGCTGCTGCTGACCGTCGGGCTGGTGGTCCTCGTGATCTTCCTGTTCCTGCGCAAGCTCTGGGCCACCGTGATCCCCAGCGTCGCCCTGCCGATCGCGATCGTCGGCACCTTCGGGCTGATGAGCCTGGCGGGCTTCAGTCTCGACAACCTTTCGCTCATGGCGCTGACGATCGCCACCGGCTTCGTGGTCGACGACGCGATCGTCATGATCGAGAACATCGTCCGCCATCTCGAGGCCGGGGAGGAGCCGATGGAGGCCGCGCTCAAGGGCTCCAAGCAGATCGGGTTCACGGTGGTGTCGCTGACGTTCTCGCTGATCGCGGTGTTCATCCCGCTGCTCTTCATGACGGGGGTGGTCGGCCGCCTGTTCCGGGAATTCGCCATCACCCTGAGTGCGGCGATCGTGGTCTCCGCCTTCGTTTCGCTCACGCTCACCCCGATGATGTGCTCCCGGTTGCTCAAACGGGAGAGCGACGAGCGGCACGGGCGCTGGTACGAGCGCTCGGAGCGGTTTTTCAACGGCATGCTGGCGGCCTATGACACCGGGCTGCGCTGGGTGCTGACCCATCAGCGTTTCACGCTCGGCGTGGCCGTCGTCACCTTCCTCACCACCCTCGTGCTCTACGCGGTCATCCCCAAGGGCCTCCTTCCCGAACAGGACACCGGCCTGATCATCGGGGTGACCGACGCCGCGCAGAACATCTCCTTCCCGGCGATGGTGGCGAGGCAGCGGGCGGTCGCCGACCGCGTGCTCGAGGATCCGGACGTCGTGAGCGTGTCCTCCTTCGTCGGCGGCGGCACGGTCAACGCCACCCTGAACGCCGGCCGGCTCGCGATCACCCTGAAAGCCCGCGACGCGCGCCGGGCGTCCGCGGCGGACATCATCCGGCGGCTGCGCGAGCGGACCGCGGATATCGAGGGCATCACGCTCTACCTGCAGGCCGTGCAGGATCTCCAGATCGACAGCCGGGTCAGCCGCACGGAATACCAGTACACCCTCGAGGATGCCGACCCCGCCGAACTCGCCGTCTGGACGCCGCGCCTGCTGGACCGGCTCCGCGAGGCGCCCGAACTCACCGATGTGGCGAGCGACCAGCAAAACGGCGGCTACCGCATCAACCTCGACGTGGACCGGGAGAAGGCGTCGCGCCTGAACATCCTGCCGCAGGACATCGACAACACCCTCTACGACGCGTTCGGCCAGCGGCAGGTCTCGATCATCTTTACCCAGCTGAACCAGTACCGCGTGATTCTGGAGGTGTCGCCGGGCTACCAGGAGGATCCGGCGGCCCTGGGCAAGATCTACGTCCGCGCCAACGGGCAGGCCGCGACGGCCGGGGCGGGCGCCAGCTCGGGACCGCTGGTGCCGCTGAGCGCGTTCGCGAAGATCCGGATGGGCACCGCGCCGCTCGTCATCACCCACCAGGCCCAGTTCCCGTCGGCCACGATCTCCTTCAATCTGCGCCCCGGCCATTTCCTCAGCGAGGCGGTGGCCGACATCCAGCGGGCGCAACGGGAACTGGCGCTGCCGGAGACGGTGCAGGCGACCTTCTCCGGCAGCGCGGCCGAATTCCAGAAATCGCTGGCGAGCGAGCCCTGGTTGATCGTCGCCGCCATCGTCGTGGTCTACATCGTCCTCGGGGTGCTCTATGAGAGCTACATCCATCCCATCACCATCCTGTCTTCGCTGCCCTCGGCCGGCGTCGGCGCGCTGCTGACCCTGGATCTGTGCGGGATCGACTTTTCGATGGTCGCGCTGATCGGCATCGTCCTGCTGATCGGCATCGTGCAGAAGAACGCGATCATGATGATCGATTTCGCGCTCGAGGCGGAACGCACGCGCGGCCGGCCCCCCGAGGAGTCGATCTACCAGGCCTGCCTGTTGCGCTTCCGTCCGATCATGATGACGACGATGGCCGCCCTGTTGGGGGCCGTGCCGCTCGCCCTCGCGGGCGGCACGGGTTCCGAACTCCGGCAGCCCCTCGGCATCACGATGGTCGGCGGACTGGTCCTCTCGCAGATGATCACGCTGTTCACGACGCCGGTCGTCTATCTCTACATGGACCGCCTCAGCCGCCGCCTGAGGCGGCAGCGGCCGGGGGCGGAAGTCGCCGGTCCGGGCCCGGCCCGCCCGGCGGCGCTGCCCGGCCTCGCCTCGACGGCCCTCGGCGGGGGCGCAACCCACGCCGCGCACTGAAGGCGCCCGCGCCTCGGCCGTGAACCTCTCCGCGCCGTTCATCCGCCGCCCCATCGCGACGTCGCTGCTCGCGACCGGGTTGCTCCTGGGCGGAACGGTGGCGTTCTTTTTCCTGCCAATCGCGCCGATGCCGCAGACCGATTCGCCGACCATCGAGGTGACGGCGAAGCTGCCCGGCGCCGATCCC
>Ga0116230_10002988_pt1 | contig 16364 bp, 18 predicted proteins | sample S1TSphfallax_3_FD_88678 | JGI IMG/M metagenome (GOLD analysis project Ga0116230, IMG submission 88678) | Host-associated microbial communities from peat moss isolated from Minnesota, USA - S1T2_Fd - Sphagnum fallax MG | ecosystem: Host-associated > Plants > Peat moss > Unclassified | place...
ATCCTCAATGGCGAAACGGATCTCAACCCCGGCATTCATGGCCTGATGGTCTATAATGCCAACCCTGTCTCCAATTCGACCGAAACGGCGAGCATCAAGCGCGGCTTGGCGCGTGAGGATCTCTTTACGGTCGTCAGCGAACATTTCATCACCGATACGGCGCGCTACGCCGATATTCTACTGCCTGCAACCATGGCCGCCGAACACGATGACCTGATGTTTTCCTGGGGCCATTTCTTTTTCACACTGAACCAAAAAGCTATCGAACCGCGGGGCGAAACCGTTTCCAACGCCGAACTCTTCCGCAGGTTGGCCGCCCGCTTCGGTTTCACCGACCGGCAATTCACGATGAGTGAATTCGAATTGATGGAAGACTTCATCGATTGGGAGTCGCCGAAACTCGGCGGCATCGGCATGGCCTATTTCCGCGAGCACGGCTATTATCGATTGAACATCGGCGATCCGAAAACCCGTACGCCGCATGCCGAAGGCCATTTCCCGACACCATCCGGCAAGATCGAGTTTTATTCCGAATCGGCGGCGGCGGGCGGGGATTTCGTCGCGCCGCCATTCCGGCAAATGTATATGGCCAAACAGGACGGAACCAAGCTCGATCCGCTGCCGGGCTATGTGGCCGCGAATGAAAGTCCTGAAACGAACCCGGCGCAAGCCACACGTTATCCGCTCAACATCGTTTCACCGAAGAGCCATGGCTTTCTCAATTCGCAATATGCGAACGAGGCACACAAGATCAAATCGCAAGGTGAGCAGACGATTCTCATCAATCCATCCGATGCCACAGCCCGCAAGATTACCCAAGGCGCGGCGGTGCAAGTGTTCAATGATCGCGGCACGTTCCAAGGCAGCGCATCCGTCACCGACGATGTGCCGCCCGGTGTCGTGGTCGCCTCGCTCGGCTATTGGCACGCTTTGAACAAGGATGGCGCGGTCAATACGATCAGTTCATCGGCCTATGGCGGCATGGGACATTGTCCGACCTTCAGCGACAATCTCGTTGAGGTGGGGCTGGCGGTTGACTAGTCGCAGCGCAGGGACTCTATCTTTATCGCTTGTCAAGTCTCATTCTAAGAGCCATATAATGAGCGAGTGGGCCAAACACGGCCCACATTTGATTTTGACGGCTCATGGCTCGGTTGGACGAAAAAGCGCTTGGGGCAAGTCCCAAACAGATAAATCGTGAGCTGCGCAATTTCTCGCGCGCAGCTCAGCTTTTGTCATCAAAACATCCTAGACTGATCAACGAGCACCCAACCGAGTGGATTGGCATTTACAATAAAGACGTTTGCATTTCAGATCAAACCCTTGAAGGTTTGATACAAAAACTAAAAGAACACGGTATAAAACCAAACGATGCAATTATCCGTTTTATTGAAGTCAATAAGCGCAAAATGATTCTTTGACAGATGTTGCATGGGCGTTTTGGAAATACATCCTCCGCTCCATATGTCGAAGGATATTTATATATTCCACGTTTAAATATTACTGGTTTAATATCGTTTCTAATCGATTCCGGCGCTGACGTTACCGTACTGATGCCCATCGATAGCGTTAAAATCGGCATCGATCAGAGGCTTTTGGAAAACGGAAAGTGAAGGCGTAGGCGGGCTTGCCATGAGTTACGAAAAACCCGCCATCATCAGTTTCAGCGATAGAAATTTTACCTATTCATATGCAGTCAACATAGAGATATCCGTACCCACTGAAAATAACGCCCGCTTTCCATCTCTGTTGGGACGAGATGTGATCAATAGATGGCGGTGCACGCTCGACTTTAAACGCAACAAAGTTCGAGCCGAGCCACGTTCCTGGGATTACCGAGGGAAAATTACCTAACACAATTTATGCTAACAGTAATTATTGCCAAGGCCGTTCGGCTCGCGCCTTGACCTCGAAGCTTTCGATCTTGCTCGCCTTTTCCATGGTGAGACCGATGTCGTCGAGGCCGTTCAAAAGGCAGTCCTTCCGGTGCGGATCGACATCGAACTTTACAACGCCGCCATCCGGGCCGCGCACTTCCTGCGCGACAAGATCGACCGTCAAAGTCGCATTGGCGCCGCGCTCCGCATCGTCCATCAGCTTGGCGAGATCTTCCGGCGAAACCTTGATCGGCAAAATCCCGTTCTTGAAACAATTGTTATAAAAAATATCAGCGAAGCTCGTCGAGATCACGCAGCGGATGCCGAAATCGAGCAAAGCCCAAGGCGCATGTTCGCGCGATGAGCCGCAGCCAAAATTATCGCCCGCGACCAGAATTTGCGCGGCGCGATAGGCAGGCTTGTTCAAGACAAAATCCGGGTTTTCCTTTCCAGCGTCGTCGAACCGGAGTTCCGAAAAAAGCCCCGCGGACAAGCCGGTCCGTTTGACCGTCTTCAGATATTGCTTCGGGATGATCATATCGGTGTCGATATTATTGATCTTGAGAGGAGCTGCGACGCCGGTCAGCGTCGTGAATTTATCCATTTTCTCTTGCCCTCGACCCAGGTCCAATCTTTGCCCCGCACATAACCCGCACGCCACGCGTTGTCACGCCTTGAAGGTTTGACTTCATGCGTCATGCTGCTGCTCGATCGCCTCCATGTCTTCATCCGAAAGACCGAAATGATGGCCGATCTCATGCACAAGGACATGGGTGATGATCATGCCAAGCGGTTCGTCATTATCGGCCCAGAAATCGAGGATCGGGCGGCGGTAAAGCCAAATCATATTGGGCATGTCTCCGGTCATCGCGGCACCGCCGGATTGCGCGAGACCCCGGCCCTGAAAGAGGCCAAGCAAATCGAACTCGGTTTCGCATTCCATCAACTCGAGCGTTTCTTCGTCGGGAAAATCATCGACCTGAATGACGAGATCGTCACAGAGCTTGCGGAACCGTTCCGGCAGATGCGCATAGGCCGCGTCCGCGATCGTTTCGAACTCTTCAAGCGATGGCGGCGTCAAGCCTCCCCAATCGGGCTCGGCTTTCAGATTGCCGTTCTGGGCCATTTGTCACCTTCCCATTTTCGCGGCACCGATCCGGTCGCGCCGCCTGATTCGCACGTATAGCGCGCCAGAGCCGCCATGCGGCCGTGTCGCTTCTTCAAAACCGATCACCGTCGCGCGCATGTCGGGCGAGCTTAGCCAATGCGGCACAGCCCGCCGCAACACGCCGCTTTGCTCGAGCGGATCGGCGGATGGCCGCTCGCCTTTACCCGTAATCACAAGCACAAGTTTAGCGCCATCGCGTTGCGCTGCGCTCAAAAAATGCCGGAGCGCGCCGAAAGCAGTGTGCTGGTGCATGCCATGAAGATCGAGCACCGCATCGACTCCTGCTTTGCCTTGCGCCAATTTGGCTTTCAGCCGCCGCTCGACCCCGCTCAAAGCCGGGATCGGCGGGGTGGTTTTCGGAGGTGGAGGCAGAACCTCCCCGGTTATTCGTGAAGCTGGCGGACCCGCCGCAGGCTCAGAGGTTGTGGCGGGCTTTGACGGGTACGGCACCATTTTGCCGCGCCCCGGCGTCACGCTACGGGCAACCGTGATCCAGAGATCGATTTCTTCGTCCGTCAGAGTGCGGGATCGCGGCGTCCGCACCGGAGCGGGATGAGAAAAAGTGGAAGCCGGTTTTTCGGCGCAATCAAATTCATGCAGATTGCGTGAACTTATCTGCATATCTCGCTGTAACTTATTAAATCGATCACGTTTCATGATTTTGGACCGATTCTGTCCAAATCATCGTGATCTAGCGGCTGGGTCTTTTTCATGACGGGTTGTAACCGTCGCGCGGGAGAAAAACCGTAAAGGCGGCGGGATGCCTGAGAGCGCCAGCAAGCGCTCCCGCTTCGTCGCCTGAGCCGAAGAAGAGATCGCCGCGCGCCGCACCCAAAATCGCCGAACCTGTATCCTGTGCGATCAGCATCCGCCTGAATTTTTCGGGGGCCGGAGACCGCCATGGAAGCTCGGCTTCGATCCACATCGGCAAACCATAGGTCCAAATGCCGCGGTCGACCGCGATCGATCGCAAGGGTGTGAGGCCGATGCCATGGCCTCCAATCGGCCCTTCCTGCGGATGCAGCACATCGCTGGCACTGAAAAAAATATAGGATTTGTTGCGCAACATGAGCATAGCGCCTGGTTCTCCGGCGCTTTGCCCTTTTGCTCTGATCCATTGCTTCAAGCCAGCCATGCCAGCCTCTTCCGGCGGGATTTTTTCCTGCTCGATCAGCACCCGGCCAATCGACGTATAGGGATGCCCGTTACGCCCCGCGTAAGTCAGCCGTAATTCAGACCCATCGCGCAGTTTAACCCGCGCGGACCCTTGGACATGAATGAAGAAAGCCTCGACCTTGTCCTTCAGCCAGACAAGCGGGGTGAGACGATGATCGATGGCACCGTTCTCGATCGCCATCCGCTCGGGATAGGGCTCGAGACCGCCCGGTCTGCGTCTTGCCGCCTGCAAAGGCCCTTCCGGCCCGTTGAAACTTTCGCCTTCTTTCAAAGTGACGAGATCGTCAGGCCGCGCGTAAATAGGCGCCGTAAATGCGGCGGTTTCGGCAAGCGACCCTTCGACAACAGGCTCATAATAGCCGGTGAGAAAACCTCTGTCCGGTTTCACGCGATATGGCTCAAAATGAGTTTCGAAGAAAGACCGCGCTTCTTTGCCATCCGCTGGCGGCTGCGCCAAGGCCTTACGGCAAATCTCGATAAAAGCGAGGGGCGGATCGAGGGCCGGACGCAAAGCCGGACTCGCCTCCATGATCGCCTCGCAGGAGGCCGCGAAGACCTGAAAGGCCTCTAAATGGTCCTCATCGGAAAACCCGTCGAGTTCCGCGAAAGGAACGGCTTTATCCGGCACGTGATCGAGATAGGGCAAACCACGCATTGCAACGCCACGCCGCTAACGGGTTTCCGTGGCAATCAGTTTCCAATTTGGATCGCGCGAACCGACGTCGCGGGCAAAAGACCACAGATCATTGACATCGACAATCTTATCCGCGCTGCCCTCGATAATCTCTCCCGTCTTATCGCGGGTCGCCGTAATCAATTTAACCGCGAAAAGCACAGCGACCTGAGCGAGATTGCCGCGCATTTGGACGTGATCAAGGCTGGTTTTATCGATCGAAACCAAAATAGTTTCGACTTTTTCACCGCGCTCCTCGCGATCCGAGATCGCTTTCGCAAAGCTCGCAAAAACGTCGGGTGCGACAAGGTTTTGAAGAACGGCTTTGTTGCCAGCGGCAAAAGCGTTGATGATCATCTCATAGGCCGCTTTTGCTCCTTCAAGAAAATGCTTGGGATCAAAACCGGGGTCCGCGCGTCCAAGCGCTTGAAGTTCATTCCAAAGCGGTGTTGACGGCTCCGCAAAACCCGCCCAGCGCCCCGTGTCCGGCGCGGTTCGTTGGTCTGAGCGGCGATCGTCATTGGCCGCGCCCGGCAGCCTTATGACATTTCCCTCCGGCACAGGCGCATCGCGGCGGATCTCATCGCCCGAGCGCCGCACGAACGGATCGCTCGGCGGTTTTTCATGCCCTGTCCGCATGCCGAGAACCGAACTCAGCTTCCAAACCACGAAAATGGCCAGAAGTGCGAAAATGATTGTCGTGATATCAAAAGGCTCGTGCATCGGATCTCGAAATAACTCGTTAAATTGACGGACAGCGCCAACGCAGTTGCCGGATGCCTATCCGATTATCATATATCCAGCGTCATAGAGACCGGTAAGCCCAATCCCAACCGAGGTTGCCTCTAGTCATTTGGGAAGCAGCTCTCGTCCTGTCCAGCGAAATCAAGCAATAGCGGAGCGAAAGGTAAAATAAGCCCGTTCTCGATAAGAAAAACGCTTATTTTACAGATCGCGGGAATAGCCAAGCTTAAAAAAGAGTCCATTCATGCAGATGAGACGTCATTACGTCGAATTTCCAAAGCAGATCTTGTTCGTCCTTGTTCTCTGGTGCGCGGTCGAACTTGGCGCCTTTATGCTTGTCGTCAGCCTTTTTGGGATTTCCGAAGCGCTTCTGCTTGGATTAACGACAAGCCTCATCGGTTTTTCCCTTTTAAAACGCCTTGGACGAGGCGCCGCCGCGCATCTTCGCCATGTCTTGGATACGAGAGGTTTGGTCATTCAGCCTGGAACCCTCGTCGATGGTTCTTTGGCAGCGATCGGTGCAACGCTTTTGATATTGCCTGGGTTCGTCTCCGACTTGGCTGGTCTCGCTTTATCGGCGCCCTCGGTCCGATTCTGGCTCGCCAGCCGATTGAAAGGCTGGAAACCGGCGCACCATACAGCGCAGCCACGCAGTAGCGTTATCGATCTCGGAGCCCAGGAATGGCGGCGAATCGACGAAGCCTAACCAGATTTACGGGGACATCAATAATTGATGACGCGCCCTAGATGGGCGCGGGCTTTCAGGCGCGGCCGCCAGCTTGTTCCGCTTTCTTTTCCATGCTACCGGCAATGCGGTTTTGGCATAAGCTAAACCTATCTTGCGTAAGGGAATTTGAAATATGGCCGAAGCGAACGGCAATGACGCACAACCCAACAATGGTGTGCCCGCGCTTAACGCAATGGTTCAATATACGAAGGATTTCTCTTTCGAAAATCCCAATGCGCCGCGCTCTTTGGGACCGCAAACCAAGGCTCCAAACATCGCCATCCAAGTCAATGTGAATGCCAAACAGGTCGCCGAGGCCGATTTCGAGGTCGAAATCCTCCTCGAGGGTTCAGCTGGCGAAGCAGCGGATCTCTTGTTCAAGTTCGAATTGAATTATGCCGGGATCTTTCGCCTGCAGAACATTGCCGCCGCCGACCAGCATCCAGTTATCATGATCGAATGCCCAAGATTGCTGTTTCCATTCGCCCGCCAGATTATCGCGGACGCTGTGCGCAATGGCGGCTTCCCTCCGCTTTATATTGACCCGATCGATTTCGCTTCGCTTTACCGGCAGAAAATGGCGGAAGTCGCGGCGAGCGCCCCGAGCGCCGCACCCAATTAGCCCATGTTGCTGCGCAACATAGAGCATGTTCCGCAAAAGTGTGCGCGGTTTTGCGAAAAGAACATGCTCCAACATATTGATTTGGAGCGAATTCTTATCGCTTGGGTGGGTCCACCCAAGCGATAAGCGCTCTAAGTGACGCAATTACGTTTCGGCGGGGTGTACCGGCAGCTTGAATTGGTACCAGATAGCTTTATCGCCGAGAGTTTCAATAAAAGCGCGATGACGCTGGATCTCTCCAGCCGCTATGGCGGAAGACAGCGGTACTGGCCTCGTTTTGAAAAAATGCCCGGATTGAGCATCTGAACCCTGATTTGGGCCGCCGAGCAAAAGATTGGCCTGACGGCCTCCCAATAATTCGGCATAGACCTCGGCTAAGATCTCCGCATCGAGCAAAGCCCCATGCTTCGTCCGGCGTGAATTATCGATCCCATAGCGGACGCAAAGCGCATCGAGACTGTTTGAGGCTCCCGGATGACGGCGCCTCGCAATCGTCAAACTATCGACGACGCGGTCCGGACCGATCGCTGGCAATCCCAGCCAAGTCAGCTCGGCATTGATGAAGCGCATGTCGAATTCAGCATTATGAGCGACCAGCTTCGCGTCGCCGATTAACTTCAAAAAATCATCCGCGATATCGGCGAAAACTTGTTTTCCCTTGAGAAACTCCGCTGAAATCCCGTGGACCTTAAAGGCTTCCTCGGGCATATCCCGTTCTGGATCGATATAGACGTGAAAATGCTGACCAGTCGGAATGAGGTTGAAGATTTCGATACAACCGATCTCGATGATTCTATGGCCATTGGCCGGGTCCAAGCCCGTCGTTTCCGTGTCGAAGACGATTTCCCGCATCTGTTCTAGGTCTCTGACTGAGCCTTTGGCCCGATAAACTTCTGCAAAATAGTACGGACCTCCGCCTCGGCTGAGGCCAAGCCGAGACTCGTATCGATAATGAAGTCGGCTTTCTTCCTTTTGTCCCCATCCGGCATTTGCCGCGCCAATATGGCGGCGATGCGCGCCTCTGTCATGTCTGGACGTTCGCTTAACCGGCGCTTTTGCACGGATTCCGGCGCCGTGACCAAGACGATGGCATCGACCTTCACATTTCCCGTCTCAAGCAGGAGCGGAATATCGAGAACGACAAGCGGGAGACCGCGGATTTTTGCATCGCACACAAATGCGTCCCTGGCGGCAGCAACCATCGGATGAACGATCGATTCTAATTTTTGCAATGCAGCATGATCGCCTAAAACTTTCGCCGCGAGTATTGTCCGGTTCACCGCACCATCACGTGTAGTGCCTGGGAATGCGGCTTCGATGAGCGGTACCGCTTCATGCTGGTAAAGCCGATGAACCGTGGCATCCGCATCGAAGACCTCGATGCCTTCTGCCCGAAAAAGGTTGGCCGTGGTCGATTTTCCCATGCCAATCGAACCCGTGAGGCCCAAAACGATCATTTGAGAGCGCTGTGTATGTCGGCTTCGACCAGATCTCTGAGCTCGGGCGTCACCTCCGGCCTCTGGCCGAACCAATGTTCGAACCCTGGAACAGCTTGATTGAGGAGCATGGACAGCCCGCCGACACAGCGCAAACCACGCCTTCGCGCTTGCAGCAATAAGGGCGTTTCCAACGGCACATAGACGATATCGTCCACCACAGCATCACCGGGCAAAGGGTTGAGATCGATTTCCAGCGAGGGCTGACCAGCCATCCCAAGCGAGGTCGTATTGACCAGAATATCGGCTTTGATCATGGCCTCGCTAAGCTTTGTCCAAGGCCAAGCCAAGACGCCAGGGCCAAATCGTTTCGCCAGCTGGGCAGCCCGCTCAAAAGTGCGATTGACGATTAAAATCTCTTTTATGTTGCGCAGCAAAAGCGCTTGCACGATCGCTTTCGCTGCGCCGCCCGCACCGAGAACGACCGCTTTTTGCCCGTTCCTATCCCAATCTTTGGTTTCTGAATCCAAACCTGCCAGAAAACCTTCAATATCTGTATTATCCCCCCAAAGTTCTCCTCCTTCTATCCACAAGGTATTCACAGCTTGCAGCTTTGTGGCAGTCTCTGTCCGGCGCGTCGCAAGCGTGAAAGCCATTTCCTTATGCGGCAGGGTCACATTGCCGCCGCGCAGATCTTTGGCCGCGAGATTGCTGACAAAATTGGTGAAATCGGCCGGCGCGACCTCGGCACGTCCATAACTTCCCTCAATACCAAGCTTCTCTAGCCAATAATTATGGATGAGCGGAGAGCGGGAATGTTTGACCGGCCAGCCGATCACACAGGCGCGGGGTGGAATAGTGCTCATCGCAGAAGACTGCCTTCGTTGCGCAAAAAATCCAGAATGGGAATGAGCGGCAGGCCCATGATCGTCGCATGATCGCCTTCGACGCGGTCCAGGACATGAATGCCAAGACCCTCGATCGCGCCAGCTCCGACGCTGGAGAGAAGATCGCTTCCCGCCTCTGCGACATAGGCCGCGATAAATTCTGGACAAAGCACCCGGCAGCTCAAGCGCGCAATTTGCACCGCTTCGACCAGGATTTTTCCATTCTTTGCGATGCAGAAAGCCGAATGCAATTCATGGGTCCGCCCGGACAGAAGACTAAGATGCTCAGCAGCTTCCGCAAGATCCTTTGGTTTCGCAAAGAGCCTTCCGTCGAGATGCAAGACCTGATCGGCCCCGATGACTAGATGGTTTGGCTTTAGCGCGCTTACTGCCAGAGCTTTGGCCCGCGCGAGTTCCGCCGCGACGGCGGAGGCCCCAGCTTTCTTAGCAAGAAGTCCCGCCTCGATCGCCCTTTCGTCGATTTTAGCATCGATAGATTCAAATGGGAGCCCCGCCGCGGTTAAAAGCGCCCGCCGCGCTGTGCTTTTCGAAGCCAGAACGAGCGGCAAGGGGTTTTGCCATAAAGCCATTAGGAGAGCCATGTGCTGCGTATTGGGTCAAGCCTGCGCGATGAATTTCAAGGAATGCACCCGGTAGAGATCGATGATCGCGGCCGCTGTCTCTTCGATGGAGCGGCGTGTCACATCGATTGTCGGCCAGCCCAATTCGGCAAATAACCTGCGCGATTGCGCGACTTCATCTGCCACTGCGAGCCGGTCGACATAAAGCGTTTCATGCGTGGCATTCAAAGCCAGAAGCCGGTTTTCCCGCATTTGCACGATCCGTTCAGGCGAGGCGAGGAGCCCGACCACCAAAGGATGTTTCAACTTCCGCACGGAGGGCGGCAGCGGCACATTTGGCACCAGCGGAATATTGGCCGTTTTGATGCCGCGATTGGCGAGATAGATGCTGGTCGGGGTTTTCGAGGTCCGGCTCACCCCGATCAAAAGCACATCGGCATCTTCATATTCGTCGATTTGCTGACCGTCATCATGCAAGACGGTGTAATTCAAAGCATCGATCCGGCGAAAGTAATCGGCGTTGAGCATATGCTGCGCACCCGGCCGGGGCGTCGATTCCATCCCGATATAGGATTGGAAAAGGTGCAGAATGGGCTGCAAAATCGATAGACAGGGGACGCCTATTCTCTTGCAAGCGTCTTCCAGGGCTTGCAGCAGATCCTTATCGACCAGGGTAAAAAGCACCATCCCGGGCGCGGCTTCTATCTCAGCGATGGCCTTATCGAGCTGAGTGCGCGTGCGAACCAATGGATAAATATGCTCGATCGACGAGACACCTTGATATTGCGCTGAGGCCGCGCGGCTGACCGCGATCAAAGTCTCGCCGGTCGCATCCGACACAAGATGAAGATGGAAGTAACTAAGGCCCACGTCAGCGCCCAATCGGTTATCCCGAAGGCTCGGGAAAACAGCGGATATTGGTGGATAAACCGTCGACCGCTTCGAGTCCAAACTCAATACGGGGATAAAAGGCGGGCTCCGATCCACATAGAGACGAACGGCTTTTTGAAAACCGCATAGATGTGAATAAAGCAGATGAAGCCAAACGCATGTGACAACCAATGTGCATCACGCTACGGCGCTATTGAATTGGTTAAGATTTGGTTAACACTCTGGCTTCATCGGTTTTCCAGTGGAAAACAAGGATAAGCGGCACAGCCATCATGAATTGTGAATCCATTGGAATAAGCGTAATCCAACATCCAGTCTTAAAAGAAACAGATTCAAAGATTCAAAATAGGTTTGAATGGGTTTAGAGCCTCTCTCTCCCAGCAAGGCCAAGCCTTTCTGTAATGTGTTCGATCATCAGATCGTTTCACCGCCGCCTGTCTGGCTGATGCGGCAAGCTGGACGCTACCTGCCGGAATATCGTGAAATCCGCGCCAAGGCGGCCTCTTTTCTCGATTTTTGCTACACGCCTAAATTCGCGGTGGAAGCCACGTTGCAACCAATCAGAAGATTTGGTTTCGACGCAGCTATTCTCTTCTCCGATATTCTCGTCATACCGGATGCACTCGGTCAAAAGGTCAGTTTTGAATCAGGTGAAGGCCCAAGGCTCGATCCGCTGACGATTGCGGCGGATTTTGCCAAACTGCCGGACCAAATAGACCTGGCCAAATTGGCACCTGTATTTGAGACAATCGAAAGGGTGAAATCCGCGCTTCCGCCAGAGACTGCCTTTATCGGTTTTTGTGGAGCACCTTGGACCGTTGCCTCATATATGATCGCGGGAAAAGGGACGCCCGATCAGGCCCCAGCCAGGCTTTTTGCTTATCGGGAAAGCCAGCTCTTTCAAAAGTTAATCGATCTCTTGGTATCAGCGTCGATCGATTATTTGTCAGCCCAGATAAAAACAGGTGTAGACGCGGTTCAGATTTTCGATTCCTGGGCTGGTGTCTTGCCTGAGCATGAGTTTGAGAAATGGTGTCTGGCGCCTACCAAAGCTATTATAGCAGGTCTTAAAGCCTTGCATCCGCATGTCAGGATCATCGCCTTTCCAAGGGGCGCCGCATCGCATTTACCGGGTTTTGCCGCAGCGAGCGGTGCTGAGGCTCTGGGGCTCGATACTGCTGTCGATCCCGCATGGGCTGCGCAGGAAATCAGCAAAGAGGTTATTCTCCAGGGTAATCTCGATCCGCTCGTTCTCATCGCTGGAGGGCAAGCCCTCGACTATGCAACACGAAATATTCTCACGGCATTTCACGACCGGCCGCATATCTTCAACCTAGGCCATGGTATCCTGCCCGAAACACCTATCGAGCATGTCGAACATTTGCTGAAAATCGTGAGATCGGAAGGCTGAGCGATGGACAGCTCCTACTCTTGGATCAAAGTTCTGCATCTCTTGTCTTTGATTTCTTGGATGGTAGGGCTTTTGTATCTGCCAAGGCTGTTTGTCTACCATGCGGCGGCGGGAGCCTTTTCTCCGGAGGCAAAAACCTTTCAAATCATGGAGTTGCGGCTTCAACGTGCGATCATGCTGCCAGCTATGCTTGTGACTTGGGCCAGCGGGCTTTACCTTGCGATCAACGGTGGTTTTTTTCACTCGGGCTGGTGGATTTACGTCAAGCTTCTTATTGTTTTAAGTCTCAGCGGCCTGCATGGATTTTTAGGCAAGACACGAAAGGATTTCGCCGCAGGTAATATCGCTCACTCACCCAATTTTTACCGCGTCATTAACGAGGTCCCAACCCTCGGTTTGATTTTCATTGTGATCCTCGTGGTGCTGAAGCCATTTTAACAAAATGTGAAAACCGGTGAGAAAAATTCGGCACGGTTGTCAAAAAGCCAGATTCGATCTATCTTATAAATCTCTCCCCGCAGGTAATGGCGTTGAGCGGCGCATCTGAGCGCTGCGAGAACAATCTCACCTCATTTTGGCTCCCATTCAGAGCCGCCTGCATACACGTCCAAGAACGTATATTTTTCCAAGGACCAAATCCCGATGCGGGAAATCAAACTTCAAGACTTGAAGCTCAAGTCGCCGACTGAATTGCTGGCTTTTGCCGAAGAGCACGAAGTCGAAAATGCGTCTATCATGCGCAAACAAGAACTGTTGTTTGCCATTCTCAAACAGCTCGCCAGCCGCGAGATCGAAATCGTCGGCGAAGGCGTGATCGAAGTTTTGCAGGATGGCTTTGGCTTCTTGCGTTCGCCGGAGGCGAATTATCTCGCAGGCCCGGACGATATTTATGTATCGCCATCGCAGATCCGGCGGTTCGGCTTGCGCACTGGCGATACGGTCGAAGGGCTTATCCGCAGCCCGAAAGAGGGTGAACGTTATTTCGCTCTTTTGAAGGTCAATACGATCAATTTCGAAGATCCGGAAAAGATCAGGCACAAGGTCCATTTCGACAATCTGACGCCGCTCTATCCTGACGAGCGCTTGAAACTCGAAATCGAAGATCCAACCCGGAAAGATCTCTCCTCGCGCGTCATCGATATTGTCGCTCCGATCGGTAAGGGCCAACGCGCTTTGATCGTCGCGCCGCCGCGCACCGGTAAAACCGTGCTTTTGCAAAACATCGCGCAATCTGTGACAGCCAACCACCCGGAGTGCTATCTGATCGTCCTTTTGATCGATGAGCGGCCGGAGGAAGTGACCGACATGCAACGCTCGGTCAATGGCGAGGTCGTCTCGTCGACCTTCGACGAACCCGCGGTCCGGCATGTGCAGGTTGCTGAAATGGTGATCGAGAAAGCCAAGCGTCTCGTCGAACATGGCCGCGACGTGGTGATTCTTCTGGATTCCATCACGAGATTGGGCCGCGCCTATAATACCGTCGTGCCCTCTTCCGGCAAAGTGCTGACCGGCGGCGTCGATGCCAATGCGTTGCAGCGGCCGAAACGCTTCTTTGGTGCTGCCCGTAACATCGAGCAGGGCGGCTCGCTGACGATCATTGCGACGGCGTTGATCGATACCGGCTCGCGTATGGATGAAGTGATTTTCGAAGAATTCAAAGGCACCGGCAATTCGGAGATTATTCTTGACCGCAAGGTCGCGGATAAGCGGACCTTCCCGGCCATCGACATCACGCGGTCCGGCACCCGTAAGGAAGAGCTTCTCGTGCCGAACGACGTGTTGAAGAAAATGTATGTGCTGCGCCGCATCCTCAATCCGATGGGTACGGTCGATGGCATCGAGTTCCTGTTGAACAAATTGCGCGAAACCCCGAAGGGCAATGCAGCCTTCTTCGAGGTGATGAATACCTAAGGGCAGGTTCCACCCTCTTCTTAAGGCGCGAACTCTTATCGCTTGGGTGAGTCCACCCAAGCGGAAAGCGCTCTAAGCCTCAGGCAGAAGTCTTGGCCGGCGTGTGAGGTCATCGATCGCGACAAAGGTGAATGTTGCTTCCGTCACTTTGACTGTGGCTTCGCTATCACGGCTTCGCCGCCAGGCTTCGACCTCGATCTTCATCGAGGTTTTGCCGCGTAAGACGAGATAGGCGTAAAGGCTCACCTCATCGCCGACAAAGACCGGGCTCAAAAATGACATGGCTTCGACGCGCACGGTCGCGGCACGGCCGCGCGATATGCGGGCTGCGACGCTGCCAGCAGCTAGATCCATTTGCGACATCAGCCAGCCGCCGAAAATATCGCCATGCGGATTGGTGTCAGCAGGCATAGCCACTGTGCGAATGACCGGTTCACCGCCGGGTTGCTGTTCGGCCGCCATCTTTCCTCTCACCGTGCCAAAGAGGCTTCGAGCGCGGCGACATCTCGAACCGGCAAAGAGCAAGCGCCGCCCGAGCAGACGAAGGCTGCCCCGTCGCCTGCTTTTTCGGCTTGCGCCTTAGCTGGATGGCCGTCGGGCAAAGCCTCTGGCCTGTCCAGATCCATGACGATCCGCTCGAAAAAGGGAGAAGCCAACGCCGTTTTGTAAAGCGCTTCGCGCTTCGACCCGGCTGTAACGATTTCTTTGACGCGCATGCGCAGATCGAAAGCGTTCAAAATCCCAGCGTGAGCAACGAAGCTTGTGCGGATAGACGGCGTTAAGGCTTCAAACAGGGCGTCGGCACATTTCAGCCATTTGTCGTCGCCAGTAAGACCTGCGAGCCGGATAAGGGCAGTGAGAAAGACGGGATGCGCATTGGGGATCGCATCGTCTGTCGTCGGCGCGAGGCGCATGATGACATCGCTTTGGTCTGAGGCAGCCATGGCGAGGAGACCGGTCGTTGGATCGACATGATAGCTATACATGGCCTCGGCCCAATCGATAGCGTCGGCGAGATAATCCCGGATAAGGAGCGATTCGACGCCTTCCATGTGCCGGGCTTCATGCAAAGCCAATGCGGCGCGCGTCATCGCGGCATGGTCAAGCGCCATAGCGGGCGTCACGAGAACGCCGTTGCGCCAGGCATGGGCGAGGCGTTTCTTGCCCGTAGCGTCAGTGAAATGCAGCGTGGAGATGATGAAGGCATAAGCCCTCGCCGCTAGCTTGATCCATTCCGGCTCGTTGAAGATCGTCGCTGCATTGACGAGCGATGAAATCATCAGCCCGTTCCAATCGGCCATGACCTTATCGTCGAGGCCTGGATGGACGCGTTTGTCGCGGATTTCGAACAGCTTTTGCCGTATCGGTGCGAGGCGTGCTTCCTCCTCAGCGGTTGGCCGTGCCTTGGCTTCGAGACGGTTCAAAATCGTGACCATCTTGCCATGCTTTTCTTCGGCCCAATTGCCGATGCGTGCTGCATTGTAGAATTTGCCGAAGAAGGTCGTGTCCTCCAGGCCGAGGATTTTGACGAGTTCGTCCCAGGTCCAGACGTAATATTTGCCCTCTTCGCCCTCGCTGTCGGCATCCTGCGCAGAGCAAAATCCGCCATCCGTGCGCGTCATTTCGCGAGCCAGCCACCCGACGGTCTCATAGGCCCGGACCTTAAAAAGATCGTCTGAAAATTCGCGCCACGCAAGCGCGAGAAGCTCCAGCAATTGCGCATTGTCGTAGAGCATTTTTTCGAAATGCGGGACGAGCCAGCGTTCATCCGTCGAATAGCGGGCATAGCCGCCGCCGAGATGATCGTAGACGCCGCCTTCCGAAATGCGGTCCAGCGTGTGACGGACGAGATCGCGATAGGGGCTTTTGCCGAGGCGAGAGCCTGCCCGCCACAAAAACTCGAAGATGGGCGTATTGAAAAATTTCGGCGTACCTCTCAGGCCGCCATCGACCTGATCGACGAAATTCACGGCCTGCGGCGCAAGATTGTCCAATTGCTGCATGGTGAGGGGGCCGCCCTCTTTGACATTAACCTTGCTCAGACCATCGCGGACAGCCTTTGTATTGGTTGCGATCCGGTCCGGGGTCTTGCGGAAGGCGTCTTCGACAGTTTTCAACACCGTCACAAACGCCGGGCGTCCATATTGCTCGACTTTTGGGAAGTAGGTACCGCCCCAAAAGGGCTCGCCTTGCGGTGTCAGGAACATAGTGAGCGGCCAGCCGCCGCGTTCGCCAAAGGCCTGCAGCGATGACATATAAA
>Ga0116230_10002989_pt1 | contig 16363 bp, 17 predicted proteins | sample S1TSphfallax_3_FD_88678 | JGI IMG/M metagenome (GOLD analysis project Ga0116230, IMG submission 88678) | Host-associated microbial communities from peat moss isolated from Minnesota, USA - S1T2_Fd - Sphagnum fallax MG | ecosystem: Host-associated > Plants > Peat moss > Unclassified | place...
AACCTAATGTTGAAAGTGTTTGTAAATATGGTTGTAATTTTGAAATGCTTTGAATGTTGATTTTGTTTACTAAATTCATAATTTTGTGTTTGTTGATGATGTTATTGAATCCATGACCCAAATCTTCTTTTTTGTTTGTTTGCATAGGCCCAAAATTTGGCTATTTTCCCAAAATTATTTTGGAACCATTGGGTTTATTTCTTTCTTTTTTTCCAATTAATTAATTAATTAATTTCTTCCCATTTGCCAAGGCACCATGATTATACAACACTAAATCTAATATTCTGATCGCCCTACCTATCATCTTTACAATACTTGAAGCAATTAGTCAGCATGCAACCCTAAACCCTAAACCCTAAACCCTTACAATACTTACACCATTTAGTCCACTAAAAATTTCTGGGTGATGATGATGATGATGATGATGATGATGATAAGCCCATTGTATCTCCGCCTGTGAAAAACAGTCAATGCATTACATAATTGTCAAGATTTTTATCTGGATGATGCAAAATTCACAGGACTGCAAATCTGTGCACACAACTCTTGTAAAAATGTGGTCAATTTATGGCCAACGGAAGCGCCTGACGCTTTGTTGGTGGTATCACTCTCACCTTGATACCATAACAACGCTTTCAGTGTTCTGCCTTTGTTCTTTGTATCATTGTGTTATACAGAAATGCGCCTTTCTTCCATTCTGACATGCTTGTACCCCCCAACTGCACATGGAACCAAACCAGTCGCCGCTGCTGGTGTTGCTGGTTCTCCCAACTTTGCCTAATGAGATTGAAGCAGACCTGGTCCAACTCCAGTAGACTTGCCTGCTCAACGTGCATACTGCATCAATTCAACTCTAGAGATCAGAACACATTTCCTTCTATCAACACCAATGTCTTTTTTTCGAGCACCAACCTGTCGTCCAAGTCAAATGAGTAACCCTTAATGCACCCTACTGTAATCGGAACTAGCTTGGGACCATCAATTGATCAAGTGAATGAAGCTCTGAAAGCAGAAATGCATGAGAAGGAAAAGACTTTGGAAAAAAGGTGGTTTTTTGCCCTCTGAAAAAAATGAGGATGAGAAAGAACCACCCAACCCACCTGTATTGATGTCATGACGAAGAGGTTCTTGAGCTTCTTCCCATTCAAGAACTGCCATTCACCTGATAATAGAGCCTGTCCGGCTCTGTGTCACAACTCCTTTGGTACAATGCCATTTCCCCCACTCCCTGTATACATGGTCCATTGGCCAGATTGCAATCCACCTCTCCCTGACAACATGTTGCTTTGTCCTGACAATATGAAGAAGATCTCTAGTCCTGATGCATTCTCATCTGCCACCATTGCATGGATGATGATTGTCACTCCAAGATCAACACACAATCGTCAGTTTGATGTTGTGAGCAGTGAGTGAGGAGCATATGTTTGCAATTTCCTAAACCAACCGCATGCAACCTAGAGTACAAACTGTAAGAAACATCCAAGCATTGGATGCTGCCTTCAACTTGTATCTCCAAAACCAGCTCTCCTTTCAAAGCAGAAGAAGAACAACAACAACAAGAGAACAAAAGCATGAAGATGAAAGATGAAGCTGAACAAGAACTAAGAAGGAGGGTTTTGTCCACTGACCTAAACGCTAATGCAACAGAGGAATGAAATTGCAGACAAATCTGCAGATCACAACAGCATTTCTAGACAAAAAAAATTTCCAAAGCCCATTTTCCTTCTTCATCTTTGCAACTCAGAGTGGACCCCAAAAAAAGAAAAAAATCCCATCAGAAATCCCTGCACAACATACATACCACCATGATACCTAGCAAAGGGGCTATGTGACTGACACTCCTCCACCTATCTCCTCCTTGGAACTTGTTCTTTTTGTGGCTGTTTTCCTTTTTATTGTTGTTTGCTGCATGGACCAATGATGGATGTAATGTACCCAATGTGTGTGCAATCTCTGAAGAAGAAGATGATGATGAAGGGAGCAAAGCAACAAGAACTCCCTTGATGTAAAACCCTAGAACGCTCACCAGTACCACTCTGCTGCTGAGTCAGTATGTGCCAAGTGGGTGGGGGTGTGGGTCCCAATGATTTCTGTGCAGCCGAAGAGTAGACGGGATAATGGGTGGGAGTGTATCCAAGAGTAGACGGGAGGATTCCGACCCACGCTGAGTCATGTTGGAGACTTCTGGGGTGATGGGTTTGTATAATTTGGTGCAAAACGGATCCATGACAACAAGAGGAAGAGGAAGAGCAGCAGCAGAAGAAGGAGAAGCAACAGCAGCAGAAGAAGATTTTGTTGCAACAAAAGCATTGGGTCAGGGAAGATGGCATTACTGTTCCATGCCTGTTCCATGGCTGCTGCAGCAGCAGCCACTCCTTCCACTGCTGGAAGGAGTGTGGAAGGAAGATGTAGGAGTTGTTGCAGCAGCAGCAGCAGCAGCAGTGATTTGAGGAGCAGTTTTGTACTAGCGGGTGGAAGAAGAAGAGCTTGTGGAGCTTCTGCCAGGAAGCAGTTGGGACTACCACAGGGAGGAAGCTCTCGCGTTACAGCTTGGTTCAAGTTCGGGGACAATGGCATGGATGCGAAGGGAGCAGGCATCTATGGAAGCCAAGGCCGTGACGACTTCGACAGAGAAGATGTTGCACAGGTTATTGTTCTCCTCCTCTTGCTCCTCCTCTTGTTGCCTTCATCTCTTTTTTGTCTCCAGAGGAAAGTAAATCATGACTGAAGCTTTGGGGTATGGGATCTGTCTGTCTCTTGTGTGTGTGGTGTGCATGTGCAGTACTTCAACTACATGGGAATGTTGGCCACGGAAGGCTCATACGACAAGATGGATGCATTACTGGAGCAAGGGATTCACGCAGTAGATGCCTTGCTCCTCTTGGCCGCAACTGAAGCTGACAGACCGAAGATCCAAGAGCTTCTTGAAGCTGGAGCTAGATGTGACGTCAAGGACCTGGATGGCAAAACTGCTCTTGATCGTGCAGCAGATGATGAGATCCGAGAACTGATTCTTGCTGGTGCTGTTACTACAGTATCATCAGCATCTGTTTGAAATCCTAAAATGCTGCTCTTGATGAGTCCGACATCCGGAGATAGCTTAGATTCTTAGAGTTTCGTTCTCAGTGATTGTATGATGATGATTGCTTGAGAATAAAGAAATTTCCCATTTATTTTTGTCTCACTCTCTCATAATGCATGTAAAACCATAAACCCTTGCTGCTGCTGGGCTCTTTGTGCAGCATGTAGATTGGATTCTTAGAGTTTGGATTCTCTATAGTTTTTTATTTAGAATATAGAGATTCTCTCTCTCTCTCTCTCTCTCTCTCATGCATGCATGCAAAACCCTTGCTGCTGGAGCGGCTGCTGCTGCGCTCATGATCTTCTTGTTCACAAAGTTTTGCGTCTAGATTGGACTCTTGGAGTTTGGATTCTCAGTAGTAGTGATTTTGTATATTCTTATGATGAAGATGATTTGTCCAAGCCTATAGAGATTCTTCCCATCTCTCTCTCTCTCTCTCTCTCTCTCTCTAATGCATGCATGCAAAACCCTAAACCCTTGCTGTGGGCTGCACTCATGATCTTCTTGTTTACAAAGTTTTGGACAAAAAACAAAAACACAGAAGAAGATGTGCTGCATTGATCAGTGGCATTGCAGTGACCAGTCATTCTCTCTTCTGTTTGGGTGCAGTGACCAGTCATTTTTTGAAACAGAAGAGATTTGATCACCCACCCAAACAAATATTTCTCACTCCAATTTTCCATGAGAAGATCCCCACAGTAGATGCAATTGTTGTCATCATTCGAGGTTTGTGCTGTGAATCAATCAAACTTTGTCCTCTGAATCTGTTTCTTTGCTCCTTTTGGGTGGGTTCATCATCATCATGGCTGCACAGACAAGAATCCAGTCTGGAAGTACATCCCTTTTGTGGAGGACTTGTTGTCTTGAGAGTGGGTTTGGAACCCTTCTTCTCCCATCCAGTGTGATCATCATCATCATCAGCCATGAGTGTGGTGAAGAGTTACAATTAAACAATTTTTCCTCCAAAATGTCTGGACAGTAATGACTGGATTGCATGTGTATGCGGTAGGTTCTTCTGGTCCATGCAGCAGGGCATTGGCCTCTCTGGGAAGCAGAGATTCTGAACCAACTGCAGCCACAGGTCAGTTCTCAGGGAAGCAGCAGCAGCAAGTGTTTGTTTCTTTCATAATTGAAAATGTTGGAGAGATGAACAGAAACAAATCATTTTTTTTTTGCTGCACTTGCCTGAGCTTTGTGCAAAATCAATTGCATCATGGAAGCTGTCTGTTCATGAAATGATCATTCAAAGTGGTTGTGAGTCCAATATCTTTGTGGGCTGGCAGCCTCATTGACATGTATACCACATGTGGAGGGTGTTCAACAAGATACCCTTACACAATGCAGTTGCTTGGATGGCCATGCTACTTTGATTCTATGGGTTCAGCTTGCATTATCACACCCACCTCCAAGCATTATGTCTATGGGTGATCTTGGCTGATGCCAGCCATCTACACAACAAATATGATCAAGACAATGTCCTGTGAACCAACTGTAGCCATGTGGAGGACCTTGCCCAGTGCTTGCAGAATTCATGGTGATGTGGAGATGGGAATACAGTCCACAAACCAATTCCTTAAGGTGGACCCTGGAAATGACACAGGTTCCTTTACTTTTATCCAACATCTATGCTGCTGCTGACTTGGGGGAATTCCATGCAAAAAGTTGGCACCAGAGAAAGGAAAGATGTGAAGAAACAGGCAGTTTGTAGCAGATGGCCCCACAGGTAAGTTACAGCAGATGATCAGGGTGCAGAGTGCAGAAATTCCTGCTTAAATCGAAGGTTATCTCCACAGATGAATGATGCTGCACATTATATGCAGTACATGATCAGGGCTTACATCAGCTCACAAGCAAGCATTTTCCTGACTGTCACCACTGCTAGCCCCATCACAAAGACTTTTGATTTCAATCTTGACATTAGGTGTTTTCTGCCAACAACTTCTCCATACACACTGTTCCCTTTTATCCCACATGCCACTCAACTGCGATGAAATGGAATATATTACCACAAACAATCCAGGCACCAGCATACAGCCTAGTCTACCTTCGCAATGTACAACCAATCTCAGATTTCAGCTACTTGTTCATTGGCTCATCATTGAAGGCACGAAGGAGACAGATTCTACTTTCAGGTTTGGGCCTAGAAGACAGACACCAATCCACTGAATTTCATATACCAATCAGAAGATACGGATAGATACCATGAGAGATTTCTTCTTTCTGTCAAAGAAAAAACTAAGAGACTATTGTTCCAGAACCAGAAAAGTCCACCTTAGAAAAAAATCCCCAGCACAACTGAAAGAAATAAACATACCATGATAGTTTTTTTCTTTGTCTCTCTCAACAAAGAAACCTAAGAGGCTATTGCCACAGAAGCAGAACAGCTCACCAGAGAAAACATTCAAAGCAGAACTGAAAGAAATCAACACATCTTGATGAGAGAGATTTCTTCTTTTTTTTCTCAAAGAAAAAAACATAGGAAGCTATGATGCAGAACCTGACAAACCAGCTGAGAAACATCATCCCCAACACAACTGAAAGTAATAAAGCAAACCTGCTATAAAGTACAAGAAGAAAAACATGTGCAACAACAAGAAAGTCACCATGTCAACAACATTCTCAAACTGCTTGAAACTTTGTCAGATAATTTCAATCACACATCATTGGAGAAATCTTCTCCAAACAGCTCCATAACCCTAAACCAGAAGGACACCGGACAAGAACAGAAATCCTCCTTCTGTAAAATGAAGACACATGTGAGAATGAAGATACATGTAAGAGTGTGCTCGTTGGATGGTTTTTTGTCAGATAGATGGTCTGCTGATGGTTTGCTACAAAATGATAGTCGTATGAAGAGAAAAATGTCTAATCAAAGAGGGAGAAACCCATGTCATCATCACTCTCCTCCTTCTCTTCTTCTTTCTTCTCTTCCTTCGCTTCTTCAGCAGGTGCAGCTGCTGCTCCGGAAGCTGAGGAACCTGTGGCACCACCACTAGAAAACACAGCACCACCTCCTCCACCACCAACTATGACCTGAATAAAAAAATTAAAAAAACCCCAATGGGAATGGATTCCATCATCAAGAATTGACAACAACACTCTATGTTCCAATAGATTACGTGTTTATAAATACAGGAAGAAGAAACAAGAACAAGAACAAGAGATGGGCTGCCTGCGAAAGACTTTTACGATACCTGAGCCACAGCGGAAGTAGGAGTGACAAAAGAGAAAGAGGAAGACACAACGCCGGAGCCTGCCGCCGTCAACGCCAAGTTGGTGAGCTTGCGCTGCAGCTCCCAGGTGCTGCTAGCGCTGCCCTCCAGATCAGACTGGTTCCCAATCTGCTTGGCCGTCCATGTCCCGGAGGCAAATCTCACCACAAACGTGAACACTGCCATCGCTGCTGCTCCACCCAATATTCAAAAGCTCTCAAACACAACTGCATGAAAGGGAAAGAGATTTTCTTGAGCGCCGCTCAAGTGCTTTCAAGGATCTCAATCCTTAGGGCTAGGGCTATTAGGATTAGGGTTAGGGTTTTACAAGCGCTATAGGACTAGGTTTACTCCAGCGCTTGGGATCTTCTATTTCTTCTTCCAGGAGCCACTACACCGCTGTCGTGCAAGGTGTATACGCACAGAAATGATGATGTTTGACACACACCCACTTTACCGAATTTGCAGTGCAAATCGACCCAAGAAGCGCAGATGGAATTCTCAACCCAACCACAAGATGACAACATTAAGCAAGGGGATTGTTGTTCTCAGTGCGCAGCAGGCTTGACATTATCATGGATTCTGGGTGGATTGCACAGGCATTTCTCAGAGCACGTGTCCATTCTCGCGTGCTGGTATGTATGTGTCCATTGCGGTCCTCATCTTCAAAAACTCTAGAACCCATCTTCTTCTCTTGCTGCTGATGACAACTACTTTTTTTCTGCCATTTTCTTTTCCTCATATATTCACCTCATGCTAGAATGCTTGTTTATCACAATGTGAACCCATGTGCATAATTACAGGGAGAAGGATGTAGACGGTGCATACAACAGTCCCACACACATGGGACTACCGTCATGCATCTAATACAATTAGGAGGAACAAGGTGTGTTGGAGCTTTTCCATGGAGAGCATTCTGAAGTGCGTCTTCTTCTTCTTCTGCCACTACTGATGGTACAATTGCCTCCTGGGTCCCTGACCTTGCATGCTCTCTTCTTCCAAGTTTAGGGTTTAGGGTTTAGGATTTTCTCTGTCTCCCTGTGGTATCTCTCAGAGCTCCTGAGGATTATTTCGGTTGAGAAGTTTTCACTTGGAGGGGAAGCAATTTTTGCCTGTCGCTTAGAAAGTGGATGTGAGAGCTTGAAATGGAGATCTACACTCCATTGGCACCTACTACTTCTCTCTGCTTGCTCAAACTTGATCACTTGTTTTTGCAAACAGAACATGGTGAATTTGAGCATGTCAAGCTTTGCCTTTTCAGGGTTTTTTGCAAAAACTCAGATCCACCTTCACTCATGTTTTGTTGATCCAGTTCTTGTGATCCATGATATCTTCTGACAGGCCAGGCGTCACTGGTTGGGCTCAAAGTGCAACACAAGCAGGGCACCTGGGTGATCAAAGGACTTGTTCTGGCAATTCTGACTTATGTTGGCATGAATGTTGTACCTTTGATGGGTATGTACTTCACATGCATCTTCTGTAATGATGCCCCACCCTGTTTGCAACCAGTGACCTACACATACTACTCTTTCACAAGCACTTGTGCCAAACATGAACCATTTTGCAAAATGCCAATCTTGAGAAGGTAACAGAAGAGAAAGTTGTTGTGTATGTTCAGAATCCCAGGCAACACTCATCAATGCTAAAACTCTAACCAAAGATAGCAGTGCTTGAAGAATGGTGTAAGAAGACCAAACTTGATAGCAGAGATTTGGCTACTCCAGCCAACAATAGCAAGATCATCTACAGTTCTTACTCCACCCTTGCATCATCGATTTTAGACAGCTGTACAATTTAAGATCTTCTTTAGAATTTTGCTGAAGATGATGTTGGAAAGCATGCTGTTTTCTTCTGTTATGAGAAGTGTCTTTCTTTACATGGACTATGTTGTTGTGATTCACTGTGCAGGTGAGAGCATGGTGTGGCAGTCAGTGTCATTAGTGTGAGTGAAGGAACCCTTTTTCAACCATAGAGCTCCTTCCTGCTTGTCCCAAATTGCAACAGATGGTGTGTTGTGCTTTGCCCTGTAGGTTACCATTTTTTTTGTCTGTACTGCTCCATTTTGCAGATTCTTCATGTTAAACTCGCCACGTTGAGACGGGGTTCTACAAAATACATTAGTTTTTATGTGTATTATGTACTTATCTATGCCCAACTACATCAGGAGCAGATGAAATCATTTGGTAGTCAGGGCACCTTGTAACTGCTAGATGTGATGAAGGTGTTGGTTTGACACTTTGTAAGTAACTCTCGTAAGTTAGTCATAGTAGGAGACTGTAGGAAAGTGCCTACAACCAAATAAAATTGCATATTTGGAGTGTCACTTCTAATGTTTTCATTTCCAGAATTTTGGAAGTGGGTCAAAATACTTATTGTGTACTGCTGAAAATGGCATGGCAGCAGACACAAGGAGGAAGAAGATTGTGGATGCTGGAGGCATAGCTGATCCTCTGGGGATGCTTGAGACAGCTTCTGATGACGACACTTGACATGAAACTGTTAAAGCCCTTGCATCCCTCTTGCCTTACAGTATGTGACTTCCAGCAACCAGGCAAATTGTGGACCAAGGTTTTTGTCTGTTAGTTAATGCTTTGCCTCAGAGCTGTGGATGTGCATCTTATGCATTGAATTTTGTTGAATTTTGCAGGTGGTGCAATAGAGACAATGCATAGAGACAGGAGGACACTTTGTGCAGGAAGACATATGCAACTTTTGCTTGAGAAACTAGAGTAATGGAAGGCCAACAATTCAAAATAAACTGCAGCAATTATTAATTGCTTTTCCAGGCTACCAAAGTTAAGTTCTGGGATGATGCAAGGCCAGTTTCTTTGAAGAGTAAAAACCAGCACATGAGTCAATGATTTAAGGCTCAATCTCTTCTCAAAGCATTATGTGTCCAATTTGCCAGAATAATAGCTCAAACAGAAAGCATTTGACAAGCCTTTCTGTTGCACATGTTGCAGTTTTGCAAATGATTCATGTTTTGGTGTACAATTCCCTGCCTGCTTTCAACTGCTAGTTGAATTCTGTTGCAGGTGCAGATTTGTACCAGATTGCAAATGAACTTCTGATTTGCAACACGATAGAATTGAAAACATCACTCCGATTCACAATCTTCTCGGATTCAAGACATCTATTCTTGGATTCACAAGGTTTGTATTACTGGAGTCATGGGATCTGTGGTTCTTGGATTCACAAGATCTGGCTTCGTGGTGTCAAGTGATCTGTTCTTGGATTCACAAGATCTGTCTTCTTGGAGTCTAATGGATCTGTTCTTGGATTCAAGAGATCTCTTTTATTTGATAACAGGCTACAACATTGCAGAGAATGTTCAATTGCAATTTTTGTTATCTCATCTTGAGCTTTGGCAATCCTTAATGATGGTATCATCAATCTTCTTTTTTGTGACTAGGAAGATGCATTTATCCTCCTTTGGCACCTCTTCTGACTCCAATGTCTGAATTGGATTTCTTCTCTTGAAAATTTTCAGGGCTTGCAATAAGTGTTGTTCAATATTGACAAGTGCTAATAATCACAAATACTATTCAATATTATCAATGTGGGCAAATGCTAATCAAACGACAGTTTTAGATTTCAAAAGAGTTGCAATGCATTGATCCTTGCTTGTCATTGTACATTCTTCTGCTTATGAATGCACAATACAATGGAGCTGATCATGAGACAAATGTTTAGTGACAGAGGTCAGCAGCCCAAGCAATCAATATCACAATCTACTGGTCACAAAACTTTTTCTTTTCAGTTTTGTGATCATCACCCCTAAAGAAAGATTCAGCCAAATTTGGTTATAAGCAAGAGATAAAAATTCAAAAACTTTAAAGCATCCATCTATATTGTTGACTATCCTACTGGAACGTACTATAAAAGTCTAGTGATTTTTATTAAAATTCTCAGAAATCTGATGATAAAAAACCATGATTATATTATCTAATTATACTAAAGAAGGCTGGTACTCAAGACAATCTTGTATCTTGTATGTACAAGATTTTCTGCAATGACTACCCAATAGATGACAACAATGTCCTGGGTGACGAAATTAGGTGACTGATTATCAGGTTCAAGCTGTGGAAGATCCAAACTCCCCTCCATAAGATTTATCAAACCTTCACAATGATTGTCAATCCAATGGGGTCCCTGTCTTGGTCTCTTTGTCCATTTCACCCAAGGCCTCTCTGTCAAAACTATGATTGAATTGCAAAATGATCTCAGGCTTAAAAAGCTTATGAGACCTGCCAACTGGAACATGAGGCCCAGTACTATTCCTCCACCAGTTGCCAGAAATTTCAACTCTCTGTGGTCCTATTTTACTTTTCCCCGAACAATCCTGCAATTTTCCTCCAATATCCAACAGTGGTGCACAAGTTGAGTTCTCACAACCTGCATGATTGCTCAAAGTGACTTCAGTTGCTGCATGAACTTCGAAAGTACTTCAAGCTTCTAAAGCCGGTGGTAAGTAAGTCTAGGCTCCCATCTCTTCCATTGCCAAATGTAACCTGAAATGCATAGAAGCTCTCATAATATAATCACCTAAAATCAGAGTTTGAAACTGTTCTAGTTGCCCCATGTGACTCAGGAGGTGCTTCATGCTTTATAAACACCCCAACAAATCAACAGAACCAGTTGCTTTGACTTGCTGAATGATGTGTCAGATAGTCTTCACAAGGCTTGTGTGAAACTCAAATCCAGTTCCAAAATGTGTGTGGAAGTTCCCACCCATACCACATGGTAGTCTCTCCAGTTGAGCACATCTCCTTAAGTCAATCACTTGCAAATGGACATTATAAGCCCATACAGAGACAGTAATAGTGCCAAGTTTGATTGTTGCAAAGTGGGGCCATCTCAAATCACATTCCGCCAATTTTTCAGGACATCTCAACTCACATTAGATGTTCGAAGACAGTTAATATTCACAAGGACAATGCCACAAGCTCTAGAAGGACAAATGCATAGATGCTGCATACAAAAGCACCCACCACCCACCAACCTACTCTGAATCCTTGCAGCTGACCATGGCATTTGTGTGCCAGTGGCCTCTCCACATACAATCCAGACACAATTCACAAATACAAGTTTGCCAGAGAAGGCCTTGAAGGCATGCAAAATCCTTCACAGCATGGAGAATTCGTCCCATAAGCTTGTGCTACATCAATGTGTAACAACATATTTACCTCCCAGAGAGTAGGCCATTTGCAACAGCATCCAAGAGTCAGTTCCCTCTGCACCTTCGCCCATACCAACCCAGCTTATTGGCAGTAAATAGTGCGATCTATCTGTGGTGGAATCGGCTTGATCTCAGTGCCCAGCTCTTGCTCAATTCGGTACCTATGCACCACACCAACATGCTTCATTAAGTACTGAAGATAGCAGAGCTATGCACAGGAGCTCAAAACCTGAAGAGAGAAACAACAAAGCCTGGAAAGTGATAGGAGCATCTCAAAATTCATCAATCCCCACATAGAAAAGCATTCATTGATAACTCTTTATTGGACAGATTCCAGCAATTTATGAGTGGTCAAGTATTGCACAGAAAAACCTGTCACATAGGCAGCCAACACTTCCCAAGCAATAACAGGCACTCAGAGCGATTTAAGGACGTAAAGCTGATCAAGATAGGTTAGAGCAATTACAGGTTGAAACGGTCTTCATAAGTGATCAGACTCACTGCCAACCCAAGATGGCCAAACCTTCCAGAACGGCCTGCCTGTGACCCTTATCAGAAAGAATCACATAAGAAGGAAGACAAGATTGCTGCCTGGTCTTTGAAATACCTAAGAAACTTCCCAAGGACAGCTCAAGCACATTCAACAATATTCATCCATAAAGTTTCCACATGCTCTATATTCTACTTTGAGACAGTTGTGCAATTTGAGAGCACTTGAGGAACATACTCTGTGAAGATAAGTCTCTGAGTTTTTCGGGAAGTCAAAATTGATGACCACATTCACAGCTTGAATGTCAATTCCCCTTGTAAACAGATCTGCACTCCATATGATGAATCTTCTATAATTAGAGGGGCTTGCCTAATGGTGACATGATAGAAATGGATAATCTAACACTGATATAGATTCTATGGAGTTCAACATATAGTTTGCTGTGTCTCCATTGACTTGAGACATGACCCTACCTTACTGACAGCTCTGAATGCAAAATGAAAAGCCAGCACAATCATTCTAGACCTAACTTAGAGAAAAAGGAGACCAAAATAAAAACAGGACTATTCCAGGTTCTGATCAAGAAAAGTAAACCCATTATGCAAGTGGAGGTATTCAAGTTTGAGGTCTTCCAGAAAACAAATGACTTTGACAAATCATGTGAACCTTTTGCACATATCAGTCCATAAACTGAATGGAACATAGCAGTTCTCAATACAAAGTGAAATAAAGACTGGTCCTCACTCATTGTTGATGCAACACTTCTTAGGATAATACACATCTGCACTAAACTCTTGATCAAGACAAAATTTGGAATCATATGTGCTCACACAATTGCCTAAAAAAGCTGGGATGATGCGCAACAGGGAAATGGACAAATCCAGTGGATACCTGAGGAGACCAGGTTTCGACAGGCTCCATTTCTGAAGTCATGAAATACTCGGTTCCGATGTGACTGCAGCATCTTTGCATGGATGTAGAAACATGAGTACCCAAGCTCAGTGATCTTCTTTGCTAGCAGCTCAACACGGTTGACTGAGTTGCAGAAAATAATGGACTGATTGATTTGGAGCTGCATAAACAACCATCTTTGTCTGTGAAGCTTGAACTTCTCTTCTAAAATCCAAGCATAGATATGGACCCATGGAAAAAAAATAGGAGATATTACCCTAACAGCTTAAAAAGGATGTCAATTGCACCACATACATCCTTTAAAGCCCACAACTATCGTCATACCTTCGAAAACAGGGTGTTGAGGCAATGGACCTTCTGTCTCTCTTCCACAAATGCATAATATTGGGTGATTCCCTTCAGTGTCAACTCATCCATGAGGTTTATAACATATGGTTTCCTCAAAAATCTGTCCTTAAACGACTTCACTGTAACTGGAAATGTAGCTGAGTAGAGCAGTATTTGCCGATTCTTGGGCAAGTAACTAATGAGTTGCTCCACAAGTGGCTGGAACTCTGGTGACAAAAGCTTGTCAGCCTGCAGCCAGGAAGAGACCAGTCAATCCAGCAAGTTTCTTGGGCTTTTTGCACTTGACATGCAGAATGCACCATGAGCAACATCCACAGAGCACCCTTAATTTTGATAGCTTTAAGAGTGAAACTTTGACCCAGAGCTTGAGTAAGCAGAAATAACATCAATCCAGAGTTTGAGTAGATAAAGGAACCAATTCTGACCTCATCCATCACCAGCATAGTGCACTCATGAAGAGTACAGACCCCCTTGTTCACTAGGTCAAGGATACGACCGGGAGTTCCAACAAGCATGTGCACCGGTTGATATAACCGCATGATGTCATCGCGCAGGCTGGTGCCACCAGTGCTGACCATGATCTGAATATTTAAATGCTTCGCTAACTCTTTGCACACCTGTGATGTTTGTAGTGCAAGCTCCCTTGTTGGCACCAGCAGAAGGACTGTACACCACCAGAGTATGAACAAAATCAGTAGCATTCACTGAGTTATGGATGTAGTGTTGACTCACAAAAACACATACTCTTTGAGGCCAGTGAACTGAACCCAAAGATGCCATGGCCATTCATAAAGAGGTTGTAGAGAAAACATCAAGTGTCTGGCAACATGCTACACACCTTGTATGAAATTCTTATTTGAGTCAATCTTCTCAATTGCTGGTATACTGAATGCTGCAGTCTTCCCAGTGCCATTCTTTGCACGTGCAATTATATCACTGCCTGTCAAAGCAATTGGTATACTCTCCTCTTGTATTGGGGATGGTCTCTCAAAGCCCTTCTCATAGATACCCATTAAGAGCTCACGCTTCAAAAAGTAGTCCTCAAACTCATTCCCCTTTGTAGCTGTGACATCCTGTGCAATGTGGACAGTGGACTCTCAATTAAATGCAAAACATTCTACCTAAGAGAGCATGATAGAGCTTGTTGTTGCAACAAGACAAAATGTGTATTACCTTTGAGGAACTGCCTCTCACATATCAGTGGCCATCAAACAACAAATGGTATTGATGAACTAGAAAACTTCCCACACAGACTTCACTAGGTCCCAACGACAGGGTAGGTCAATCTCAATGTAGACCTACATACTGAGTTTGTATCAAAAACTTGGACGTGACTTGAAGACTCAGTCATGGTGCTGGATAGTACACAAACATGAAGGCAATAGAAATCCCAAATGGGAGAGAAGAAAAGCTGTTGAAAAGAAGAGGAGGGAAAACCAAAAAACTCAGAGGGCAGAAAAGAAAGGAACCAGAAGAAAAGAACAGACTAAAACTGAAAACTCTCTAGGATCAGACAGTTTTGAGAACAAAATGGGCTTCGGAGGCTGCTTAGATCACGAAGCCTCTAAGGTCAGATTCTGAAGATTCCAAAGGTTGAAACTCCAAACACAAATCATTTTTCATCAAGAAGTCTTGAAAAGAAACCTTTGTAGTTCAGAAGAATGATAAAAAATCACCAATTGAACCATGATCAACTCTTTGGACCTACAAGACCTTATGAACCTACAAAACTGACAGTCAACGCCTCAAATCTAGCAGTGTCTGGAGCACGGGAATTCTGTTCACACATGCATATTCTATTTGAGACCCTTCATTACAAACATTAATGTTTAGACCTGCAGAGTCTTACAAAAAGAGCAAATCATGAAGCTCATCTACTCAGTATGAGGTCTTCTGCAGAACAAAAGTGTCCATGTAGCAGCCTTATGAGATCTATGTCAGGAAAATAGATTTTTTTCCAGCAGATTTTCACATGAACTCTTTTAAATTCTCTCACACACCTCAGTCTTGAACCGGGTATCTGCAGCTGGCAATTTCAGTTGTGCTTTCCAATCCTGAGAGCTGCATCATACAAGCATAATTCAGAAATCAGTGTCCATTCCCTTGGATTACAGACTCTGTCATACTACATGATCAGTAGAAGATAGAAATCAATCAGAGCCTGAAAAAGTTCTCAATAAGTGCCAGTATCATCTCTCACACACGAGCACATGTAGGTCATTTGCAAATTCTGCAACCCTAGTTTACAGGGATGGAAATCAGATTTGCTGACCAAATTTTCCCGCCAAAGAAGCATTCTCTCTTTCTACCGACAGATACATGAGGCATTTATGCATGTACATAAAGTATCAAAGACTAGATACAGCTCAAAAAACAATAAAGCTTCATTCTCCCATCATACAGACACATGGCTCTGAAATCTACTTCCAAGAATGAGTCGAAGCAATGAATAACAGTAATTCCAAACCTACCATAGCAATCGCAATAGGTAGATCCAACCTACAAACTGCGATGACTAGAAAGAGAGCAAGGATACCCTAAGTCAACATAAACCTAGGAATACCAAGGCATTCAGAATCACGTTCTGCAGAAAACCACAACCTGAGGGTAAAAGACAAGCAGAAAACGGCCAGCCTGAGAGCGATGCCGTAATGAGAACAGGGAGCAAAGATACCCGAAGGAGCGTGCCTTTTTCGGTAAACCCTCAGAACTATAGACGAAGAGTGCAAGAAGAAGAAGAAAAATAAGAAAGAGAGATGTACTTGTTACGATTGTCATTGGCGAGCCCACTCTTTGCTTGCTGAGGAGCTGGACCAGATCCAGATCCTCCTCCTCCTCCTCCTCCTCCTCCTCCTCCTCCACCTCCTCCTCTTCTAGACGTAGCCATTTATGTTTACTCTTCTTCTCTCTCAAAACCTCTGCCGCTCCAGCCTTCCTCGATCCTTCACAACACGACACCGGCGTCAATCCCTCGTTCTCGCCATCGTTGCTGCAAATGAATCCTCGCCTCTGCCTCCCCAAAACGGTCCAAACACAAAACACAAAGCAAACGCTCGTTCCGTGGAGCGCTCGCTCCTTCTGTGCCCTGCCTTCCCCTCCGACGACCGCGCGGTGACCGCAGAATAGGAACCGCGCAGCCT
>Ga0116230_10002990_pt1 | contig 16362 bp, 11 predicted proteins | sample S1TSphfallax_3_FD_88678 | JGI IMG/M metagenome (GOLD analysis project Ga0116230, IMG submission 88678) | Host-associated microbial communities from peat moss isolated from Minnesota, USA - S1T2_Fd - Sphagnum fallax MG | ecosystem: Host-associated > Plants > Peat moss > Unclassified | place...
TCCTCCCGGTCCTCTTCCTCCCGGTCCGGTCGGTCCGGTCGATCCTCCCGGTCCTCTTCCTCCCGGTCCGGTCGGTCCGGTCGATCCTCCCGGTCCTCCCGGTCCTCCCGGTCTGGTCCTCTTCCTCCCGGTCCGGTCGGTCCGGTCGGTCCGGTTAAACTGAAGACTTTAGGAGATAAGATGTCCCGATCGTTCGGTTTTTCAATCAGATGACGGATCTGACTGATCGTCTTGAGGAACCGGTAGTACGGTTCCTCCATCAAGTCGGGGTTGGGACCAGTCTGGGTAACGGATCCAGTCTCATAAACGATAAAAGTGTGGTGGGGAATCTTGTCCGACTTCTTCCTAACTTTAGCGTCGGCGCCTGGAATATAGGGGAGTTTAATGTTAACGTTGTTGTTGATCTCGTTCTTGTAGATGGAGAAGAAACCGTTCTTCCGGTTGATCTCCCGTTTCAGCATCTGACGTTTGACACAGAAACCGAGGGAATAGTTGTAGTTGACCATGACTTCCTGGGCTCTTCCTAAGAGGAGTTTAGAATCGGCCTCGTCCCCTGGGCCGGAGATGATGTTGACGACCCGGAAGACGCTCTCGATATGGTGGGAGAAGGCATCATGGCGAACCAGATCCCCTTCACTACAGAAGGAGAGGAGGAACTGGACAACGGTGGGATTGAACTGAGGTGGAATTTCCACCGGGATGATCGTCTGATGGTATTCGAAAGGCGTCTGTTTCTCGAAAACGAACGGGTTGGCCGGCTCATCGATCACTGTCACGTCATACCCGGTAACGAGGGGACCTTTCGTCGCCGCAAGTAACCAAGCTTTGATTTTAGCCGCTTCTTCCCTGTTTCCGTTCAGATACCGGATCTGCTCTTCAATCTGGTAGAGCTTCTCTAAGATGATCCGGGCGGCTTCTTCCCCATTTTCCTTGGAATTAACTCCAGAAAGCTGCATACTGTAAGCACTCAGTTTAAGGTTGACGTTCTTCTGACTGGTCGAAACGACGATAGTGATGGCGTTTTTGAAGCCGGGATTCTGATTCCGAGTGATCCCTCGACGGAGACCATCGAGTTTAAGGCCGATAATAGCCCCTGGATAACCGACCCAAGGGATCTTTCCGCCGTCTTTATACGGGGGTAAGGTGACCTGATCCACTTTCAAGAGTCGAAAGACAGCATCGATAGCGACACTACCAATCAACGGAATGATCATCGTCATTGTGCTGATTGGAAAAGATCGGAAAGGTTTGATTTCTAACGGTTTTGGGCTTGAAACAAGCTCTTCTTTCAGCTCGTCTAACCGGTCTAAAGCCTGGGCAATCCGGGCCAACCTCTCCTCCTTAGACGTTAAGGGATGGGGATCGTTCGGCGGCATAGATCAGAAGTTTCTTTTAAAGGTTCTACACCTTTAAGATCTGTTTAACGATCAGTTATTCTTATCTAGTTTCTTTTCTGGATATCTTTCGAAAGATCTGAAACCTAAGGGAGAGACTTCATCCGAGTTAAACTTTATATAAGTAAATGGATCGGTCAGAAGAAGAGGTAAAACAAGAGTTCTACAAGTTTCTTCAAAAATATGAACCAGAAATCATATACGATCTGATTATCGAAAAACTCCGGTATCGAAACTGGTTTTCTTTAGGTACGAAGGTTGGAACAACTTTTCTCTGTACATTCTGGTCGGAATGTACCGAGAAGGCTTCCCCTCGATTTGCTTATATTGATGAAGATATTAAGAAGATCGTTGAAGAAATGATGGGCGGAGAAGTGAAAAACGAGAAGATCAGAGCTCGGATTGAAGAACTAAAAAAGATAGATAAGTTCGATTACGACAAGGAACTTTCGTTGAAAGGTACGATTAAAAGTTTTCAGATAAGATTAAATGAAAGCCAGAAAGGATCAAAAGATGAGATCTATCTGACGTCAGAGATAAGTTCAATTAAAAATGATTTAATCAAAGTTAGGAATGATCGGAAGGTTCGAAGACAAGAGATGATCAATCTTAATCATCTCCGTTTGATCCCTGGATATGTTTTCTTATATCCAGGAACTCTTTTTCTCATCGTTATTCTACTTTTTAATACGTATATCGGATTTGAACAGTTTCGGGTCTCTCCTCAGAAAGGAAAGAGGGTCGAAGGTCAGATCCGCTACGATCTGGAAGATCGTCCTCTCTTCCAGACAGCAGAAGATCTTAACCGATTCAACGAAGAACAGACACAGAAAAATATAAAAGTTCCTAAAAAGTTTAAGGAAGATTCTCAGCTATCGTTCACAGAATGGAATCGAGGGCTCAATACGATCATCCAGTATGATGAAGACAAGATTGATCCGGGAACATTGACCCGAGTTCTTACGGGGAACTGGAACCGATGGGACTCAACAGAAAATTACAAGTCTTTAAAAAAGAGATTTTTTATTAACGCTGCATCTTCCTTACTTTTCGACCTAGATATTAAGATCTTTCCTACCTCTCCACCTCTGAAAGCCCAACCGATCAGTACTGATCGGTTGGACTGTTTCAGGATCCGATCGTACTTGAGTAAGAAAGATGATCCGATTATCCAAAACTATGTGAAGATGTTCGTAATAAATGCTTCCATTTCAGACAAGATTCTGATCAGTTTCTACATCAAGAAAGAGAAAGCTCGATCTTCATCCAAATTTATGAACGGCGAGTTCTTTCGAGGTTTCATCATTGCTAACTATTCCATGGGGGGACCAATGGTTATCAAGATGAATGATATCCTAATCGATCCGGTAAAGATCGGTATCTATCCAAAGAGTGAAGCTAATGTTCCAGCTACTGGAAAAGAAAATCTAGAAAAGACCACCTCTATTCAATCAAATATCGAAACAGAACGAGCCACTTCTACCTATATCATCCGGTATGAAGTTCAGATAGATCAGAATCGCCCGATCGTTAATGAATGGGTCTTTAATCACCTTGATTTTGTTGAAGGTATGGCTAAAGCTTACGCTTGGATGAAGAAATCTTACGAAGATTATATCAGAGAAGTTCGAGAAATTACTACTAATAAGAACATAAATCTTGCGTTTTTAGATAAATATAGACCGAGAGAAGCCAAAATGGATACTTTTAATCCGTTTAAGTTATAAGTTACCTCGATCGGATATTTTTTCTATATATTCTGATCCAAAATTGGAAAAAGAAGAATAAATTGACTCTTAAAAAGTATGAAGGCAAAAACGGAGAGTCGATCGATCAGTCCAACTCGGAGATCGAAAGCGACCCGAGATGCGGAACTCTTCCTACTAGCCTTAGATCCGGATCAGAAGATCGAGACGAATATAAAGACGAAAGATAAACAGATCCGGCTTATCAGTACGCCTGAAAACCTAGAGTACTTCTTCCTAGATAATCCGATCTACATCTTAGCTTACGTCAGTCAACAGATCTACCAGGAACCGAAGAAGATCCCTGAAACGGGTCGAGGCAAGTATTTGGCCCATCCGATGAGTCAGAAGTACCTGAAGAAACTGGTTCCCCAAGTCTGTTACGTTTCCAGACCGGGGATCTTCGACTTCTATCCGGCTGTAGTGCCGACGATCGGCTACATCATCCGTCCTTTCGTTCGACATCTCTACGACCTCTATCAGTTTAATCTTCCTAAGGAGGAGCCTTCCTTAGGCTCCTTAGAGCCCTCAATCTCTCGGGAGGGCTCTAAAAAAGACTCCTCCTTAGGAAGAGATCAGACCATTCAAGCGTATACGGATCAGTTTATGGCCCTGATCCTGGATCTCCCTCTTGAGATCGTTACCCCAGAGAAGATGGTAAACAGGAAGACGAACCTTCCCCGGTACCAGGGGATGATCGATCTGGTCTACCGGTTGATCAGTCGGATCATCTTCACGGTCTACGATCAGGTCAGCCGATCGGCTGAACCGACAGCCCGCTTAACCGTCTTCCAGTTCCACGACGGCTGGACACGAGGAACGTTCCGAGATTTTACACGCTTTTCTATCTTGTCGCAGTATCTGGAGTATCTGGAGGCTAAACCGAAAGTCTCCTACACGTTTAAGAAGATTACGGCCGTAAAACCGATGTCAGAACCGTTCTTCAACGGGCTCTCCTTCACCCTCCACCTGATAGGTAAGACCTCGGTTAAAGACCGGTTTCGGGCCCGCATCTTCGGCCAAGACGTTAGTATCGAGGGTAATCCGGCTTACCAGGTCTACAGTAAGTACGGCAAACCGGATAGACTCCTCTTCCCAACTGGGACCTACAAGATTAGATTGACAGGGGTAGTGAAACAGAATGAAACCCTATTATTTTCCGACTTCGATTTTATTGCTGGGGTCTTGACCGCCTACGACTGGTGCCGGATAAAGATCGACAAGGAAGCCCGGATCATCACGGATCTGGCAAGCAAAAAGAAGTATAAAGTCTCTTTTTTTAAGTAAAAACGTTACAATATTGTAACGTTTTGGATTTTCTTACTGATGGAGCTGATCTTTGATCTGATCGAACGTCGTAAACTGGACTATTTGGGTCGAAGTTCGAACTATCTTCTTCTTTCTACGACAGAGAAAAGATTCTACTATCAGGGTATGTTTAGTCGATTTATCAACAAAAGAGAAGGTTAAACGTTGACTTAATATCGGGTTGATAAAGATCAGATTGAGACTGTAGACACTCTCAACCACCTTGATCTGGGGTTCTACGGTCGATTCAGTTAGACAGGCGAGGAGATTCCGACTTTCTTCATCAGGGAGAGGTTGGTAAGAATTCGCCTTGATTTCTATCTTCCTAATCTTGCCTAAGTAAGGTTGAAAGGAGGCTAAGAAGGTCCGCCACTTTTCCGGGTCGGTCTGTAGTCCGATCCAAGCTTCGATGGTCGGAAAGATCGGTTCGGTTACCGACGTAGGTAAGACTACTTTGACGATAGGTCCGATCGGAGGAGGGGGAAGAGATGTCAGACCAATCTTCCTTAACGTCTGTGACGTTAAGGGTCTACGCTGAGGTTTATCTAGGAAGAACCTTTTCCGCTTATTTTCAGGAAAAGAAACGAAGGGATTAGGGGCAATTGCAGCCATACACTACGTAAAGAAGGTGATAAGGCGAAAGATCAGTTATTTCGAGAAAACGTTAACAGTATAGAATGGTAGCAGATTAGGACGTCGATATCCAGATTTTCGTTCATCTTTAAGCCGAAGAGAGCATGGGGGGAAGAGAACGTATAGATTAACCAGTTGAAACGACGACGGACAGAAACTATCTGGGTATCTGAACTGTTCGGCTCAAGCAAACAACAACAAGAGGGACACGGGTCTAAGGAACAAGGTTCTAAGGAACAAGGTTCTAAGGAACAGGGCCACAGAAGGACGATCTTATGTTGATCTTCCGGATCGTAGTTACGGATAAAAATCTGATGGTAATAAGAGTAGAAAGTCGTGTTTTTTAACGGTTTTATGACTCGTTGGAAAATAGGCGCCTGTACAGGCTGGGGTAGATCGACCAGATGGAGATCGACCCGACAGGGGATACTTAAGCTGACCGTTACCGTCAGGTAGAGGGTCCCCGTCTGCGCTCGCCGTATAAAGGCTTCCGACTGGAAGTAGTTCGTATCGTTTAAAAAGATGGAAGTCCGATCAGCTTGCCAGCTTCTTCCGGCGGAGAGGGGGTAAGGTTGGAGGAGGTCAGGGTCACACGTCTCGATATCATCGACCAAGAGAGTTTCGAACCGGTAATCGAGTAACTGATCCAGGCGACTGAAAGGGGAGGTTTCGTCCAGATCTTCATACCAGATGTGGTGACAGAGGTTGTAACTGATGGAACTGATCCACTGGATTGGCGGGGTAAGGAACGTGGGTCCTAACTGGCTCGGATGTCCCTGGTTCGTAAGCAACCGGTCGATCAGGACCGGATCGGGGAGTAAGTGTGAGAAGTCGAAACGGATACGGAAGGGGGTTGGAGGAACTTTCAGTTCAAACTTTCTAACGTTAGGATCGCCTCTCTCCTCCTCCCCAACATCGTCATCGAGTGACATCAGGTCAGTAAAGAGGAAGATGGTTGTCATTTTAAGGAGTTACCAGAAGCTTAATAGATCTCTTTTTAGTAAAAAGAGATAGATCGACGGTTTACCAGCTCATCTTCTTCTCCATATAGGGAGCATAAGCCTGATCGATAACGATCTCCTTTCCGACCATCTTCCTGTCCCCGTGACCGATGGCACATCGGATCCACCAGATGATAGCCGATACGATGGCGGCGATAATGACGATGATGATGGTGACCCAGGCTGTCACCCCCCAGTTGACAGAGTCGGTCTCGGTGAAGAAGACAGGGTGGAACCAGAGGAGGACCAGACTGAGAATGATCCAGAGGATCAGGAAGTTGACGATAAGGAGACAGACGATACCGATCGCATTACCCGAATTGGAATAAGTCATGATCTCCGAAGTATTTAGACAAGAGATAATTTTCTGAAAGATTTTCAAGCCTTGCCGGCCTTTCTGATCTTAACGGACAGGAAAGGCCAGGACCCAAAAACAGAGCTATCGTTAACGGAACCAGGTTTTACTGGCCGCTCGAGCCTCTGCGTAAGAGATGATGGGCGGGTAGTGGATCCCGGGATATCTGACGTAGGCATCCTCCCAGTTGATGATGTCTTCGGCTGGAACGTCAGCAAAGACTGGCAGATACCGTTTGACGTAGAGACAGGTCGGATCGTACTTGATAAGCTGGGCTTTCGGACTGAAGATCTGGAGGTAGGACGTCCGGACCGTACCGACATTGGCCTGGACCTGCCAGTTCCCGTTGTTGCTACTCGGATCGTAATCGACCAGGTGTTGAGCAAAGAACCGTTCCCCCAACCGCCAATCGACTCGGAGGAGCATGGTGAGGAAGTTGGCCGTTGCCATCCGGACCCGGTTGTGCATCCAGCCCGTCGTCACCAGTTGGGTGATTCCCGCGTCGATCAGGGGGAAGCCTGTCTTAGCAAGGCACCAAGCTTTGAAAGAGCTTCGCTTATCCTCCCAGGTCGGTTCACGTCGCGGGGGGATCTGTTGGAAGTAGACGAGGGCAAAGAAGTCGTGCCAGATGACTTGACGTAACAGTTCGTGGTGGTAGCCGAACTGATTCACAATACTGGAAACGACCTCCCGGATACTCACGGTGCCGAACTTGATGTGGGCTCCCAGGAGGGTCGTCGGTTCCGCAATATAGTCCCGGGTCTGTAGATAATCTTTAAAATCTCTGATCCGTTTTAGGATCTTCAGACCGACCTGACGCCCCCCGTGCACGGCAATCTGATCGTTGAAAGGGAAGGTCATAAAGTCCTTCAGATTTCGACTGGCAGGAAACGTCTTCCGTAACGGTTCCGACGCAGGTAAGATGGAAGAAAGTCTCTTCGACGTCTGGGGTTCCCACGTCTTGTCGTGCTGGAGGAGGTGGATCATCTTCCGGTAGTAGGGGGTAAACGTTCGGAAAAGACCCCCGGAAGAGGTTTTTAAGGTCGTGAGGGGGAAGATCGTCGAGTCAGCTACCCCGGTTACGGTAATACCACTTTTGCCCAAGCCGGTCGTCAAGATCTCTTGACGTTTCTGGGCAAACGGGGTCGTATCTGTGGCGATAAAGACCAGCTCGACCCGGCCGGTTAAGATCTGAATTAAGTTCTTCTGATCCCCCTCGTAGAGGAGGAGGTGCCCGCCGAGCCGCTTCACCTCCTCTGACAGTTCCGTTAAGCTTTCCAACATAAATTGAAGACTGTTCAGTGAGCGGTACTTGTTCTTGCTGCCGATCTGAACGGGATCGAAGTTGAAGATGAAAACGAGCTGATTACACATTTCTAAAGCTGTAAGGAGGGGGAGGTTATCGACCAGACGGAGGTTCCGGTGAAAGATTAGAGCCCCGGCTACCATTTTACTTACTAGATTTTATACGATCTAAGTAACGACTTAGATCGACCTACTGACGGAGACGGACCGTTCGGGTCGATAAGATTCGACTCTGATCGGAAAGGGGATCTTCCCCCGACAGTAAGGGATCTCGGACCAGGTCTTTCTTCTCACGAAGATTCTGACCTTTCGGAGCAGAGGCCCCGGATCTGGCTACGACTTCCCTCTTCTTCTCCGTTATGGATCCAGGCGGTTTAACCAGTTCTTTGTCGATGATCTTGACGCCGAACCAGTGGGGTCCGACAGGCGTATGCCACTTCTTACTGATGGCGTCTTTGAAAGCGTCTCGCGTCGGGATGCGGCCGTTCGGAATCGACTCTTTGTACCAGAGTTTAAACTCTGAATAGAGGTCAGAGACAGTGACGTGGTGTGCCTGATCGTAGTTTCCCGTCTTATCTCGGATCTCTTCCACCGTATCAACAAGGAAGTGGGAATACAAGTCGTTATTGGCCCAGTAGTTCTCCGTGTACTCCGTAATGATCTGGGGCGTCTTCAACCGTTCTAAGGCATAGACGGGATAGTAGTTAGCGAAGATCCAGAGGATGGCGGCGGCCATATTGGGGATCTTCTCCTCAAAATTCGGATCTTTGGGGAAGACCCGCTCTGCCACCTGTTCTTCCAACCTGTTCGGATACTGGTCGGAAAAGGTGGAGAGGAAAGGGACGATGACGACCCGATTAACGATGGCCCGATCGACGTTACCAGCGATGGCTGGCACCTTGTTACAGACGAGGATAGGCGTGAAGGTCGCCTTCGTCTCGCCTCCTTCCTCATGGAGTTTCCGCGCATAGAAGGCGTCACCCCCCGTGTACCGTTTGATGATCCCCTGTTTTAGGGGATCGGCCGAATCCGGTTCATCTAAGAAGGCGACTCGGGTGGCCCGGGCTCTCGCCAGATGAGGACTGGCATTAGCAGCGTTGGCCTCCTTTTCTGACAACATCTGGATGGGGAGTTTGATGACGTACTCTCCAAAGGCCTGTTCGATGATCTTGATGGCCATAGACTTGGAGTTGTCTCCCTCTCCCGTGAAGACAGGAAACTTCTTGTCGTTGTTGCCGGCGAGGAAGAAAGACGCCCCCAACTTCTTAAAATAGTGTTGGATCTCTCTATCGACGAACGTCTTGTCCAACCAGTCTTGGGCCGCCTTGACGTGTCTGTGGTTGTTGGTGTACTTCTCGTTGTACCGGATATTAGTCGATTTACTGATGTAATCCTCCGGTTTCCCCTTGCGGAAGATCAACCGGTTCCCAACGACTTCGACGATGCCGTTGGCCATACCCGTTAAGTTCCTGTTGGCGTCCAAGAGTTTATGGAAGCCTTCTTTATAAAATAAGTCTTTAACATTACTGATGAAGGTGTTAAGTTTATTCTGTTTTCCGATCGTCTTGATGGCTTCGGAGAGTTTTTTCAGCGCGGCTTGACACTTAGACTTGTAGTCTTCGTCGGACGAACTGTTCATCTGTTGTGCGACTTTGACGTGAAGCTGTTCGTACATGGCCTTGAACCGCATACGGATGGCTTTTCGAAGATCAACGGCATTACATGACTTTTCCCACCTATGGTCCCGAAACCGGTACCAGACGCCCCGTTCATGATCGACACAGACGAACTCCATAGAGAAGACCTGGTAGATCGCTTCACCGATGTCACAATCGATCAGACTGAGGGACTTTTCGATGGCTCGGTTGCACTTCTCCAGTTTCCAGGCCTCATACAAGTCCCGCGAATCCTCGTTGGCGTACCATTTAAGGGTGTTGATGGTGATGGGATTGTTGTAGAAGTTCTCATACAACTCCGTACAGACGTCTTGGATCAGGTCGTCGTTACTGCGGAAAGACGGAAAGCCGTCAGTTCCTGTAGTTTCCGGATCGAAGTCCAGGAACCAACCGGGTAAGACGTCGTCTTTCCCTACGATCTGGACCGTCTTATTAATCCAGAGATCGAGGCCCCGTTCCGTGCCGTTCGTAAAGTTGTATAAGGCTTTTCCGATGTCCAACCAGGTCGATTCCTGGTAGTACCGCCGGTCGGAACAGAGGCCGAGGATGAACTCCAGGTCTTCAAACGTACCAAAGATCTGGTTCGTATCAGAGTAGGCGTCCGGGAGTTTTGTCTCCCGATTCTTCTTTAGGGACGTAACCGTCGTACAGTTCTTCAAACTTAGGATAAAGGGTAACCAGAAGATCTGATCGTTCTCCTCTAACGTCTCCAGACTGATCAGTCTGTTCCGGACTTGAGCGTGGTTCCGGAAATCGATCACGTCTTCCAACTGATAGGTTTCCAGACTGTCAAAATCGATCGCATTGTAGACGGTCGACAACTTCTGACTCGTCGTATCCTGGTCGGATTCGTCGGTCGTACTGACGGAGAAGATGGAACCGAAGATCTTTCGACTTATCATCTTGGGAAGATCAAGGCGGTTGGAGCTCCCGTATAGGGTCACGGGTTCCAAAACACTCGTCTTACTGATGATCTCATCCCAAGACTGGTCGACCAAGGTCGGATCGACATACTGGAGGATCTCCGACTTTTCTAACAGTTCGATGACTTTCGGTCTCAATTTCGTCATCTGGGACTTGGCTTCCGTCACCAGGTAGGGCATCTGGAGACGGAGGTTGATGGTGATGACACCGTCGATGACCGGTTGGAGGTTCTCTGTATTGTTGTCTAGAACGATCGTAATCAGGTTGAGATCCGGTTGTTTCAACTCGTAGAGGGAGAGGAGGGCCAGCTGATAGACACTGACCAGTTCATATAAAAACCGATCCGTGTACTTCTTGTCTGCCAGTTTCGATCTGAATTCAAACTTCAAGTCGGCGATGATGGGCATGTTGACCATGTTCCGTTCAGACAGATTAACTCCGGCATAGACGTCCGGTTCTCCGAGTAAGTCCTGCGTCTGGTTGATCTGTTGGTCGACCATCTCACAGTACCGGGGCCAGAAAGTAGAGTAGTCTCGATCTTCGATCTTCCACTTTTCCACGACCATTCTCATGGTTTTCCGGAGATTTCCGGAGTAACTGGTGACATGGGTGAAACTCTTATCGGCACAGGGGGAGAACAGATCGTTTAAGATGCCCGTTAACTTCGGATCCATCCAACCTCTGTTTTTAGATCGACAGTTAAACTCGACGATCAATTTCGTCCAGGTTTAGGGGGTAATTACGCCGATTTTAAGGCGATCTGAGTCAACGGGGTAACGTAGTGGTAGACGAGGAAGCTCAACCAGATGTAGAGGGTCAGGAAAGAGATGATCAGGATCAAGAGTCCCTGTTTCAAAACGTGACTCGGGTTGGGCGACCGGAACCGGTAGGAGAAACAGACGATCGGTGTCAAGATCAGACTGAGGAGGCTAGCGAAGAGGAAGGCGACGGGCCAGACACCCTGACCGAACAGTTCCTGTAGGTAATCGGTCCCGGTCTTACCTTGGAGGAGGTGACAGGTCGAGTCGGTGCACATATAGTTCCGGTCGATGAGACCGACTGTGAAGATGAGGATGACAAAATAGAGGATGATCAACAAAAGGTCGGCCAAGGTCAATCGGGGTGGATCTTCCGAATCCAAATCCATTTAATCGTAGGGAAAACTATTAGGTAAGGTTAGCCAGGATGTACGGGCTTAGAGCATCGATATAAGAAGTTTTCAGGAAAGAAAAGAGGCAGAAAACGATGAACCAGGTGGGGAAGAAGACAATCACCTGGTAGATCAGGTTGAGGTAGAAGACGTTACTCCCTCGCAAGATCCGGAAGATCGGATCTGAGTGGACCGAACCGCGGTACGGGGTTAGCCACCAGACCATGAACGTGATGACGAAGGCAGCAACAAAGGCGACCGTCCAGATCCGGTCTGTAAAGAGGTGACCAAAGTAGCAGGCTAAGACCTCTTCCCTCTCTTGTAACGTCAGCCCTTGCGGTCTATCGACGTTTAAACAGGTCGTTTGGACGGTACACCCGCCCGGATGGTCACAGTAGTAGGTGCCGATCCCGTAGTAGACGACACAGATGAAGAAGATAGTAAACAGGAGGTAGAAACAGATGACGGGAACGGGGAGATCATCAGCCATAGATCGTATTTAGGAGGGAGATTAATCTCTGTTACGTAACAGAGATGAGATTAATAGACGTTAGGGTCCCTACATAACGATCTTGGTCCGGTCTTCGGTGATCAGGACGTTTGGGGGTTGAGGCTCCGAATAGGGGCGAGGAATGATCGTTTTTTCTTCTTTTTCTGGAAAGATCTGCGTTTCGAAAGGGACCGGTCCCTTTCTGATCGGGCGAGGCACCTGTCCGATGGGCGGTCTCCGTATCTTAGTCGGAGCTAACGTTTTAGACGGTTCAAAGGGTCTCTGCCCTTGGCGGTTCGTCTTTCTCAACCGATCTTCGGCTGGAGGAGATTGGAGTTGAACTTTCCGGTATAAATTCCCTCGGCCTCTCCCTCGTCTTCGGAACGGTTCCTTCGGGTGTTCTTCTGGAAATTCGTATAATGGAACATCTCGATATACGCCGGATGACCGGACCGTCTGCCGGGCTAAACGTCTGGCTTGTAGGTCGACGTCAGGTAAAATGTCAACTAAATCGGACGTTTCGGCCCATTTACCCGCATCCTTCGAGGGTAAGGGAACCGTCGCCATGATGTCGAAGATCAGTTCGTCGTCTATCAACGGGATGATGACCGTCCCCCGATACTCCTGATTGACCCCGTCCAGCTCGTTCTCAAAGTCGGAGGGTAAGAGGTCGTAGATGGGACTGTTGTATTCGAATAACCGGAGCATCTCCTTGGGCACCAGACTCTTCGACTGGATGGGCAGAACGGAGAGTAACTGGTGGAGGACGGAGAAGTTGGGACTCCCGGTATCTAAAACCAAGGTATCAACGACTCTAATCTTCTCTTTCGTGTACTCGGAGAGGTAGGCAGCGATGTCTGAGATTAAGGGGACGTGGTGGTACGGATAGGCCCAGTGGAAGTTGACAGCCGTGGGTCCCGCCGTATAGTACTGGTAGACCCAGGCGATCGTCGTAACGTACGCATCGACCAGATCGTTTATCATCGAACTTGCCGTGTCTCGGTTGAACTCTTTCAACGGATCGAACGTCTCGTCGGCTAAGAGTTTCTTCTCTTCCTCCGTGCCGATAATCTGCCAGATCTTTCGACTTAGCGTCTTATTTCGACTACTGAAGACGTTAAAGTACCAGTGACTCCGGTACAAGCCAAAGTCGAACCGACCGTTCTTAATCGCGTAGGCCAGGGATTTCGACGGATACTCGAACGTGTTGTTGATCAGGAAAGCATCGTTCAAGAGGAACTTCTCTTCGACAGCCAACTGTTTAAGAAAGACAGCAAAGTGGGACCAGCGGATCCGGGATTCCTGATACCGGAGACTTCGGTCAATCGACGTTTCCCGCAAAGTCGGCGTTGGTTCCGTTTCTGTTAAAGGGAGGTTGACCTGGTTGTAGACGGAGATCATCCGTTCAATTCCGTTCCTGATGTTGTTCATACAGGGTTCGTGGGGTAGGAAGTCGTTTCCGATCAGCATGATGATGAGGGCAAAGTCGTGGACAGGACTGTACTTTTCCCCGTTTTCTCCCGCCTTGCGACTGGGGGGAACCAGTTCACTCTGGATGTAAGCACTTAGAGCATCGATACTGATGTAATCCAAGATGATCTTCCCTGGATTCAGCCGGTCGGCCTCTTCCCGAGCAATGTAGATCCGCTTGATCGGACAGAGCATGGAGATGACGAGGAGGTCAGCATCAGCCCCAAAGAGGATGTGACTCCCGTTCAGATCGGCGAAGTCCGCCGATCGGAAGTAGTCAGCGATCTTGTGTTCCCCTTCGCCCGGAGCCAGATGGGAACTGTAGATGACCTTATTAGGCAGGCGGGACCGGTATTCCTTAATAAACCCGGTTAAGAAGACGTCCAGATCAGCCATGAAGGGGGTGCCGGGACTGATCGTATTCCGGTCGAACTCGCCCAACTTCCGTTCTTGACCCGCCTTAAAACGTCGCTTCCGTTGTTGTTGCTGTTTAGCCTTACCACAGACGCCATCGATGGCCAGGATAAGGACGTCTTCCGGATCGAACAGGTCGACGATCCGGAGGAGCTCTACCTTCAGCTCTTCCTTAAACTGGGTAAATAAGGCCTGATCTTTCGTTTTTGTTCCGATTAAGGAACCCGAAGGGTCCGGGACAGGGGCGTAGACCCGATTGACGACCGTGTGGATGACGGCGTTCATGTCCACGGATAGGCTGGAGACGTTCCGGGGTCTCGATCGAAGGACAGCTACGCGGGCATTATTCCTGATGTACTGGCCAAAAAACCCGTGAATCCCCATTCTTTACCCACTTTTAAGGACAAGAAGAAAAGAAAAGAAGGATTTATATGAACAGTTTGTTCCGACTATTCAGGATCGTAGTTGTCTAAAAGATCGAAAGTCTTTTAATTGATTGATAATATCCTCTCTTCCCATCTATCAATACGATCATTAAAAATGGAAGTAAAATTAGCCGAAAGTCTTATTTTGAAAGCATTTTACGACATTTTTATTTGGAAGGCCAAGCTGGATGATAAGAAAGATCCAGTTTCCACTCTTACCTTATCGGGTTTAAATATGATTGATCCGGAAATCGATTTCCTCTGTTACTATGCGAAAAAACGGAAGTGGACCCAGGTGACCAGTCTGGATCTGAGTAATAACTGGTTGACTCGGATCCCTGATTTCTCTCAAATCTTTCCTAATTTGGAAATTCTTTGCTTACAAAAAAACCAGATTAAGGAAATCCCTGACTTTGCTTCCCTGCCTAAGTTGGAAAACATTAACTTATCCGATAATCTTTTGACAGAAATTCCCGATTTTTCCGGTCTACCTTGCTTAAAAACTCTAGAAGTAGAGAGTAATCGATTACTCTGTATTCCGAACTTCTCTCGTATCCCTGACTTAGAATGTCTGTCGATCTATAATAATAAGATAACCAAAGTCCCTGATTTTACCCTACCAAATCTGGTAACTCTTCGGGTAAGCAAAAACCAAGTAACAACCCTGCCTAACCTTACCGGCTGTCCCGCTCTGATCAATTTCTCTGCGAGTCAAAACTTGATAACTGATATTTCGATTCTTACCCACTGTCGTCATTTAGAGAAATTATATCTATCTAATAGTAAGATAACGTCTGTTCCAGATTTCGATCTGCCTAACCTTTCCCACCTCTATATAGATGGAAATGAAATCCGAGAGATTCCAAACTTTTCTCACTTATCCAAGTTAAGAGTCCTGGATCTAAATCGTAATCTTTTGAGAAAGGTTCCCGATCTATCGGCTTTAGAAGAGTTGAGACTACTTTATCTGGTAAAAAATTATTTAACCGAGGTCCCTCTCTTTCACACTTATCTTAAAAACTTAATCAAAGTTGATTTAACAAGAAATCGAGTATCTGTTCCTAAATCATGGCCTAGTATCTATACGTGTGAAGCCAACCAGTCAACTCCGGAAGAAGTGGCAAGGTTCTTCCTTCACGACCTGACCTCGGAAGAGGATCTTAAAATGAAACGTTTAGACGAATTTCTCCAAAAATTTATCGCAACCTTGACTGAATCGGAGAAGGAAGAAGTCAAGCGTATCTTTGCTGCTGCTATCCAGGCATAACCTTCTCTCTTTCCTCATATCGAAAGAGGAGTAAACCGGAACAAATGTTAGAGATGTCTAACGTTTTAAAACTTGATCTTTCCCGAACTATCAAAATCAAACAGGTCAAGGACGTCTCTACTCGTGGGACTCTGTTTAACCGGGGACTTGTCTCTGGCCAGGATCGGAGACCTGTCCTTAGCCAGAATCGAAGCCCGATCTAAGGACCGGGTCGGGGACCGATCTAAGGACCGGGTCGGGGACCGATCTAAGGACCGGTGACCACTAGGAATCCGTTCCGGAGGTCGAGAGGGGAGAGGACTGGTGAAGCGGATCTTCCGATCGGCTTTAGGTGACAGAGTCGGCGTATTAACCTGACGGAGAACGTCAGGATCGATTCCGTAACCGGTATTGGCCACGAGATTTAAGTCTTTATCTCTAGCAAAGCCACTGGGAGTATTAGGCGCCGGATTCTTCTGTTCCGACCGTTTTTTCCTCAGTTCTGTCAGTTCTTTCTTCCGTTCTTTCGTTCGAACGTAGTTGCCTTTGGCGATTTCCGGCGCTTTCACCTCTTCCGTTTCCACCCGAGGCACGTACTTCGGTTGTAAGGCGGGATTCAAAGTGATCCGTTTTTCTAAGAAAGATGGTTCTTCCCCTTCTCCGTCAGCCAAGACCGTCTGCAGGCCTTCGTCGGCCAAGTCGATCGGTAGTCGAGACCCTGTTCGGATGGCGTCTAACGTTTCCTGTAATCCTTGACCCTTCGTTCGGAACATCTCCGTCACCTCAGCAATGGCGTCGGCAAAGACGGTTCGGCCGTTCGGAATCA
>Ga0116230_10002991_pt1 | contig 16356 bp, 9 predicted proteins | sample S1TSphfallax_3_FD_88678 | JGI IMG/M metagenome (GOLD analysis project Ga0116230, IMG submission 88678) | Host-associated microbial communities from peat moss isolated from Minnesota, USA - S1T2_Fd - Sphagnum fallax MG | ecosystem: Host-associated > Plants > Peat moss > Unclassified | place: USA...
CGGCACGGTTTGGCGACGCACGCCGTCGTGCCCCTCTCCGTTGTTTTCGGCGCCGATGCGAACGGCTACGAAAGCGCACTCGACGATTATCGCTTCGAGGGTGACTACGAAAGCGGATCAAACGCGGCGCGGGTCAACGATTGGGTCGCGACGTTCGCCCATGCGTTGCGGGCCGCCGCCCAACGCGCCGGCACCTTCGAGACCGCACTTGCCATGCTCGTCGACCGCTGGGAGACGACGCTCGGGCAGCGGCGATCGGACGCCGCGAGCGCGCGGCTCATTCACCAGCTGACGGAACGGCCGATCATCACGATCGCGGAGGCACAAGAGATGCTCGAAAGCAGCAAAACCGGGGCGGGGACCGGCATCGCCGAACTCGTCGAGGCCGGGATCCTGCTCAAAGGCACAGCGCATCGTCGGCAGCGCGTGTTCGAGGCGCGCGACATCGTGGACTATTGCGAAGATTTCGTCGCGCGATCGCCTCTCGCAGGCGCGCCGCGTTGAGTCGAACGGTTTCGCGCAGCACCTTCGTCGCCGGCGTCGCAGCAGCCGGAGCGGCCGGATTGGGCGCACGAGCCTCACGCGCGGCCGGCGCCACCGCCGGCCGGAGCCGGCGCGTGCGCTTTGGCGTGAACTACGTTCCCTCGCAGACGTGGTGGTATCTCTGGAGCGATTGGAACCTCGCGGGCGTCCGGCGCGATCTCGCCGACATCGCGGCTCTGGGCATGGATCATATCCGCATCCAGCTCCTGTGGCCGGAGTTTCAACCCAACGAACGTGCGACCAGCGCGCAGAACATCGAGCGTCTCGTGAAACTGCTCGACGAAGCCGACCGGCACGGGCTCGACGTCGAGGTCACGGTCCTCGACGGGCAACTCAGCGGCTTTCTCTTCGTGCCCGCGTTTCTGATCGACAACACCGACGGACACATCCACAATTTCATCACCGACCCGGAGCTGATCGCAACGCAGCGGCGGCTGTTCGCAGCGCTCGCGCGACGCATCGGCAGTCATCCGCGTTTTCTCGGGTTCGACATCTCGAACGAAGTCTATTGGCTCACGCAGCCGCTGCACGTCCCGTTCACGCCGGCACAAGGTGACCGGTGGATGGAAGCGCTGCTCGCCGAATGCGAACGCGTCGCACCGGGCAGGTTTCACGTGAACGGCGTCGACAAGTGGCCGTACGAGACGGACCAACCCAACCAATTCACGCGCCGCGCGCTCACGCGCGCCGGCTCGGCGAGTGCGATCCATCCGTGGGCTGGCTTCGGGCCCGTGTTCCAGAAGTACGGTCCGCTGGCCACGCCCGCAACACATTACGCCGAATTCTACGTGCAGTACATGCAGGCGTTCAGCGAACACGGCGATCGTACGATCTGGATCGAGGAAGACGGTTGTTCCAAGCAGTGGGTGACCGAATCGCTCATCCCGCGCTGGGCGGAGGCCTCAATTCGCAATGCGGCGAGCTGCGATCATCTCTTCGGCATCACGTGGTGGTGTTCGCACGACGTGAATCGACGCTATACCGGATTCAACACACTCGAGTACGATCTCGGGCTCTACACGAACGATCGCCGGCTCAAGCCGCTAGGCCGCACGATCCGCGAGCTCATCAGCGAATTTGATCGAACGCCACCCGCCGTCATCGCACGGCCCACCGCGCTCGTCATCGACGCGAACATGGGCTCCGATCGCATCCATCCGCACTTCAGTGATCTCGTCGATCGCGGCCTCCGACCGCAGATCGTCCTCTCGGAGCGCACGACGGACGAAGCCTACCTCGCCGGCCGCGGGATCACCACCCTCGTCCGGCTCGACGATCGCGATCGTCCGTCGCCGAAACCGTCGCCGCCGGGAGCGTAAGCCGTCCCCGAAATCGGATGTCGTCCGATGCGGCTCCGATCTGGACGTCGTAGTCACCGGGGAAAACAGCAAACGTCGAACGACCGACGTCCCAGAACGCATACGTTTTTGCTGGTGCATCGAGGGTGAGCGCACGGCGCTCACCCGGCGCGAGATGGAGACGTGCGAACGCGACGAGTTGCCGAATCGGCCGCCGATCGTCGGCCGCTGGGCGGGTCACATAGAGTTGCACGACTTCGTCCCCCGCGCGCCCTCCGACGTTCTCGATCTCGATGCTGGCGGCGATCCCCGTGCTCGTCGCACGCACGTCGAACTCGTGGTAGGCGAAGCTCGTGTAACTCAGCCCGTACCCGAATGCATAGAGCGGTCGCTCACGCAAATCCCGGTAGGTGCGATTCGTGAGCCGGTAGTCGTCGAACGGCGGCACTTGCGCCGTGCTTGCATAAAACGTGACCGGTAGCCGGCCGGCCGGATTGTAGTCGCCGAAGAGCACGTCCGCGATGGCCGCTCCCCCGCTCTCGCCCGGGTACCACGCCTGCACGATCGCCGCAAGGTGTTCCGATTCCCACGGCGTCGCCATCGCGCTGCCGCTCATCTGCACGAACACGATCGGCTTTCCGGTCGCATGCAAAGCGCGCAACAGGACGGTTTGGACCTCGGGCAATTCGATTCGCGTGCGATCGCCCCCGGAGAATCCCACGGCTTTGGCAGCGTCGCCCGCTTCGCCCTCGAGCTGGGCGGTGATACCGCCGGCGAACACGACGACGTCAGCCTGCGCTGCCGCGTGTAACGCGGCGTCCCAGTCATCGGGGACCGTGCGTTGAACGTAGGTACAGCCGGCCGCGGTCACGATCGTTGCGGAGCTGCCTACCGCAGCGCGGATGCCGTCGAGCACGGTGATGGGGTGCGAGGGCGTGCCATTATAGTTCCCGACGAGGGCCGGGACCGAGTCCGCGTTCGGGCCGATGACCGCGATCGTCAAGCCGTTCTTGCGGAGTGGAAGCGTACCATCGTTCTCGAGCAGGACGATCGATTCGCACGCGGCGCGCTTTGCAAGCGCGGCATGCGCCGGTGTATCATTGTCGCCGATCGTGAGGCGCGAGTACGGCACGCTCGCCGCCGGATCGAACATCCCCAAGCGAAAGCGAACCGTGAAGAGATGCCGCAGCGCGGTATCGAGCGTGGCCTCCGCGATGAGCCCCTCGCGCACCGCGGCGCCGAGGCCACCGAACGTGTCGAGGCACGACGTATCGACGCCGGCCGCAACCGCGAGCGCCGAGGCATGCGGATTGTCGCGCGCGACGCGATAGAAATCGATCAAATCGTCGATCGCCCCGCAATCCGACGTCACGTAGCCTGTGAACCCCCACTCCTTGCGGAGGATCTCATGCAGCAGCGCATCGTTGATCGAGACGGGTTTCCCGTCGACCGAATTGTAAGCCGACATCACGCCGGCGACGCCATCATCGCGCACGAGCTCGCGGAAGGCGTAGAGATAGAACTCGCGCAAGTCGCGCGGATCGACGTTGACGTTGAAGTGATGCCGCGTCGCTTCGGGTCCGCTGTGGACCGCATAGTGTTTCGCGCACGCCGCAACCTTGAGATAGCGGGGATCGTCGCCTTGCAAGCCGCGCACGTACGCGCCGCCCAGCGTCGCGGTGAGCACCGGATCTTCGCCGTAGGTTTCCTGCCCGCGGCCCCAACGGGGATCGCGAAAGAGATTGATATTCGGCGACCAGAACGTAAGGCCATAATACTGATCGTGTTTCCCGGCGGCGATCGCATCGTTATATTTGGCACGCCCTTCGGTGCCGACCGTATCGCCGATCTCGTGGACGAGCGCCTCGTTCCACGTCGCCGCCATGCCGATCGCTTGCGGAAACACCGTCGCGACGCCGGCGCGCGCGATGCCGTGCAGCGCCTCATTCCACCAATGATAGGCCGGGATTCCGAGCCGTTCGATCGCGGCCGACGAGTCGGTGAGCTGCGAGACCTTTTCGTCGAGCGTCAGCGCCTCGATCAACGCGTCGACGCGGCGATCGAGCGGCAAGGACACATCGCGGAACGCCTGCACTGCGCTCGCGGACCCGCGCGCGGCGAGCGGCGCCGCAAGCGCGACCGCGGTCGCCGTAGCGGCGCGCAAAAAAACGGCGCGTGAGGGAGAATCGCTCATGGGGAGATCCTTCGCGGGAGGCGGGTGACGAGGGGGATGTCGCGCAAGCGGATGTGCGCAAAGCGGATACGTTGGCGACGCCAGGTATAGGTGATGTCGAGGCCGCCGTCGCGATCGACGATCATCGCGGGATAGGAGTATTCGCCCGGGCCCGAGTCGAGCGTAGCGAAGCGCGTAAAGTGCTCCCCGTCCGCGCTAACCGCAACGGCGAGCGGCGAACGCGCCGTCGCCGAATCATCGAAGGCGAGCACGGTACGACCGTCACGCAGCATGACCGCGTCGATCGCGGCGTTTGGGTTGACGACCCCGATCGGGTGCGCCGGCGTCCAAGTTCGACCAGCATCGTAGGAGTCGCTCACGCACACACGGCCGATGCGCAGCGTCGGCCGTGCATAAAGCCGCAGGTGCGTGCGCGTGATCGCGACGACGGAGGGCTGGATGATGCCGAAGCGCGACTCGGCAGCCAGCGGGCGATCGAAGCGGCGCGGCACGACGATCGGGCCGACCCGCGCGAACGTCCGGCCGCCGTCGACGCTCCGTTCGATCCATGCCGCCCACGAGTCATAACTCTCGACCGACGAGCCGCTCACCACCGTCCCATCGCCGAGCACGAGCGGCTTTGCGCGAATCGGACCGTACCAGCCGGCGGGCAGATGCTCGACCGCCGACCACGTTCGCCCGTCGTCGCGACTCCAGCGACGCGCACCCGTCCACGTACCGACGTTCGGTCCAAACTTATAATACAGCCAGAGCCGTCCGTCACGCGTATGAAACAGCACGGGATTCCACGTCGCGACCTGCGGTTCGCGCGCCAACGCGCGCGGCGGGGACCAACGGCCGAACCGGCGGCGCGACGACCAGATCGCGACGTCGGCGGCTCCCTCACCGCTGCCGCCAAACCACGCGGCGAGCAAACTCCCATCGCGCAACCGGACGATGGTCGAGGCATGACTCGCCGGAAACGGGGCCGATTCGAAGACGAATTGGCGTTCGATTGCGACGGGCCGCGACCGCGCCGCCCCGGGCGCCGGAACGACGAGCGTCAGCACCAGCGCGCACGTGGCGGCGATGCATCGACTCACTCGGCCACCGGCACGAAGAGCGGGCCCCGTAGCCCTTGCATGCGACGCACGGATCGCTCCATGAGATCGAACGCGATGACCTCGTTGATGCCGCGTCGCAGCCATGCGGCCGGGACGAACAACGCGTACTGCGGGCCCACCTCCCAAAAGCGGCCGACATTGTACCCGTTCACCCACAGCGATCCCTTGCCAAGCATCCGCACATCGAGGTACGTGTCGCCGAGATCGCTCAGCATGAACCGGCCACGATAGAACGCGGGGCTACTCACCGGCGCCGCATCGAAGCGCAGCCCGGTGAGATCGTCCATCGGCAAGCAAAACACGTCCCAGCCCGTGAGTTCGCGGCCAGCGAAGACGATCGGCCCGATGAGCCCCTTGCGGTCCTGGCCGAACGTCTCGCCGTAGTTGATACGTCCCGTGCTCTCGACGAACACCTCGAGCGTATGCATGCCCGCGGGAACCTCGAGCGCAAGTGCCCGACCGCGTTCGCGCCGGTCGAGCGTGCCGGCCGTGCGCCCGTCGAGCGAGACGACCGCGTAGTCGCGCACATCACCGAACGAGAGGGTCCCGCTGACCGGTCCCGCGATCGACGTGCGATAAAGCATCGAGCCGAACGACTGGCCGAACCACTCCATGCTGTGCGGTCGGTCGACGCGCACGGCACGTCCAAGCAGCGGCTCGTACGATGCGCAGCGATCGAGCGTGAACGACTCGACCGCGATGCGCGGCGGAACAGCCGTCGGATCGGGCGCGGGTCCGGTATGACGAACGATCACCTCGCGCAACCGATGATACTTTTCGGTCGGCGCACCGCCTTCATCGAGCGGCGCATCGTAGTCATAGCTCGTCGTCGTCGGCTGATAGGCGATCTCGGGCGTCGCGTTCGCCCCACTCCAGAAGCCGAAATTCGTTCCGCCGTGAAAGAGGTACAGGTTTACCGAGTAACCGCGCTCGAGCAACCACCCGACGTCGATGACGGCATCCGTGGCATCCGTGAGATGATGCGGCTCGCCCCAGTGATCGAAGAACCCCGGATAGTATTCGCTGCACATCATCGCGGTACCAGGACGAAACGTTGCCAGCGCCTTCAGCTCGTCCCGCGGCGAGCCGGAATTGAGGAACGGGAACACATTCGGCAAACTCCCCGCGGAGAGTTTGGGCGCGCCGTCGGCGGTAAACGTGCATTCGCTCGTCAATCCGGCGGCCTGGAACGCCGCAAAGATCGCTTCGAGATACGTGCGATCGGTGCCGAACGATCCGTACTCGTTCTCGACTTGGACCGCGATGATCGGACCGCCACGGGCCGCCATGAGCGGAGCGACTTCCTTGCCCAACCGCGCGAGCCACCGTCGCGCCGGGCCCATGAAGCGTTCGTCGCGGGTCCGCACCGTCGTCTGCGGATCCGCAAGGAGCCAGGCCGGATAGCCGCCGAGGTCCCACTCGCCGCAGACGTACGGGCCCGGACGCAGCAGGACGTGCAGATCGAGCGTCTGCGCGAGCCGGATGAACGCCGCCAGGTCGCGATCGCCGCTGAAATCGTAGTGGCCGGGTCGCGCTTCGTGGAAGTTCCAGAACACGTACGTCGCGATCGCGTTGAGCCCCATCGCACGCGCCATTTCGAGCCGCGTTCGCCAGTACGCGCGCGGAATTCGCGCGTAGTGGAGTTCGCCGGACACGATCTGCAAGGGCCGACCGCGCAGAAAGAACCGGCCATCCTTCACGGTAAGCGCCGGCGGGGCGGCGAACGGAACGGACGCCGGCACCCATCCGAGCGCGCCGCCGGCATCTGCGGTCGCGAGCATCAGCCGCAGAAAGGTCGTGCGGCGCAGGGGACCTCGTTTCCGCATACCTCCTATTTACGAACCGCGGGCCTTCATGATCATGAAGGCTCGAATTCTGGAGAATGAATCGTCGTGAACGAGAAGCCGTTGCCCCAGCGTGGCGCTCACTTCGAACGTGAAATCGTTGCTCAGCCGGACGTCTGGGAGACGATCGCCGCATCGGACCGGGCCGAGCGTCTCGCGCGGGCGATCGATAGCGACGTGCTCTTCGTCGGCAGCGGGAGCTCGCTCTTCGCGGGACAGCTCGGCGCGCTTGCCCTGCGGCGCCGCGGGGTCCGCGCGAACGCCCTCGCGGCTACCGAAGCTCGCTTGGACCACAATGCCTATTCCGGCAGCGTCGTCGTTGCACTCTCGCAAAGCGGGCGATCGACCGATCTGCTCGACGCACTTGACGCGCTCGCGCCACGCCGGCTCGTCGCGCTGACGAACACGATCGATTCGCCACTGGGCGCGCGGGCAGACGTCACGATCGACATCGGTGCGGGAAGCGAAGTGGCCGTCCCCGCGAGCAAAAGCGTCACGGCCACGGCGGCGATTGCGCTCTGGGCGGCCTCGCTCGTCGGCGGCGACCGTCACCGCACCGCACGAATGCTGGTCGAAACCGCCGGCGCCGTTCGCCGCTGGCTCACGAGCGACGGCATCGTACCGGTCGTCACCGCCGGCAACGTCCTTGCTGCAAAGAGCAACGTGGTCGTGCTGGGCTCGGCGTACGGCTTGCCGATCGCGCGCGAGTTCGCGCTCAAACTCAAGGAAGCGAGCTACCTCCACGCGGAGGGCTTCGCCGCCGGCGAGTTTCGGCACGGCAGCATCGCGATGGTCGATGCCTCGTACGGGGTCGTCGGGATCGTCGACGACGCCTCCATCGGAACCGTGGCGCAACCGCTCCACGAATGCGCGGTCGCCGGCGCGCAGTGCTTCAGCATTGGCCAGCCGCCGATCGATGCCGTTCCCGGCCTCGGTCCGCGCGTCGATACCTCATTCAATACGCTCGCGTGGCTCGTTACCGCACAATTGCTGGCGCTTCACGCCGGGCGTTCACGCGAGATCGATAGCGACACGCCGCGCGGCTTGACGAAAGCCCTCGTGAGCAAACCCGAATGACGGTACGGCGACGCTTTGCCGTCGCGCTTGCCGTGATGAGTCTGGCGTTCGCCCCGGGACCGGCGCGGCCCGCAACGCCGGTCGATCCACTCATGCCGGTCGATCCGTTCATCGGAACGTCAGGCCTTTCGCAGCCCGATCTGATCTACGATTTCCCCGGCGCGGACATGCCGTTCGGCATGCTGCAGTGGAGTCCGGACACGACCTCGGAAACGCCCGGCGGCGGCTACCAATATGCCGATACGGCGATCACCGGCTTCAGCCTCACGCACCTCAGCGGCGCGGGCTGCGCGGTGTTCGGGGATTTCCGCTTTCTGCCGACGATCGGCGCGGTGCGCGATCCGATCCATGCGCGCGCCGCGTTCACGCACGCGCACGAACGTGCGACGCCGGGCTCGTACAGCGTCACGTTCACGAACCCGGCGATCGCGACCGAACTTGCCGTGACGCAACGTACGGGCCTTGGCGCCTTCACCTTTCCCGCCGGCACGGCCGCGAACGTGCTCATCAATACATCGTCGGATCAAGCCGGCGTGAGCGATGCCAGTTTTCATCGCGTGAACGCGCACGAGATCAGCGGTTCGGCAACGAGCGGGGCGTTGTGCGGCATGCCCAATGTCTTCACCGTCTATTTCGACGCGCAGTTCGATCGCGATTTCAGCACGACGGGCACTTGGCAAAACGACCGCGTCAGCCCGGGCGGTACAGATGCGAGCGGGCCGCAAAGCGGTGGCTACGTGCACTTCGATGCGAGCGCGAACCCGACGGTGAAGGTCAAGGTTTCGGTATCCTACGTGAGCGTCGAGGGCGCGCGCCGGAACATCGCCGCCGAGGGCACGACGTGGAACCTCGGCGCGGTGCGCGCGCGCGCTGCGACGGCGTGGCGCCGCGCGCTTGGGCGTATTACGACAACCGGCGGAACGCGGACCGAGCGCACGATCTTCTACACCGCACTCTACCATGCGTTTCTGCATCCGAACATCTTCAACGACGCCGACGGACGCTATCGTGGCTTCGACGGCACGGTACATGCCGTCGAGGCGGGTCACGCGCACTATGCGAACTTCTCCGATTGGGACACGTATCGCACGCAGACGCCGCTGATGGCACTGCTGGTTCCGCACGAGATGAGCGATATGGTGCAAAGCCTCGTCGACGACGCGCGCCAAGGCGGCTCACTACCGCGCTGGCCGCTCGCGAACGACTACACCGGCGTGATGGCCGGCGACTCCGAGGATCCGCTTATCGCGGGCGCCTATGCGTTTGGTGCGCGAGACTTCGATCGCGCGGCCGCGCTCGCCGCGATGGTGCACGGCGCGACGGAGCCGCCCGACCCCAAGCGCAGCGGGTGGTTCGTCGAGCGGCCTGGTCTCGATGAGTACGTACGGCACGGATATGTCGTGAACGTGCACACGACGTCGGTGTCGCCGGTGCCCAACGGCGCGTCGGAAACGCTCGAATACGCGCTCGATGATTTTTCGATCGCGCGCTTCGCGCACGCGCTCGGCGCTGCGTCGACGGAGCGAACGTTCATGCAACGCTCGCAGAACTGGTCGCGGCTCTTCGATCGCGACGAAGGGCTCGTATTGCCGCGCGATGCCGATGGCGCGTTCATCCACGCGGCGATCACGCCCAATGGCCAGAGCGGCTTCCAAGAAGGCAACGCGTGGCAATATACGTGGATGGTGCCGCAGAATCTCGGCGGCCTCGTCGAGGCGCTCGGCGGGCGCCAAGCGACCGTCGCGAAACTGGATCGTTTCTTCACGCAACTCAACGCAGGTCAATCAGAACCGTACGCGTGGTTCGGCAACGAACCGAGCATCGGCAGTCCGTGGGTGTATCTCTACGCGGGCGCGCCGGCGCACGAGGAGCAGGTCGTGCGTCGAGTGATGCGCACGCTGTATCGTGAGACGCCCGACGGTCTTCCGGGCAACGACGATCTCGGCACGATGAGCGCCTGGTACGTCTGGAACGCCCTCGGTCTCTATCCGGTCAGTCCGTCGGTGCCGCTCGTGCTCGTCGGCAGCCCGCTCTTCTCGCAAGCCGTCGTGACCTCCGAAGATGGACGGCGCATCATCATCAACGCGCCGCACGCGGGCGACGATCGCCCGTTCGTGCTCGGGCTGCGCGTGAACGGGCATCCCACGAACCGCAGTTGGGTCGACCTGCCGCGGCGCGGCACACTCGCACTCGATTTCTTGCTCGGCGCGCAGCCGAGTGCGCGCTGGGGCGTTGCGAAGACCGACGTTCCGCCATCGTATGGCAACGGTCCGCTCGTGCTTCCCCCGGCGACGTCAGCCACATTCGTACCGCCGCCGTCGATCACGATCGAATCGGGTGGGGCCGCGTCGATCCCGCTCGACGTCACCGCTGCAAACGGACCGATCGCCTGGACCGCTGCGGGACCGCCGGCGATCGGCATCGTGCCCGCGCACGGGACGTTCTCCGGTGCGGCCCAGGCCGTGCTCGTAAGCGCCGGTCCGGCAACGCCGCCGGGCCTCTACGACATCACGATCGCGGGGCGCGCGGCCAACGGCGCGCTGCTTGCGAGCGTGCCGCTCGTGGTGCGCGTGACGCATGGCAACGCCGCGGCACCGCTCGGCTATATCGCCAACTTCGTCGACAGCACCGTGACGGCGATCGATCCACGTACGCGCGCCTTCAGCGCGCCGATCACCGTCGGCCGTTCGCCGGGCGGCCTCGCCCTGAGCCCGGACGGCCGGCACGTCTACATCGCCAATCAGGGCAGCGCGAACGTGAGCGTGATCGATGCGGCGACGAACGCGGTCACCGCGACGATCCCGGTCGGCACGACCCCGGCCGGCATCCGCGTCTCACCCGACGGGCGTACCGTTTGGGTCGCGAACTACAGCGACGGAACGGCCCAAGCGATCGACGTCGCAACCAACGTCGCGAGCGCACCGATCACGGTCGGGCCGTCGCCCGAAGGCGTGGCGATCTCACCGGACTCGCACACCGTCTACGTCGTCAACAACGGCAACAATACCCTAACGCCGATCGATGCGCGCACGCATACGGCGGGCGCGCCGATCGCGGTCGGGCGACGACCGCTCGGCATCGCGATCTCGCCCGACGGCAGGGCGCTCTACGTGAGCAACATGGAAGGCAACTCCGTCACCGTCGTGAGGACCGTGGACGGAGGGGTCGTGACGACGATTCCGGTTGGGAAAACGCCGCAAGGGCTGAGCGTCTCACCGGACGGCGCGCTCGTCTACGTGACGAACTCCGCCTCGTCGAGCGTGACGCCGATCGACACGAAAACGCTGCGCGCCGGGGCGCCGATCCCCGTCGGCGACGGCCCCTTCGATGTCGCCTTCAGCGCCGACGGCAAGACCGCGTATGTCGTCGATACCGCCGACAACGACTGGCTTGCCATCGATGTCGCAACCGCATCCGTCACGGCGCGCATCGCAGCCGGAAGTTTTCCGATCGCGATCGCGCTCCCGGCTTCAGCGCCGCAGCGTTAGCGTCGTCGGCGCGCTCGCGCGTCCACCTGGGATGACGGCGATTGCGCGGACGTGCGCGACCGGCGTCGTCGTGAGATCGAATGGCACGGGCGCCAGATACGGGTGCGAGGCGGGCGTCGGCACGCTCCCGTCGGTCGTGTAGTAGATCGTCGTTCCCGGAACCTCATCGGCGATCGCGATCGTCCCGCGCAGCGCGACGACACGGAGCTCCGTCTCGTTGACGCTGCGGTGCACGCTCTCAGGGAACGTGTTCGCCGCATCTTCGACGCGGAGCGTCGGATCGGGGATGCGAAACGCAAGATGCTGTTCCTCGAACCAGGCGTACTGCGGTGCGCAGCGGCGGACGAAATCCGACCAGACCCGATCAGCAGCCGGCGTCCAGCCGTCTTCAGCTACGGCGAGCTCGCGCGGCAGCAACATGTAGAAGAGCTGGTTCTCGCTGGGAATGCGCTCGGTCCAAAGGTTTCCTTGCACGCCGAGGATATGGGTCGCATCCGCCGGCGAGAGATCGGCGGGCGTCGGATCGAAATCGTAGATCATCTGCGGCGTCGAGAGGCCGTCGATCGCAACGGGCTCGTAATCGGTGTCGCCCTGCGCCCAATCGAGGTACAGCGGGCCATCCGGTGTCATGACCACATCGTTCCCGCGCCGCGCGGCGATGATGCCGCCGCTCGTTCCGCGCCACGACATCACGGTTGCGCTGCGTGACACGCCGCCGTCGAGGATCTCGTCCCACCCGATCATCTTGCGTCCGTGCGCCGAGAGAAAGCGCTCGATGCGGCGCGTGAAGTATCCCTGGACCTCGGGATAGGTGCGCAGATGCTCGCGCTTCATCAACCCGTGCACGAAGGCACTCCGTTGCCACGCATCGGTTGGAACTTCATCGCCGCCGATGTGGATGTACGAACCCGGAAAAAGCGTCATGACGTCGGAGAGGACGTCGGTGACGAACGTGAACGTGCGTTCGGTCGGGCAGAAAATGTCGGTGCTCACGCCCCATGTCTCGCGGACGTGAAACGGGCCCGGGCTGCATCCGAGCCAGGGATAGGCCGTGAGGGCGGCAACCGCGTGGCCGGGCATCTCGATCTCAGGGACGATCGTGACGTGTCGCGCCTGTGCGTACGCGACGATTTCGCGGATCTGCGCGCGCGTGTACGCGCCGCAGTACCGGTGCGGATCGATTGCATCCGGATCGTTACCGATTTCCGAACCGGCACGGCAGCCACCGATTCGCGTGAGGTCGGGATAGCGCGCGATCGGGATGCGCCAGCCCTGATCGTCGGTGAGGTGCCAATGGAAGGTATTGAGCTTGTAATGCGCTGCCAGGTCGATGTAGCGCTTCACGATATCGGGTCCGAAGAAATGGCGCGAAACATCGAGGTGAATGCCGCGCCACGGATAGGCAGGCCAATCGACGATTTCGAGGCCGGCGACCTCATCCGATGTCGCCGCGGCGGGCAGGATCTGCTCGAACGTCTGCACGCCGTAGAAAAGGCCGGCAGCCGTATTGGCGGAGATGAAGACGCCGCTCGAATCGACACGCAGCCGGTACCCCTCGAGGCCGATACGTGGTGTGCCGCTCGCGATCGAGAGGTGAATCGCCGCGCTACTCCCGGCACTCGTTACGACATCGGCCGAGACGCCGCGCGCTTGCAGAAATTCTGCCAAGACGCCCGCGACCGCGCGTTCATCTGCCGTCTGCGCGAGGATGCCCGGCCGGGCGGGAAGACGGAATCTCGCGCCGGTGACCATCAGTTCGCGTGGCTTCGGAACGATACTCGGCACCGCGGCGACGGCGCCGTCGGTGCTCGCGCGCGCGAGCACCGGAACGGACACGTTCAGGATCGTGAAGACATTCAGAATCATGAAGAGACGAGCGCCCAGCGCGCGCGTACGATAGGAGACGTTCACGGGAACACGTTTATTCGGTACGCAGACGCATCCCGCTCGACGAACGATCACGTGGCCCCAAAAACGGTACGACATTTCGCGCAAGTTATGTGCGTGGCGGCGGCCAAAGCAAACGACATGCATCTCACCGCGCTCGATTGGGTCATTGTCGTCGTATCGCTCGGCATCACATTCGTTCCGGCGCTGTTGCTGGCGCGGCGCGCGGGGAAAAATACGGCGGAATTCTTCGCTGCCGGCCGGCAGGCGCCGTGGTGGCTGATCGGGCTCTCCCTCGTCGCGACGACGTTCAGCACCGACACCCCGAATTTGGTCGCGAACTTCGTCCGCTCGGGCGGCGTTTCGGCAAATTGGCAGTGGTGGTCGTTTCTGCTCACCGGCATGGCAACGGTGTTCTTCTACGCTCGCCTGTGGCGGCGCAGCGGTGTGCTGACCGATCTCGAGTTCTACGAACTGCGCTATTCCGGCAAGGCCGCCTCGTTCGTGCGCGGGTTCCGGTCCGTGTATCTCGGGCTCTTCTTCAACGTCGCGATCATCGCGTCGGTGAACCTCGCCGCGGCGAAGATCGCCGGCATTCTGTTTGGGATCCCCGAGTGGGAGACGCTCGTCGTGGGCGGCAGCGTCGTCGTCGTGTTTGCGGCGACGGCGGGCCTGTGGGGCGTGATGGTGACCGACACGATCCAATTCACGATCACGATGTCGAGCGCGTTCGCCGCTGCCTACTACGCCCTGAACTCACCCGCCGTCGCGAAGCTCGGTGGTTTGGGCGGTTTGATCGCCCACTTGAAACAGACCAGCCCGCAGACGCTCTCGGTGCTGCCGGATTTCTCGAACTGGGGCGTCGCGGTGAGTTTTCTCATCATCCCGATCACCGTGCAATGGTGGTCGGTGTGGTATCCCGGCGCCGAGCCGGGCGGCGGCAGTTATGTCGCGCAGCGCATGCTCGCGGCAAAGCGCGAGAGCGACTCGATGTGGGGGACGATGCTCTTCCAAGTGATGCACTATGCCCTCCGGCCCTGGCCTTGGATCATCGTAGCGCTCGCCTCGATGGTCGTCTATCCGACGCTCGCCGACATCCACGCCGCCTTTCCGGGTCTGCAGCAAAACCTGATCGGCGACGATATCGCGTATCCGGCGATGCTCGTGTTCCTGCCGGCCGGTTGGGCCGGGTTCATGGTGGCCGGCCTCTTCGCCGCCTATCGCTCGACGCTCGAATCGCACTTGAACTGGGGCACGTCGTATCTGGTGAATGATTTCTATCGCCGCTTCTTCAACGCGGGGGCAGACGAACGCCACTACGTGATGATTGCGCGTTTCGTGACCGCGCTGATCATGTTGCTGGCGATCCTCTTTACGTTTGCGCTCGACACCGCCAAAGAGACGTTTTCGCTCATCCTGCAAATCGGCGCCGGGACCGGTCTCATCTATCTGCTGCGCTGGTTTTGGTGGCGCATCAACGCCTGGAGCGAAGTCTCGGCGATGATCAGTTCGTTTGCGATCTCGATCGTGTTCTTCGTGCTCGGCAAATACGGCCATCCGGTTGACGCAACGACTTCGCTGCTCGCGACGGTCGCATTCACGACGATCGTCTGGGTCGCAACGACGTTCGTGACGCCGCCGGTCGATGCGCAGACGCTGGCGACGTTCTATGCGAAGGTACATCCCGCGGGACCGGGCTGGACGCGCGTGCGGCTCGCGGCGGGCCTCCCGCGCTCGAACGATAGCATAGCGAACTCTTTCCTCGGCTGGGTGCTCGGCCTGTGCGGCGTGTATTCGGCACTCTTCGGCGCAGGCGCATTCATTTACGGCGACATCCCGCAAGGCGTGGCGAGCGTCGCGGTGTTCGTCGTTGCGGCGGGCTGGTTGATTCTGCTCGGGCAGCGTATCTGGCGAAACGAGGACGACGCCGGAGCGGCCGAAGACGGATCGGCCGCGTAACGGGCGCGATCATGCTGCTCGAAGTCATCGTCACGGGACCGGAGGAGGCACGCCTCGCCGCCGCGGCAGGCGCCGACCGGCTCGAACTCGTCGGCGGATACGGTCGCGGCGGCTTGACGCCGCGGTGGCGCGTGGTCACGGACGTGCTCGCCGCCGTCGACATTCCCGTTCACGTCATGCTGCGACCGCACGATCGCGGCTTCTGCTATCGTGATGACGAAATTGGCGCGCTCGAAGAGATGGCGGCTGCGCTGCGATCGCGCGGCGCGCACGGGATCGTGTTCGGCGCGCTCGACGCCGCGGGCGACATCGATCTCGCCAGCGTCGAGCGCGTCGCGGCGGCGAGCGGGGGCCTGCCGATGACGTTCCATCGCGCTTTCGATGAGACGCGCGATCCGCTTCGAGCGTTCGACGCGCTCGCGCACGTGCCGTCCGTTTCGAGCATCTTGACCTCGGGCCACGCGCCGGATGCGTGGCATGGGCGGCATCTGATCCAAGCATTGATCGCACGCGGTACTCGGCCGGCGATCCTCGTCGGCTCCGGCGTCTCCGCCGACAACCTGCTCTCGATTCTGCAGGTGACCGGCGCGACGGATATCCACGTCGGCAACGCCGCCCGCTACGGCGGGCGCATCGACGCCGAGAGAATCCATCTCTTGCGAACGCTCATGACCAGCGCCGAACGCGCCCTCCCGCGCTGATGCGGCGACGCAACTATCGGTAGAGCAAAATCTCGATCGGTGCGAGCTCATCGCGCGCCTGGAGAATGCGAAGGCGAACGCGACGAGCCGTGTGGGTTCGGTCGAGTTCGATCAGGCGTTTATAGCCGATCGTTTGGCCGCTGGTGACCGGTCGCCAGATGCCGTCGCCGGCGTCGGCATCGACCGCGAACGCTTCGACGCGTTGACCGGAGACGATCTGCTCCGCGAAGCCGATCGTGCGAAACGACGTCGTACGCGGGAG
>Ga0116230_10002992_pt1 | contig 16355 bp, 12 predicted proteins | sample S1TSphfallax_3_FD_88678 | JGI IMG/M metagenome (GOLD analysis project Ga0116230, IMG submission 88678) | Host-associated microbial communities from peat moss isolated from Minnesota, USA - S1T2_Fd - Sphagnum fallax MG | ecosystem: Host-associated > Plants > Peat moss > Unclassified | place...
GAGAGAGAGGCCATTGGCCAAAGAGCATGGAGCAGATGAGTGATGGGACTCAGCAGAAGGTAAGTTATGAGGTTCAACAAACCAATGAGCAGGAACGTGCAAAAAGGTATCAGGGAGGTACAGAAATGCTGGAGAGGCAGCAACATCTGTAACATAACTAGGGAGCTCTCGTTCAAATGGTGTGCTGCCACGATAAAAACAGAAGCTGGTTACAAATCTTCAACTAGGGAGTTTCCATCTCCCACTTGTTGTAAGGAAATCCATTCAAATTGGAAAAAAGACATAACAATCCTCCCAACAACCTGTGCCCAGTGCCAACACCATATCTGTATGTAGCATGTGGGCTTTGGAAAAAGTCTGGAATCTTAGAAAAGACAAGATGCCATTACTTCCTCTAATAAAAGCCAACTTTGTCTGTAGTGGGCATGGGCATGCATAGATGAAACATCCCAGTAATGGAGGAGTCAGCTGTGGGTAAACAATCAATCATCATCCACCTAGGCAAACCCAGATTATGATCAAACTCTGTTCACATTGAGGTCAATCATAGGATTCATTTCCAGACATGAGAAGAACATGCAAAACCAACAACACTCATGCCAAGCCCAGTGCACCACCATCCACTGGATGCCATTGTGGATGAACCTCCGTTGTGGATGAACCATTGTGGATGACTCCATTGTGGATGAACCTCAAATCAACTTAGTTAATGTCTAGTTTCACCTTGGTAACCCTTCATTTTGTATGAAATCGGTCATATATAGGAAGATCAATAGGAAAATAGGTGACTACTAGGTAAGTAGATGGTTTGTTTCATTGTTGGGCAGTTCTCAAAAAATTTGGGAGAATTGTCCATTCCAATTATCTCGTAGAGTTGCAAGAGCTGGGCCAATTTTGATTGATTATTGAAAACTGACCCAATAATTATTGATAAGATCATCAATGACTTACTTTCCCATCTTCAAATTTTGTGAAAATCGGTTTGGGAACCTACCTGCACATTGTAGGTAGCATCCAAAGAACTAGCAAGAGTCGACTCTTATAGGTTGCCTATCGAACTTTCAAATTCAATAATCTACTTGGATGATTAGAAGTTCATCCAAGTAAATTGTCAATCCTAAAAGCCTAAACATGTTTAAGACACTGGGTAGTACCACCACAAATTCTAAGGGCCACTTTAGACAAGGGTCCAAGGACCGGGGCCCAATGAAATTAAGCATTCTTATTGGTCAAGAGTTTTAAATTGGTCCCAAGGACTTTAGACAAGGATCTAGGACCAAGACAAATCGAATTGTGATTTAGCCTACATGGCATCATTTTGGAGGGAAAGTCAATCAGTCCAAACCAAAAACAACAACTTAAAGGAAAGCTCATGGTTTGGAAAACCAAAGTGTAAGCTAGGGTCCAAGGTTGCTCATTTTTTTGTCTTTTTGTTTTTTGCTCTTCTTCATTGTTTTCTTTTACCCTAGTTGTTCAAATTCTATGAAATTGGAAGACATATTTATGGATTGAGGACATTGTTGAGAGCACACCAACTCCCCCATTTTTTATCAATTCTAGAATTAACATGGCTAATTTATGGATCCTTGCAAGGTGGTTGTTGGAAACGACCCCAAGCCTTAAAACACACTCATTTTACCTTTAAGAATTTTATTTTTTTTAAATGTAAAGAAAGGTTCAATTCAAGGTTCAATTTGCTTCAAATTGGTCCTTGGGCTTTTGGGCCTTGGACTCTTGTCTAAAGTGACCCAACATGTTTGGGTATATATTCCTTTACATATTGTTGAAGGACTAGACATTCCCATTCCTTGAGAAAAGATAGTGATTTGAAATGTGAAATTTATCATTTGTTCAAATGAGCTTTCAGTATCTTATCTTGATATTTTTTTTATTGTCAATATGTGATCACTAGCCTATAGTTAGGCTATTAATGTGATTTGTCCTTTCTATTGGCACAATGAACTTTTTTTATATGGATTTAACATTTAAATTGTAAAAATTATGGACTTTTAGCAAGGATATTCATGGATATAAAATGATCTCCAAATACACTTAAGAATTTTCTCCAAGTGCTTTGAATTTAAAACTTAATTTAAAGGCCTTGAGAGTTTGGGATTTTCATAAGTCCAAACACACCATTGAAGCTAATAGTAATCAAGACTTGGTGCACTTGCTTGGTATTATAGTTTATCTCTGAAGAATACCCCTAGTTTTCAATTTGTCTAGGTATTAATTTTGGCAAAGACCCCTTCATTACAAATAAAGGTCAATTTTGGAACATCTAACCTAAGAGCATCTTAGTAATATGGACCCATTATCAAAGGGTTGGTTTTGTGGGTGAAGGAGATTACTACAATGTTATAGCCAATGTTAGGAAAAGGAAATAGAGTAGTAAGCATATAGGCAAGTTGATAAACATAGACAAGTTGAGATGACAAAATAGGTAGAACAATGTGATAGAGTAGGCAAATTGGTATGACAATATAGGCAAATCAGTATGGTAGCATATCGCTATGACAACACAATGTAGTTGATTTGTGGCAAGTCGATTTGCTAGACAATTAGGCAATTATAATCATTTTGTGGGAAATATTAAATACATTTCGATTGACTTGTAGGGGCTTTGAATAGTGATCGTTTGTATATATATGTTGATATTTCAGGAGAGAAATTAAATAGAGGAGTTATGAGAGGAAAAAAGGGAGAAAAACATTGTAGAACTTCATGGTTTATTGAAATATAAAAACTGTTTTTTCTTCCATCCTTGGTGTTTTAGTATTGTATGTGGATTTAATTGAATGAATCTCCAAACTTAGAAAGGATTGAATTTTGTCCTAGTTAATATATTTACACGGTACTCATTCTAATGGAGTAAGACAAGGACTCAATAATGATATATAGGTAGTTAATGTCTTCATAAAAAATCAAAATTAACACTTACAAAAGTATATCATTAACAACCAATGCCACTTTTTGGACATGTTTGAGGATCAAATGAGTTACTCAATGATTAATGTTTTTGTATTCAAGAATAAATAAATAAATCTTATAATTAAGGGCCACTTTAAACAAAGGTCCAAGACCAAAACCCCAAGGACCAATTTGAAACAAATCAAACCTTGAATTGGACCCTTCTTCACATTAAAAAATTTATTTAAAGGACAGTGAGTGTGTCGGAAGGCTTAGGGTCCAATTCAAAGGTCCAATATCAAAAAAATGTGATTAACATGTGAGAAAATTAAGTTAATCAAATTGGTTTTTCTTTTCTTTTTTTTTAAAATTCTAAGCCTGCACTCCTTTTAGCAACCACCTTGTGATGATTCACATAACCAACTATGCTAACTCTAAAATTGATTAAAAAAAAAGGGGGAGCTAGTGTGCTCTCAACAATGTCCTCAATTTGTAGAATGTCTTCCATGCTCTTAGAATTTGAACAACAAAGGTATAAAAAAATAGTGGAAAAGAAACAAAAAAAAAAAACCAACAACAACAACAACCTTGGACCCTAGCCTACATTCTGGTTTTCCAAACATTAAGCTCTCCACTAAAAAAAAAAATTTGGTCTAGACAAATTGGTTTTCCCTCCAAAATCATGCCATGTAGGCTAAATCACAATTTGATTTGTCTTGGTCGTGGACCTTTGTCTAAAAGGCCTTAGTACCAATTTAAATTTTTTGACCAATAGGAATGTTTTATTTCATTGGACCTTGCTCCTTGGACCCTTGTCTAAAGTGGCCTTAAATATCATTTTGGTATATCAAGGACTTCAATCTCCCATTACATCTGGAAAACTCCACCACATGTTGGTCAAATGAAATGATTTACTTGTTTGTAAAGTACATGTCTTCACACACAATTATAGGTATGTATGGTATCAATTTTTTTCCAAAATGATATTAAATCAATTGAGTTTTGATGGGTGTCTTCAAAATAATACTAAAAAAATAGATTTTATAATTAGTTTTTAGAGATATTGATGCCTAATAGGTCAATTTTCAATACCTTGACTTCAACTTGATTGATTACTTAATTCATTTTTCAACATCCAACCAACATCAATTTGGTGAAAGACAACTCCTTTTCAATGATTTCTTATCTCACAAAATGTGCCATCTATAGTGGATGAATGATGGATCGGTGGGTGACAATTTATGGATTTTTCAAATGCCACTTTTATGTGCACTTGTTAGGATTAAAGTGCGTCAAGATTCTAATGAATCAAACTATGAATCATCATGGGGGAGGAAGAGAGATGGTGCTTAAGAGGAGGACCTATAGTTATTAAGGCTTTGGGTTTTGATGCTAGAACATAGTTTATGTGCAACTTTTGTCTTCGGTATTTAAATGTGCAATCTAACCTTGCATTCATATTCTAGTTGCTTCGATTCAATCCTTTTGGATAGTGTTTCATTAGTAAGGTGGTGTCAATTAGGGTTCGGGGAGGAAAATTTTGTGAAAAAGGTGTGGGTGATTTGTTGGGAGGACATGTATTTATTAGTTAACTTATTCAAGGAAGTAAGTGATAACAGTAGTGGCGTTGATGATCCAAAGTTTATTTGATGGAAAATTGTTCACAAATTATGTGTGCATTAGCTAGATAGCAACCATGATCTTCACCCTATGTTGGCAAAGATGGGGGCTCCAATGAATGAAGGAATCAATGAACTAATGAAATAGTTGATAGGGAAATTATCCAATGCCCAAGTCAGAAGTTATCTCATGGGTAGTCCTAGAATTACGCAAGTATTTTTATTGAAGGATACCAAATGTTATGTGAAGGTAAACCAAGATGTTGTCAAGGTAGAAATTATTTATTTGAAAAATCACATGGTTGTGATCACCAACTTTGTTGGAGCCAATTTGTTCTCACCATTGGCATTCAACTCCTAGATAACCCATTTGAACCACAAGATTGGGGGAGGTAAAATGATATTTTATTATGCTATAATGAGAGGAATTTTTTTGTTACAAATTAATTAATGATCTTGCATTGTCCAAGGATTATTAATGTTTACCCAGCTCATGACAAGCCAAGGGATGTGTATCATTCAAGGATGGGTTCTAAGCTTCAACCCAAATAGCCCAAAAGGGATGAAGATCCCAATTTGGGTCATTTTGAAGAAACTCCCAATTGAATTTAGGGCTATAATTGGGTGGGAAATCACAACCTCCAACTTTGACAACCTCTTGGGTATCAACAAGAATACAATCTAGACTAATGAATAAAGGTTTTGTGTAACTCTAGAAGCTAGAGATGGGTGGGAATATCCATTAAAACTAAAAAATGAATTCATTAGTGAATCTATTGTAGTTTTAATCAATTATGATTTCTTGTTGATTATATGCAAAAAAAAAATTGACTCATCACATCATGTCAAGGAATGCCCAATCTTTGTTGGGTGCAAGCAAGATATTTTGTACATACTTGTTACTTTGTTTTATACTTGAAAACACGAAAAAAATAAGTTTTTCAAACTTCTAACCATCCTCTAGCATTTCAAAACAAATGAATTTTTTTTTTTCATGGGCATTTCTAGCCTCCCTCTAGCTTTCAAAAGCAATTTGTGTCATATCATTTGGACTTGAAAAAATACCCCAAAAATATCCCCCATTTTTAAGGGGTTGGTGATGATTTTAGTTATAAAATAACTCAATTAACCAAATATATATAAATGTTCACCACATCAATATTGAGGTGCTTGGAAAAAAAACCAAATACTTGCAAAAACATTTCACCTACTTTCAAATACTTGAACTTTATTTTTCAAACTACCATAAATTTAAGGTCTAATTCAAATACTTACAAGTAGCTTTTAAAAATATGATCATAATCATTTAGCTTTTGAAGTCCATGCAAACAAGAATTAAGAAATAATGTACCCAAAAAAATATGTATCCCTATAAAATCATCTATTTGTTAGTCCTTTTCTTTAGGGACCCCAATATTTTGTTGCTTACACTAATTTTTGTGTATACTTCACCATGCTTTCACCATGTTGATTTTTAACATTCAATACGGATTTATACACTGATCCATCACTTGTGACTTTTCCAAATCTATTGTAGTACCTATTAATGAATAATGCTATTGATTTCTTAAGTGATACAATTGTATCAGTAGAAAATAATTTTGGTTCCACTACAAACATCATGTCCTCATCATCATTTGGGATTCCTCAAGTTGGAAATCATAACACATTAACATTTTTTATTGTTTAAAATCATTACCCAAATGATTCGTTAATACAATTAGTACCATATTTTCTTTAGATTGTCACCAAGTTATTTCCCCAATCATGGGAATTTTTTGCATTCCTTAACCAAGGTCTACCCAACAACATATAATAGCTTAAGATACATAATTATGTAATATTGTGAAAATGACTACATAAGGTATCACATGTATTAAAATCCTCATGTTATGAATCAACCCTACCAATTTAATAGTGGTTTGGTCCACCATTCATAGATTGTAGGGAATTGGTTTGGGTTTAGGTAGCCCCAACTTATTCTTGAATTGTTTTGAGATGACATTTACTCCAAAACCTCCATCCAAAAGAATGTCATCAATAATGTGTTTTCCAACCTATATTTGGATGACTACCATATGGTTGTTTGTTGTTATTGTGGTGATATTCGTTTCCATGGCAATTCCATTTGCTCAAAATGGAAAACCTTTTTTAATAGGTTTGCTCAATATTGTGGCCTTCATTGGTTTCATTTTTTGCCACATATACCTTTTCAGGTTAAGTGCAATCTTCAACAACAACCCCAAGTTCAAGGTATACTTGGTTTCCAAATTTTGCCTATTGATATCTTTAAATTTTTCTTTAATAGATTTGATACAATTAGAAACCATAAGTGGCACATCTAATATTAGAGGTAGTTTAATCACACCTACAATATCAAATAAGTCCAACTAATACTCCAATTCTTTGGGGTTGTCAATATTTCCCCTTGTGATTTGTCCACATATAACTATTAAATAGTCTCCACAAATGATTTCTTCAACTTATTTTCTTCATTCCAATTTTTATCATTTTTTGTTTTTGAGTGGCCACCATTCCTTCCTTTGAACACTTGTTCTTTGTTCTTCTTGTTTTAAGTAGCCACTACAACCATGTTCATTGTTGACTAAGGCAATTAATGTTTTTTTATCAATTGTAAGTTGACTTTTTGTTGGTTTTGTGTTTTTGTCCTTAAACATGTTTTGCATTTCATTAAATTTTGGAAAATCAACCATCTTGTGCCCAATGATACCACAAGTGTGATAGGGGTATTTTGTGGGTTCAAAAAGTTGACTTGACTAAACAATTACCCTTGAAATTATATAAGCCACAATTTCTTGCTTGATGTGAGTGTTTCCATCACATATTAGTGCAACTACAATTGGTACAAAATATGTTGTTATTATTATTATTATAGGTATTGCTATAGGTATAGTCTTTGGAGTTATCAATTGGTTACATTTTTTGCTTCAATAATGTTTTCCTCATAGGTCATAGTAGATTCCTACTAATGCAATGATGCCCTTTTCATTCCTATTATTACAATCTAAAGGTAAAGTTGCAATCCAAATTAAAACATTATAATTTTAAAACTATTAGTAGTTTTCATCTACAAACTATTAACTAGCTTCATTAATTCTTTGTAATATACCTATGCCCTCTTCATTTTATTCTATTTGAATGTCTTCAATTGCATTTACAATTTTTCATCATTCTTCACCATCTGAAAACGCTTATAGAATGTTTGCTTCAATTCAACATGAATGTATCGTTAGGATGTTTTTCAAAAATGTTTTGGCCCCATTCCAAAATATTATTCCATAAAATAAACATAATAGGTCACCATGTCTCTATTTTAGTCTCTTCGTTGGCTTTTATTACAACTTTGAACATTCACACATCTATGTCAAGATTAGTATCTTTGATGTATAGAGGATATGAATTTTTTTTTTACATGCTACCTCTTGGTTTTTACTACTACAACATTATTTGTTACATGTAATAACCAAGTGGGTAACAACATATGCATAGTTGCACATTAAGGTGGACCAAAAATGGCACATGTGGAGTCCATAAAACACATAGAAAATGATTTTTGGCAAGGTATCAAATTCATTTTTTATGTTTTAATGGATCTATATGGCCATTATGTTTTTATGGATTTAGAAAAAGAATGTCATACTTTGAGTCCATAAATGTTTTCTATGGATTGTGAGTAAAGATGTTGCATCATTTCAAAAGTACATCCCATAATGAAATGATTACAATTTATCACCAATTTTTTCCCTCTATTTTTACATGTATGTTGCATTGGTTAGATGAGTCCCTTCTAAACATTTAAGGTTGTTCCAATTTGTATTATTTGTATTTTGACCTTTGCAAAAATTGCTTATGTGTTTATTCATTTAAGGACTATCTAGTATGCAATCACCTTCATTCCCCATGGCAACTCTAGGAAATGAATTGTTCTCACCAACTAGCATAATTGTAATTCCACTAGATGGTATTGGATAACTAACTCCAACTATAAGCATTCATGTAGTAACAATAGGTCCTATTACATATTATATGGGTATTGAAGGAATGTATAGATAAGACATTGGTATTGTGGATAAAAAAAGTAATGGTTGAGATCCATCTCCAATACCTCTTCCCACATCTCCAAGATCAATTGTTCCTCCTACATTTAGATTAAGTGGTTGTCCTCCACCACCACCTCCACCAACTACCATGAAAGGCACTTTACTAAATGCAAAAATTGTTAGTTGATGATAACCTCTTACTGATATTCTAGTTGTGATGCATCCAATTACGGGTGCACTACCAAACCTCCTCACTTCATTTGTATGGGTGTTCCAAACAACATATATAGGCTAGGTAGACCATGCTTGAGTTGAAAAAAACCTACATGTAATATTACTTGTCTTATGTTGACAAGTTTCAGTAAAACCAATGAATGGTTCATTGTAAGTGTTGAAACAAATATTGTGTATGTAACATGCTCACTATGAAAAGGTATGTACAATGGTACTTCATTCACTTTAATTGGAATAACATTATTTTCACCCATTGTTGATCCATTATCAATGTTTGGTTGGTGAATTCATCCATTTGGTTGTTTGTGATCATTTGTCGTAATTCATTTTGGATGAATGGACATGTTTTTATTATATGTCCCTTTTGTTTACAAAATATAAATTGCTCCAAGTTGAATACCTTAGTTGGTTTTAAAGTAATGCAGATGGTCTGAAATTTCCTAAGAATATGAATATAGATACGACCTTGGGAATCTTATGCATAATCCTTAGAATGTTGTAATGGTTTTTGGACATTATCTATGTCATTTTTGTTACAATATATTAATTTAGCCCTAAGAAATTATACATGTTGAATTACTAAATGCTAAAATCTGATTTGCAGTTGTGAATAATATACCACTAGTTGTACGACCAAATAGGTTTTTGTATTGAAAACTTAAACCTTTGGGACATGTGTCACCATATCATGTTCAACTATCTCTTCACCATGTGTTGCATACTATCAAACATGTTGTGTTATCTAGAAATAGTTTGGGGTTGCAAATAAACAAATAGGAGTTATGGATTCATGTTGTTTATTGGTTGTGTCTTCCTTTGGAATCACTTCCCAACCAACATGTACAATAATTGTTCAACACGAGGTTTAGTTTGGTTGAGTTCATAACCATTTGTTTACATTTTCTTGTTATAATGATTCAAATTGTTGAACTGTAGTTGATGGTATGTGTTCATTTTTCTAATGCATGCATCCACCACCTTGATTGCTTCAACTTTTGAAGGATAATGTTGGTGTTGATGTAGTAATTGACCACTTGTTAATTATGCATCTTGTTGTTCCTCTCTTGTTACATAAGCATTCTATACTTTGCAAATCATTCAGACATTCTTCCTACTATGAACATTTTCTTACATCTCATTTTTTAAATGTTCATATTTGTTACCTACCTAATTTAATTGCCGTAATTACTCCTTATTACCATTGTTGACACATTGACACAAAATTTTCAAAAAAAATTTGCTTCAATGTTTGTAAATATATATCCTCACAAAGTTTACTATTGAAATTTGGATTTGAAATTCATCTAGCATCTTGATTTATTAATTTCAACTAATGACACATTTCATCCTTGCACCAAATGTCAGATACAACAACCAAACTTGTCTGTAATAATAACATTTGAAAGACAATACAAAAAATAAAACAACAAACAAACTTCATTATCCAAGATTGTATCTCCCAAATATGCATCTTGGGCATGGTTGCCAAATTGTAAATACTATATTCTTATTTCTTGATTAGCTTATATTGACAAGATCATCAACATTCTTGAATACTATAGATCTACATGTAATTTGATCACACATTTACAATTAATATTGACATATGTTGTTCTTGTAAGTATCAATTATTACAACTTAAAATCTACATGTATTTATATAATACAAAATAAAATTATTCACAAAAACCTCCAAATCAATAACCCAAAATAAGAAGGTGCAAAAACTCTTCAAAATTACATTAAGAAAAAATGTCCCAAAACAAAAAAGTAGGGAATTCCTTCCAAAACCCCAATTCAAATTTGACAACTAACTACATACATTGTATTTTGGCTTCACTAACATATTGGTCCCCTTAACAATGATAAAACATGAATTGAAATATTGATCTACAACAAAACTTTCCATGACCAAGCGGATTCTGATAATGAATAGTATCATGTTATCATTGTTATGATACTTTGGTTCACATCTCGACCACACAACCTTTGCATGGGTCTAACCAAGGATAATTGACAAAGTGGCTTTAGTTAGAGTCACAAAGGTAAGGAAAGGGCCAAATAATTCTCAATTTTAGACATTGTATTTTTGTTGCAAAGGAGCCAAGAATATTCCATAAGGTTGTAAGCATGTGGTCTCTTTTTAGCTGCATTACCTTGTGGGTTTTTGTGGATTGAAAAAAATGATGATTTTTTTAACAATGAGGAGCGCCCTATTTAGAAGCTTCGAAAATTGATTTGGAATGGCTTGCTTGATTATGGTAGTGATGATTGGAATATATGTTTAGGTATGAGGGAAAAAATGTTCAATGTCCTTGTTGAACCAAATTTGAGCAAAGGTTAGTTTTCTTCAATGTTCTTGAAATTTTCTCCAATTTTTTTATTCAATTTTTTTTTTCTTGTTTTTATTGTCCACAATTTGGCTCTTTGCAATTTCCAAATTTCAAAGTTTTGATTTTAGAGCAATTATTTACTTATGGGTTACTTTTATGTTTTTCCGTTTGTGTTTATAGGCAAAGGGGTGGAAGTGGAAACTTTTGTATGTATAATGAAAGGGGGTGCTTTGTGGAAAGTGATTTTCAAGGCATTCCCCAAGGCAAGACATAATATGGGTATTGGGGGGGGGGGTTGGGGGTTTCATCCCTTTTTGTAGTGTAAAATATATAAGTACAAATATAATAATAACTTAAATATGTTCAAAAGTATTGTCAATTGATCCCAACTTTATCCACATAGTTGGGAATATGTAATTACCTATACTATAATTCATCCTACTTTATATTTAATATCCATTTACTTGGCTATGTAGAGATATGGTCATGCTTCTATTTTAATTTTGTGACACTAAAATTTTGACAAAAATTTCCAAAATATTGACTAGTTTTTGGTTGATAAAAAAACAAAATATGTTGGGAAAAACAAACGTTAGTCATGTCCATTCAAAAAATGAAAAATTTGGCATAAAATTCTATTCTCTTTTGTTTCTTTATGGTGGTTAAAGTTTTGGTCATTTTTGAAGAATAACCCCCAAAAAATTAAAATAAAATAAAAAATGATTGTGCAAATGGCCACATAACTACATTGCCTTAAGGTTGATCATAAGGATAAATTTCATTTCTTTTTCCCTTTTTTTCTTTCTAGTTGAACTTGCAAATGCACCTAACAATGCATATCATCAACTCCTAGAGTTGTTTTAAAATGTTCACAACACATCTCCCATTCACTAGGTAATGAGATGTAACTTGTCATATTTCAATGTGTTCATTAAAAGTAGGTCCACCCACACTATTGGACCTCTATTAGTGTATCTCACATCCAACATAGACTATAAATTGTTTCCTAGCCCTACCCATAACACTAGTAGAAATCATGTCATTTGTAACTACATTAGTTGTGTGTGCAATTGCAAAATTGATATTGTATAAGTTTGGGCCATACGGTTGTGTGTAACTAACATGCAACTAGTAGTGTACAAAATGGACACATGTCATAAAAATCATGAGCATAATACATACCTATGTTAACATACTAAATATATCTACTTAGGCTATGTATAGTAAGTTTATAGCTTTAATACTAAGGTTAAACTCATTTTAACTAATGCTACCCAAGGCAAAACATTGGTTAAACTTAGGTTAAACTCACATTAATCAAGGTTAAACTAGCCATGATTGAACTAACTTTGGCTAAACTAACTTCAAATGGCTAAAATCATTTTGGCAAAACTAACTATGGTTAAATTAACTTCAAATGGTTGAACTAACTATGAAGTTAAACTAATATTGGCTCAACTAAATATGAGGCTAAACTAACTTTGGCTTAACTAATCATGGATAAACTAATTTTGCTAAAATAATTATGAAGTTAAACTAACTTTGGTTAAATTAACCATGGATAAATTAATTTTGGCTAAATTAAACTAATAATGGCTAAACTAAGATGATTAAATTGAACATGGCTAAATTCATTAGTAAATGTTAAACTTGTAGTTAATTCAACTATGGTTAGTTGACCCAAAATTGATTTACCATTTTTAATTTAATTTCTTAATTATTTTAGAAAAAAATAGTTTATCCATCATTAATTTATCATTATAATTAGTTTAATCATGGTTAATTAAGCCATGTGGTTAATTTAATCAAAACAAGTTTACCCCAAAATGTTTTATTATAATATTAATCATTATAGTTCATCACATATAATGATTTTAAAATTATTATAATTATACTTATAATTATTTATATTGTTACTTATTAATGACTTAACTATCATTAATAATAATAATAATTATTATTATAAATATAAATATTGACATTAATATCTATTAACCAAGTCATATTATTATCATTATATTATATTGTTATTACTTATTAAGTTTTAATACTTATAATATAATTAATTTAGCTAGTAGGTAAACTAGTTAATATGGTTATTTGCATATAGTTGCAACTACATTGGTTACATTTGCAATTGAATTTGTTATCCCATGTTTTTTGCCATGGATTCCAAGTGTGCATTCTATATAAGTAAGTACATTTGGCTTGTTCACAAACCAAGTACCAAATGACATTCGGGATGGACTAATGAAAGAAGCTCAACCTTAAAGGTTAAACCCCAAAAAGAAAATTGGATCATTTAAAACCTATCTACCTACCTCCTTACCTACCTACAACCTACATACCTACCAATGATTTACCTATCTAATTAATTAATAAATAAATAATCAATTTTTAAAAAATTGAGACGTGTCACCACATAATTGGCCTTCACAAATGGACATGTCAAAATCAAATTCACATTTTATTAGATGGCCGAGATATTATTAATTTATTAATAATGATGAATATTGAAATAATGTTTAAATTCCACGTGTCACCATATAATTGAACTTTTAAAATGAACACATGTCACCATGGGCAACCCTTGTAGAATAATGTGAATGTATAAAATATAATTTCGTACTATATATATTGTCCACGTACATATTGTTGTATGTAACTACTAGTCATGTGCAATTTGTCTTATGCAACTATGGGGTTTAGTAGTTGCATGCAACTAAAAATTAATCACATATGATAGTTGCAAAATGATATTTTTTTTCTAGTGTAAACATGCAAAATTAGACAACCAAATTGGAGCAATTTTTTATTTTTTGTATTTCAATGACCCTTTTGAAAGTCATTATAAATTGTGGAACTTTACAAATCCAAATTCCAAACTCATTTTTACAATATTTTATGCTTGGACCTCATCCAATGTAAATTGTACTATCCATTTTAGTGTTACTAATGAACATGCTTTGTTTGTAGTTAGTTAACCATTCATCCACCTTTAGCTATCATGTGTCTTACAATAGACTAGAAGAAATCTTGTGCTTTACAACCAAATAAACAATGACTAAAAGTCCTGAATGATTCTACAAATGACTTTAGTCATATAATACAACTATGAATCCTGCATGCCAAACAAGGTGGTCATACATTAGTTAATCTTGTCATTGATAGATGATAGATTTTCAAAAATAATTATGTATTTCATCCACATCACATCCATGGGAGAGGACAAAATGAAATGGACTTCCAGTTGTCACTTTTATAAAAATAAAAATGACCATAATGTAAATGACATGAGAATTGGTGACCTAACATTTTTGTACAACTATCAAATGATTAGAAAATTAACAACCTGGCAATGGACATGCGACTATAGAATGACTACGATGCAATGACATGGCATTCTAAAGTGACTGAAAAATGAGTATGAATGAACAACTTAACAATTATTATATGACTTAAACATGATTATAATATAACGACATGGATAATGATGACCTAACATTGATTTGGCTATTAAATTACTATAAAATGGGTTCAAAATTATTGTCCATGGTTAATGTGTCAAATTTTGATCTTTCCATGAAATGTGACTTGTTCAACATGTTACAAGTTTGGCATTACATAAGTCTTGGAGGATTGGCAAAGAATGTGCACATTTTATAGCACATTGAAACCATCAAAAGTGGACAACATTGTGGTCAAGAATGGAAATAAAGAATTCTATTAATCTATTTAAAAACTTTGCAGATGCTAACAAATTGTCTTTTTCTCATAACTTTATGGCACCTATCAAGGATGTAGTATTTGGGGCTAGGAGTAGTCCTATTTGGAGCATTCAAGCCATTTGTTTCCATAGTTGTTGTAATAAATACATCTTTTGTATTCACCATTTCTCTCCTATAATGAACCTCTTTCCACAAAACAACTTTCTAACTTGGTTTTTTTAAGTCATTAAAAAAAAAATCATGTCACTTTAGAAGGAAATATGAAAGGCTCAACCATAAGTGGCAACTTGTGTCGAAAATTCACCATAATAAATCCAACATCATCCCTTACATAGGTTGGGTTCCTTTGATTGTCCTCCCGTCTCATCCACTCACATTTGCAAATGATAATAGGGGTATGGATTGGGCCATAGTTAAACTTTAGTATATCTTTGAGCACCTATACATAATTCACATAAACATTTGCACCATCATGAGTTGGCACATCAAACATTGAAGTAATCCCGCTATCATAGGTTTGCAACAATCCATTTTTTGAGTCTTCCACTCTATAATGGTTCCCATAAGCTTTCAACCTAGTGTATTGGGTTACTGTCTATGAAGGTTTGCTACACAATAACACCATTCCAAATCTTTTGGGTTGTTGGGTCCATATGGTGCCCATGCACAACAAGTTTCATCCATTCAACAAAAGGGGCGTATTTGGGTTAAAAGCTTGTTTTAACTCCTTTTTCCTATAAAAACAGTGCAAATAATGGTAAGGGATTAGTGATTTGAACTTTGAAATATCAATCCAAAAATAATAAATAGGAAAGTAAAATGCATTGTATGCATAATTTTGTCTCTAAAAATCAATTTAGAAAAAATAAATAAAATCAAGTGCATTGTATTCATAAATGTCTCTTTGAAAATATTAGTCTAAAATAAAATAAAAATAGGCCAAAATTTTCAAAAGTTCAAAATCAATCCAAAATACATCCAATGCAAATATTACACTTAACAATTGATTTTTACCAAGTCCAAGGTGTCATTATGGCAATGTTTGTCAATACATATTGGTGGGCAAGGTCATGTAAGGTTGGACTCATGTGGAATTTGGTGCCAACACCCTCCAACACCTCATCTACATTTCTCTCTTCTTCATCAACATCCCACATATGCCTTTTCACAATGTCAAATTTCTGTAAATACTAAAAAATAAAACCAATGCATTCATCTTGAATATAACCTTTTGCCATCGATGCTTCTAGCCATGCCATATTGTGCACATACAACTTCAATGTTTTCATGTATTTTTTTATGGGATACATCCATCTAGTGATTACTAATCCACACACATCCAACTCATCCACTAGATGATATAATAAATGTGTCATAATGTCAAAGAACAAGGGTGGGAAATACATTTCTAGTAAGGCTAGGCTAATTGAAACATTTAGTTGTAGTGATTTTATTTCAAGAGGATTCCACA
>Ga0116230_10002993_pt1 | contig 16355 bp, 15 predicted proteins | sample S1TSphfallax_3_FD_88678 | JGI IMG/M metagenome (GOLD analysis project Ga0116230, IMG submission 88678) | Host-associated microbial communities from peat moss isolated from Minnesota, USA - S1T2_Fd - Sphagnum fallax MG | ecosystem: Host-associated > Plants > Peat moss > Unclassified | place...
ACTAAGACCAATGAATTCACTCAAAATCTAATGAAATCACTTGGCATACAAGGACACCTTTTGTTGTAATGATTTTTTTATTTTATTTTTTGCATTTTTGGCAAATTCAAATTCCGATTCTCTTCATAGTGCAATCAAATGTAAAACTTAACCATCCGCCCAATTTTTTTCAACCTTCTCACCTTCTTCATCATCCTTTTTCATTGTAACTATAGCCGCCTTCTTTTTTGAGGCTTTCTTTTTGGGAAGGGGAACCAATTTAAGGATTTATTGTAAATCCAAATCTCTTTCCACTTGTGAAAATGATTGTTTCAACCCTCCATGACCTAAACTTTCTATCCTCACTTTTGAAACACCTTCATTTTGAACATTTCCAAGAATTAGAAATGTATTCCTTCGAGCAACAAGCAACCTTGTATGGATTTACTAAACCAACCATGCCAAAATTAGATGTGTTCGAAAATGGAATGGTGGGTGTGCACCCAACAATGTCCTCCTCCATCCATGAAATGTCTTCCACAATCTCAACTTTAAAAAAAGTGAAAAAAAACCTTGAAATTAACTATGAATCATGAATGAACTTTATTTGTCATGTGAAAGTGGTGTCTATAACACCTACCTACCTATTTACCTCCTATGACTTACCTCTTTACCTACCTACCTATTTCTTATGACTTATTTACCTACCTACCAATTTACTTACCTACTTAACTACCTTCATTTTTTTCCCCAAATACCATCGTACCTACTTAACTACCTACCTTTTACTTCCCACCTTCCATCTTACAAACCTACATACCTACTTACAACCTATTCACCTAATTATTTACCTACCAATCACTACAACAAAAGGTGTCCTTATACACCAAGTGATTTCACTGTATTTTGAGTGAATTCATTAATATTAGTAAATGGGGACTAGTTGGAAAGTAGTAAATTCATTGGTTTAATGAATGGGGACTAATGAATTGCACCCATATTTTGTAAAAGTGAATTTTACTTACTTACCTAATTACCTACATCCTACTTCCCACATACCATCCCATATATATACCTACCTACATGCCTTTTACTTACCTACCCATTTATTAACCTACCTACCTCGTCATACCTACCTAAATTTTCCAACTTAATTACCTTTTACTTCTTACAACCTACTCGCCTACCTAGATCTACCCACCTACCTCTTACTTCCTACAACTTATTTACCTACCTACTTCCTATGGACTATAAGCTACCTACTTATAAGTAAGTACCTACCCCTTTTACTTACCAACCATTGTGCAACCTACCTATTAATTACCTAGTTTTCTTACTTGCCTACATAACTAATGATGTGAAATACAAAACTTTACAAATTTTGTTCACTTTGGAAAATGTAATCCATTGATAAAAACTTGGATTATCATTGGGGAGGGGAAGGTTTCAATTCCTAATACTTACAACCTATATACATGTTTAAAGGGTTAGGATAGATAGGTTACGTTAGGAAGGTTAAACTAGGTTAAATAGGCTAGGCTAAACTAAGCTACCACCTACCTACTACTTGTTTTTTTATGACCTACTTAAACCTATATACTACCTACCTACCTACTTGCACAAAAATATATTTTTGGTAATAATGCAAAGAATAGGGTAGAAATTTAACTAGTCAAATGGTCCACTATTCACTATTCAAAACAAACAATCAAACAGTCCAATATTCTACTAATAAAAAAGACCACCTAACACGACATTGAACAAGTTCAAATTGACAAGATTCTTTTCGATGCCTATCCAAATTTGGTCCTTTTTAAATGGATTTTCAAGTAAAAAACCCCATGAATTGTAGTAATGTTGGGTAATGAACTAAAATATAATGTATTTAATCCAACTAAATATTTTTAGAAGTTTGTAATGTAATTATTTTACATGTTTATATTTTCATAATGACATACATTCTAATTTTCAAATTGTAAGAAAATTACAATAATTTCAAATATTGATTTCAAAAAAAATAACATAATGTCTTTTATATTAAGTGAATGATGTAATTACATATAATGTGTTAAATCATCTTACATTTTTGAATTGATTTAATAATTGGTCAAATTGGGTAATATGATACATGTTCAAGCTTCTAAAAACTTTATGTTATATGTTTATGTGTGCATAAGTTGGAGTTTTAATCAATTTGGTTTATTTTTAAAAGTTGGGTTTTTTTTTTGTTTTTTGTTTTTAATTTTTATAAATTTTGTTCAAATGATGTCAATATAATAAATTATCAAATTATTTGAATCATGTGGTTCCAATAATAAATAGGGGTGAATGACTTCAATCATGTAATTTCAAATGTTGGCAAAAGGATGTTGACTATGTAAAAACAAATGATAAATGAGTACATGATAAAAATTGAAATCCAAAATCACAAAATGCCCTAGTCATGGATGCTGAGTTTTGGCATAATATTAACCTTTTAAAGATTCCAAAATGAAAATGCATGGACTAGAACAAGTTTTTAATGACTACCATAAATAAATTAAACTCCTAGGACTTGAATATGAAAATGTATGGACATGAAATATTTTTCAATAATCACAATAAACAAATCAAAATTTTAAGGACAAATATATAAATGTATGGACATGAACAAACTTTTTGTGATTGTAATAAACATATTAAATTCTTAAGGAGCTCAATATGACATCACATGGACATTGAACAAACTATAATGACCATCATAAACATAATGAATTAAAAAAGGACTTTGGAATACAGTAGAAAACTTCCACTAACTATCATTTTTTTATTAAAAAATTATTTAAAAAAAACTAACAACTAATTAATAACCGGTAGGATAGTAGATGGTCATCAATCAATTATTTGACAACTTACCTTTATGTATACCCAATGGATTTGGTATACCCCAAAATAATTTGATATTGATAACATGTGTAGTTGGAAAAAAAATCATGTGCTCTTATGTCTACACTTACAACCATTATTGTCAATAAACATATAACACATAACACAAAAATATCCCAAATGGTACAACACATCCAAGCTACCCTAATATGATCAACCTGCAATATGAATAAATTAAAGCCCAAAACATAAAATGCACAACAACACCAATCCATGTGCAAAAAAAAATTTGAAACGAAACACATAAAACCTATTATAAAAAAAAAAAGTCTTGGAATCTCAATTCACCAAAAGTGATTTGAAACCACACAACTTGGGATTATATCACATACATTAAATATCTAGAACCATGTTTACACTAAAATCGGTTCCAAGCTAACTTACTCCAATTCACCTACAATAATTAACATGTACACATGTAACCAATATAAAGTTCCTAATAACTATCATGCTCACCTATGTTGCTACCTACAACCATCATTATCAACCCACAAGACATAAATATTTTGAATGGTGTAACACATCCAAATCACCCCCCTATTTGGGACTCAAGTCCCTTTAAACTATATAACAATGTGAAAAATATCATATTGAAATCCACCATGAATGAACATTTTTGTTTCAAGGTGAAAGGACTCGTAGCTTGGGTGCAAATAAGAGCCCCATTGTTAGTTGCCTAGTTGTAATCCCTCCATTCCTTAAGTAAATGTGAATCATTTTGGAAAATAACTTAAATAACTTCATATTATCTAATTACAAGAATAAACATCGAGGGACCAAGGGCAAAACCATTTTTTGATTAACACTTCTTCCATTAATGGCATGAAACATCCCATATGATAACCTTTTGAACATCAATCACAAACTAACATAATAATAGTTCCCATAGATTTCCCACACAACATGTTATGAAATCCTACAAGGAAAATCACCAAGGATGGGTCAATTTGGCCATTTATATTAGGAAGATGACGTGGTGCACATTTACACGTGTCATCTTTCCATGTTTAACCATCCAAACCCTCCAACAACAACAAATAAGAAGGTAACACCTTCCACACATGCAAATGACACGTCGGGTGTAGTCACATCCAATGTAATTAGTGTTGTTTTCTACAAAAAAACATAATCCCCTTACTCAAATGTACAAATTTGAAGCTAATAACCACCTCCTCAAATAATGGGATATCAAAGTCTATTTCAATGTTCAACAATTATCAAATTTTCCATAACCATTGGCATTACATGTCACAACAAGGCTACTCATTCTTCACATGCTTGAAACCACATGTTTAGATCATCCAAAATGATAACCATCATCACATGTCATTAGATTTAGGTTGGTAGTTTGGGCTCCCAACCAAACAATGAAAAGTATGGTGAAAAGGATGCAAAACAAGCTTGTTGATTAAAACCTATCCCTTGTAGTTAACCATGGTAGTTGTATATCCCAATATTTAGTGTGACCTTTTTGGAACCCATATTATGCAAACCTCACTTCAACATTTGCACCATCCATTCAATTAACCCTTTTGCTTCAAAATGGTTTCATGAAGTAATGCAATGGTCTATTTGTGTTTTTCTCACATAACTTTTTTAAAAATTGCATGGAATTTTGTACTTTGGTTAGAAAATATTTTGGTTGGAAAACCAAACCTATTAAACACCTTTTCCCAAAATGCATATTATTATTCTTCATTATTGTGATCCAAGAATGGCACCAATTCCAACCATTTGAAAAAATGTTCAATCATAACCAAAACATATAAATTATGTCATATAGTCAAATTTAATGGGTTGGTAAAATCCAAACTCCACCAATACCCTAACTCCATGATGGGCAATGGTTGTAAATAAGGTGTAAGTGTGTTAAATGATGCCCAAACTTAGTCACAAACCACATATTGTGAACACATTGTTAAACCTATAGTTGTATCCCTTGCTACCAATACTATGTCTAGAACAAATTATAGGTCAAACCTTAAAATGGCCCACCTCATCATGAACATCCCCCACAAGGCCTTCACAATGTTGTAGGCAAGGCACAACTTACACTCATCAATTCAGTCACATAGGAGGGAAGTTCTTCCCCACTTGAACCATTTGGCCGTATGCACAACCCGGTCACACTCTTTGGGTGTTAACCCAACTAGGATTTCACATGTTTGCAAATATGCAATGATAGGACATCTTCATATATGTCCAAAACACCATCACTTTCCAATTCAGTATCCAAATCATGGGAATCTTTGTTACCCATGTTATTATAAAGTATATCCCCATAACACCCAACATGATACATAATTAAGTTGAGGTGTGCCATCTTGGTGCCATTTCCAAATATGCATTTTCATGCCAATGAACCCTTATGGTATCATTTTTGCTAACACTTAGCTTTTCACTTAGATCATCGGCATCTTGATTAACCTACAAGCCTTATGGAAAATATAAAATCATATTCTTGTAAGATAAAAGTGCATGTAGCCAATTTTCCTATGAGTTGATTTAATTCCATCAAAAGCTTAAATGGTAGTGATTGATAACTCAGGCGAATAGGTTACCATAGATATAACATTGAAATGATAGACCAACCCAAATAACATCGAGCCATTCCTCTTCATACAAGTTGTGTTTTGTCTATGTTTTGTTGTTGGACTAATTGGCATATGCCACTACCAACTCTTGACCATCATCGTTAAGTTGGGTGAACATCATTTTCAATCTTAAAGGATTCTAATTAGTATGTAATTGAAAAGGTCGTCCTCTAATGGGTCACCTCAAAATGGGCGCAAAAGTGAATTGCTTGGCTGTTCAACTTTTGAAAAACTTATTCTTATGCATCACATTAGATATATTCATGATTGATCCTTGTTAACTAGGTCAAAGGTATAACAACATTTGTCATTAAGTCCTTTAACAAACCTCTAGTAATAATTGATTAACATTTGATGATTGAGGAAGTTGTGAAATGACTTCAACCTTCTTTTTTTCAACCCTTAATCCACCTAGATAAATCATGTGACCCATGTATTCCGCTTAAACTTGGAAAAATTGGCATTTGCAAAAATGCAATTTAAGCTTGTGTTCCTTAAAATGATCAAATACCTTTTCTAAATGTTGCATGTAATCTTGTGGAATTTGGTTTAAAGTAATGATGTTAAAAATGTAACATTTGGTAAAACCAAGGTTCACCAACACCCGATCTATAACTTTGGAAATTTTGCAAAGTTGTTATTTAAAGTAAAAGGAAAGAATCATTGTTGATGCAAACAATTTTTCCCATGTGCATCTATCCCCAAAATGTTGTTTTGAGCTTATCACCTTTCCTCAATAGCAATTAATGGTAGCCAAGCCATAAGTCAAAGGTATTGAAAACCTTAGCATGTATAAGGGCATAAAAAATCTCAATTAATAGGGGCATGGAAAATTTGTCCATTTTAATGGGTTCATTTATTCATAAGTTAGTAATCTCGAAACATGGAACATTTAGTCAAATTGCCAAAATTGTCCTTGGTTGGCATCACATTTGTCAAGGTGTTTTCACCCTTTGATATTCCACTAAAGTCACATCCAACAATTATGTTGTTTGAATTTGAACCAAAGTCGTTTCAACCTTATTAAATATGTAAGGTTAGTTGAAAATTGGATTATTATCCTTTAACATGATTTAGACCTTGTGACCTAACTCCTCCAAGTTGGAAGCAAAACATCATATGCGAGTTTGTAAGAACTATCATATTGTTTTCATTTCACCTTTTATAACCATTCAACCAACCTTTAGTTCCCATAAATTTGTGGTCATTTGTTATTTGGGTTGGGATGATGGAACATTTTTAGTATCCAAGGTTAAAAACATAGGTTGTGATTGTTATGAAAATCATTATGAGAAAAAGGTGTTTTAACACTAGCATTATGACTCAATTTTTGAATTGCATTAGACATTTACAACTCATTGTATTAATATGAAGTGAGTGCTAATGGACAAATCACATTAGTTGCAAAGTTGCAACTCACTATATTTATGGTGTAACTCAATTGCAATTCTATCAAAACAACTCATTTTAAGCTACTATGTAACTCCATTCTAATTGCACCCTTGATGTCATGTTGACATCATTAATTGTCATACATCCATTAAAATCTAACACATGGCAACATGAAGATTTTTGGACATAAAATTTATTTTCTTCTTGAAATATTGATTTCCATCGTCTATTATGATTGTTAATGATGGTATGATATTGTGACATGCGGCATAATAAAAAAATTCCACATGACATATTAATTGTATTTTGGATATATAATTAGATAGGTCATACATAACCATAAGTAAGTATGTTGATAGGTCTTAGGATTTACATACTTATGTACTTAATTAGGACCTATTTACTTGGGTAGGCAAATAGGTAGGAAAACACAAGACTAAGTGAATTAAAGAATAACCATGAAAAATCCCAAAATAACACATGTATTGACACACTCCCAAGCTCTTTAATGGACTCAAACATGAATGTGGATTAAAAATAACGGAAGAGCAAGGAGTTAGGGCACGCTCTTTAGCTCAAAACACTTTGGGGGTAGAGGGGCGTGCTAGAGCTATGGGATGAGATCAAGAAGAATGACAAGCATCAACTATTCACACAGACCTGCACAAAACCAAACACTCGATGGTTAGTGCATAGTTAGAAGACTTTTAGTGCTAAGATGAGCCACGGGCAACTTGGACTCATAAAACTCACCACGGCCTGGACTTGGGGGAAGCCATCACCTTCCCCCCTTATAGTATACTTTGTGCCTCTCCACAAGGCCCACATCTAAATGGCATTTTGTCTCAGGACTCCCAAATGGAAGTCCCGAAATTCCCACAATTGGGATTCTTACAACTTTGGGGGCCCATAACTTTACGCGTAGACCTCAAATTCAGATGAGATTTGAAGCAAAGTTGTAACCCTCGTCAAGAGCTTTCCAACGGTATGTTTCATGCCTCTTCCATGCAAGGAAATTGGGTTGATTCCCGACTTTTAGTGGTCGGGAGTCAAATTGTAAATTTGACTATTGACCTTTCTTTTGGCCATAACTTGCATTTCAAGTGTCCAAATGGGTCATGCAAGCCCATTTTAGACATCTACGTTTCAATATCTTTCCAATGATATAAATAAATTTTCAATGCATTGGGTTTTGACGTTTACAATTGGTTTCTAAAGGTTCGGGACTCCACCGGGATTCCAACTCCCAAAGTGGAAGTTTTCTTAAGAGTGTGAAGGTTCATTCCCTCACATTTTCCTTCATTCTCGGGCTTCCTCTTGGCCTGTAAGCTTACAAGCCCTTGCCTTGCTCACAAGCCCAAGGCTAGGGTTACGACATGCATTTTAATTTGAGAACACAAGATAACATGTTTTTTTAATATAATTTGTAACATGCGATTCAAAAATAAAACATATGGGCTAAATATTATAATTATTATTTAATTACAAATTGAGTTGTAATTATAAAAAATATTTTTCCACACGTTTTGTGTTTTTTTTGCATTGTGTAAGTTATATAATTAAATTATTGATTATATGTGAATTAAATATTTAAATATTATTCTTGAGATATTTTTTATTCAAAAAATTAATTATCAAAATATACTATCTAATTTTATGATAAATAATTATTTGAAACATAAAAATTTGAATTAAATATATGATAAATAATTAAAATTTATTTTAATTAATCAATCTAATTTACTTTTAAGTTATTTCAAATAATTTATTATCATATAATAATTTATTTAATATCATATAATTACTTAGGCTAGGTGGCTATTTGTTATTGGTGGCTAATCTATGAATGAATATTGGTGGTTATTCTATTAATGGCTACTCATGGCTATTCTATTAATGAATATTGGTGGTTACCCTATTAATGGTTATTCGTGGTTATTCTATTAATGAATATTTGTGGTTATTCTATTAATGGTTATTCGTGGTTATTATATTAATGGATATTTGTGGCTATTATATTAATGGCTATTCGTGGCTATTCTATTAATGAATATTTGTGGTTATTCTATTAAAGAATATTTGTGGTTATTCTATTAATGGCTATTCGTGGCTATTCTATTAATGGATATTTGTGGCTATTCTATTAATGGCTATTCGTGGCTATTCTATTAATGAATATTGGTGGTTATTCTATTAAAGAATATTTGTGGTTATTCTATTAATGGCTATTCGTGGCTATTCTATTAAAGATTAATGGTGAGTATTCTATTAATGGTTATTGATGGATATTTTATTGGTGGATATTGGTGTTTATTAATGGCTATTATATTAGTGGCTATTATATTGGTGGACATTGGTGCTTATTAATGGTTATTATATTAGTGGCTATTAGTGGCTATTCTATTGGTGGACACTGGTGTTTATTAATGGTTATTATATTAGTGGCTATTGGTGGCTATTCTATTGGTGGACATTGGTGTTTATTAATGGTTATTATATTAGTGGGTATAGTGGCTATTCTATTGGTAGAAATTGGTGCTTATTAATGGCTATTGGTGATTATTTTATTAATGGTTATTCCATTGTAAGCCATTGGTGGTTATTGATGGCTATTTTATTAATGGTTATTAGTGGTTATTGTATTATAAGTTATATTGCAACTATTGTTGATTATTTATTATAAATTATTGTTGGATATTTTATGTTATAATATCATAGGCTATTAATAATTATTATATTATAAGGTATTTTAAATTATTTTCCATAGGTTATTATACTTAGGATAAAATAAATTATAATAACGTAAAGTATAATGACCTTGAATAAGTTAAAGTATAACTTGAAATAACATATATATATAAATCAATTTTAAAACATAACATAAAGTATAGTTTAAAGTTAGTTGAATAATTTAATTTATAATGATTTAAAAGTTTATAATAAACTAGCTAAGATACTTTGAGATAAAATAACGTATAATACTTTAGAGTACAATATTTATAATAACATAAAATATAAGTTAAAATAACTCAAATAACTTAAAATAATATAAGCTATATCATAAAGTAGCATAAATATAATCTTTTTAAAAACATTGAAATAAACCTATTTACTATATTAAATTATAATAATGAATTATGTTAATTAACAATGAAACATGATGTTTACATAGTGATATTATAGTGAAATAATTTCACCATGGTGAAATCAATAAAATGCAATGAACTTATTTCACTTTTAAAGTATTGTAATGATTTAGGTTAATGAATTGCACCCCACTTCTGTAGTAGAGTGATTGCATGTATGTACATTATACATTAGTTGCAACATAATTATTATTTTGATGGCATGTTTACAACATTTTTAAAGTAATTGCCACATGTAATTATAATGCAACTCTTTAAAAAATCATACATATTTAACTACATATTTATGTATGGTGTGTATAAATTAATGTATAAAAAATTCATTTTCAATTCACTTACAATTATAATACAAATAACTAATTTTCTAATGTGGTAATTTATTTTATTAATACCATGTATTTCCAAGGATACAGTAATACCCAAGGGATAGTTGCACAATAGTTATATATAAATTTTTTTTTGAATTTTAGTCGCAGGGTAATGTGATTTCGACGGACATGATTTCTCATATTGAATGTGAAGAGGTGTCATAACTTATGTCATAATGCCCCAAATCACCAACATATTTCCCAACACCCATAAATCCCCCTTGACATCTTTGATCCCATAATTGCCCAAGGATATATAATTTGATTTGTCATAACATCACCCCCCTTTGCATCAATATGGTAGTCTTAGTCAAATGGGTGTTTTGATTAAAAAAATAGTGTTTGGTACACCACCTTTGTCACCCCAATAAACTATTTGGTGCCTTGGTTCGAAAAGTGGAATTGGGCACCTTCCTTGATGTAGCAAGTACACCATCAAAGCCAATGCCACTATAGGGTTTGGAATTGTTTCCACAACACAAATATCATAGGTGATGAACTTGGCATTGATCTTCACCATGTTAAGGGTCTAACCTTTTATTAATACCTTGAGGTTCCAACTAGTAAACATTTTTTTTTATCATTAGTGTTTCAGTAGAAAGCATTTTGGTTGTTTCAAAAAACAATTGGTTCCCATTGTCATGGTCTTTTGAAACACATGACATAATTTAGTTTGGGGCCACAAACTTGAAAATCTAGCTCCACAAAAATATCTTGGGTCACATCTATATATTTTTAAAAGGTGTTGATTTGATCCTTTTGCATTCTTTAACCCAAATGCATCAAATTTCACATGGGTTGCCATGTTCATAACTAAGGTTTCCATGGTGTTGGATTGGCTTGATGTTGGTAGGGTGGCCAACCTTTTATTGGCCACATTATTCCCTTTTAAACTTTTCCTTACCAACATTGGTGGTTTATGATTAGCCTTGTCATAATTCCAAATGTGGTGTGAATAAATGATTTTCATCATGCCCACAAGCATTACAATGGGAACATGGTTGGTTGGGATAAGGTTTAAAAGTAGTGGCATGTGGTGGATTAGGGCAATCCTTTTTTCAATGTAACCCATTACACTTCCAACATTTGGCTTGTCCCCTTATTCGACATAATATGATATATGGAACCTCTTTATATGGAACCATATATCATAAAACGTCAAATATATATGGTTCCAACTTGGATCCCTTGGTCTTCTAGGGTGGGGCCTTATTAGGTTGGCCATGTTGTTGAATTGATGGCATCGATGAAATTTTTTAGTTATTTTTGCCAAATTCAAAAGTTGCCATACATTCTTCCACCGTGTAAATAATTCAATGTGTTTCAATAATTAGAACACACATTGCAAGGTTACTGGTGTAGGTTGAAGTAACATCATGATTGTGTTTTGCACGTGATGCATAAGCTCCATGTCCAAAATCATGTATTAGCATTGGACCACACATGCTTTTGTAACATATTGCGTCACTATGATCAATGTATGCATTTATGCATAAACCTTTTGTAAGCTTTCATGTGGTTAATGTTGGAATCCTTGTTAATTTTTTGTAGTTTTTTCATTTAGATTGTTTAATAATTTTTACGTAATTTTTGAAAGAATTTCACAATAGAATTGAATGTTGGTAATAGACCATTAGTTTTAGTGGAAGGGCTAATACTAATGTTTTCAATGGCTATACCATTTCTAATAACTCCACTACCATTATCATTTCCATTCCCACATGCCAAGTCGTTATTATAAGTTGTTAAAATCACACTTGAAATCAAAATAGGTGTTGGGACCATAATATTGTGGGTAATAAACACATAGTTAGGCAATTGATATAATCACCATTCTTCAAATATCATGGGTGTGCCTAAATTGACGATAATCATCCATAGGCGATTGTTCCAACATTTGGAACAAACCTTTCCATGTCATCAAAGGTGTAAAAAATTGTGAATTATGCATTTATTGCATATCACATTAATTGTCAAACTTTTAGATAAAATCATCCAATTCGATTGTGTGAACCACCTTCAAATATTGATATGGCTTTTTGTGGTTCCATAAATGTCTTCCATTTCCCACAACAATGTTGTTGTGACCAAACTTGAAGGTGAACATCGTCAACTTCCCCCCTCCATGTATTTTTTTTTTACAATACTTTAATAATGTGTTCAACATTTGGTGTTGATATAATCATATTTGATATGATGTTGTGATGGCATTGTAACAAAATGTTGAATCATCACAATGTGTTATAATGTCATCACAACATCATATCAATGATTGTATCAACACTTAATTTTGAACACATTCTTAAAGTGTTGTAAAGTTTAAATACATGGAGGGGACAAATTTGTGATGAACATGTCTCTAAGTTTGAAGAACCCCCTTTAAATGAAAATGATGGCAATGTGGGTGGTTCAAACTTCACCCCTTGTTTAATAAAACCATTGGTATATGTTGAATTGTTTTTTGTTTTATAATCTTGTGTTAGTTATGTGATGAATTGTAACTAGGAATCCAAGGTAACCGACCTTAACCTTAAACTAGGATGTTGAACATGTGGGCTTATCTTAACCTGAATTCAAGGCACATGTATCTACAAAACATTTCATAGGGCTAACAAAACTCAAGCACATTGTGAACACAACAAAAATGGTCTACCAACCATCAACCTCAATGTTACCGTAATGATGAAAAAGAAACATTTTGATGATAAAATGTAAAACTATTTGTAACAACGCCAACATTGTCATAATCCAACCTTTCCCACTAACTTTTAACCTTGTTTATGGAAATGCACAAGTTGAACATGACTTGCAAAACCCCCAACACAATAATTTGTGTCATGAAATATAAACTATTTATGTGATATTTGAAAGTCACATCTCGAAATTTCATTCCAAAATGTGAAGCCCAACTTTGAAGCATATGAAACCCATGTCCCAAAATCTCATTATGGAATATTAAGCTTAGCTTCAAGGTGTATGAAACTTGCATTTCAAATCTCTTTCCAAAATATTATGCTTAGCCATGGCCAACATTCTCCCAAACCAAGGTTAGAAGATAGGTGCACACCTAAACAACACAATGTGGGAATGAACAAATTCATGCAACATGATTCCCACTTTTGTGATTCCATGAATTCAAAAATCCTACATGTTTGTTGATGGTGTGACATTCCATTCCTTGTAGGTTATAAGACTAGGTTTGTACCAACACAAAAAGTTAGTATTGAAAAGTTGACAAAGTTGACCCCATGCAACCACCTTACCACAAATGTTAAAAAGCTTCCAAAGTTTTTTCCCCCAAAAATGCTAAAACTTTACACACATGTAGATATCCTTTCTAGGAATTTAACAACGTAAATGACATTCTAATTCAATTTCATACAACAATAAAACAAAATTCCAAAAGATTAGTTGAAATTATTATTTTTAAATGAGAAAATAACCTATATACATCCAAATTTGTTTGTTTCCAAATCACTTGCACACATGTAATCTTTGATTCAAAATGATCACCATCACAAACCACATAGAAATAGGGGCCTTCTTATTGTGTGTTTGAAGTTTTTTTTCCCACAACTTTAGGGTATTCAAACTACAATCTTATTTAGGTTCAGGTCCTCAAGGAGTTTTACTCATTACAAAAATGCACAATCTCAAAACCAAGTAAATAAAAAACACCCCCCCCACAACAAAACAAACAAAATGCAAACCTTGTTAAAACATAAATACATGACACTTGTTGCTAATAAATCCAATGTAATTACTTGAACTTTTAGAATTGCAAAAAACTTAAGAAATGACTTGTGGTGATTGAAAACACGACTCACTTGCAACAAGTAAGAATTTAAGCCTACAACATAGAATGTAAAACAATATCAAATTGTGGGTAAAAAAAACTTGCATAAAACATAAAAAAACATGCAAAGTAGAAAACAACCATGTTTTGAAATCTCAAATCACCAACATTGATTTGAGATCATGTAACTTTAGATAATATGCCACACATTTAATATCTAAAATCATGTTCACATTATAACTAGCTCCAAATTAATTTACCCCAATTTATTTATAATAACTATAATATAAACATATAACTAAAAGAAAACTCCTAATCCACCAAATTTTTTAAAATTTAAAAAAAAAATTAGAAAAAAAACTACTTGACAATTATTTTGAAAAGCAATCAGAGCCAACACTAGTTCTCATGCTCATTCTATGATAATCATTTTATGAAGGATCTTATGGCTACTTATAGGGGTGAGATCATGAGGGGGGGTCTTATGCTTCATTATAGGCATAAGATCCCCTCAAGGAGTAATTGTACTATGTGTCCTCTTGTCTGCGAGGGATATTCATCAATATAAGCTGCCCTCTATATATACAAGAAAATGTCACCAAATGTTTTCCATGATGCCCTCCAAATGAATGATATTTTTGAGGCAAAATTTCTCCCTGATTAGTTAAAATTTGGACAGAATGAATTTTGTTAGTGTGAAATGTGTTTCTTCAGCAGAAAAATGTCACTAGTATGAGATCAATAAATTGAAAAAAAAAAAAAAAAAAACACTCAGAAAATTCTCCAAGTTAATTGCAGAAAGAGAAAAAAAGCATGTGATTTGGACTTTTTGTCTCAAGAAGTCTCTTGAGACAAGATGGAAACTGTGCATGATTCAGATTTGTGCATGCATAGAGGAATATTATACATAGGGTGCGACCATTTTCACCCGTGTTTATATGTGCATGGAGTTGTTTGACACTTGTGTAGTACAAAGGCAGCTCCAACACATGTGTGTCGAATAATTAACGAATTGTGAAGATTCCATGTTTAGAAAAAAATAAAAATAAAAATAAAAATATATAAAATCTTTAAACATTCCAAAAGAGTCTCTGTTTCATTTCCCCTAAATAATTATTCTTTGGAAAAAAAACAGTTTTTTTATAAAGAAATTTCAACATTTTTGCAAACAATATATATAATAAGTGTTGAAGCTGTTGTTCTATGCAATAGTGAAGTGGGTAACTTAATGAAGTAGGTAACTTGTGCTCAAATGATGAGTGTGAAGAGAAGTCTGAGCTAAAGGTTCGCAAGGTCGAAAGTTACCCCCCTATGTCACACCACCCAAAAATCACACTGACTTTGTTACAATGCACTTGGACGCAATCCAAGCAAATTGTGGGCGGATAATGAATCTATAGTGTGTTTTTGACTCATTGAGGAAAAAGGGTGTGATTTACTTCACTCTAAACAACACTTGTTGAGTAGAAGGGAGTGAAGTTTGTATCTTGGGGCTTGGTTTAGGGTTTAGGGTTTGGGGGTGGGGAGGGGGGAAGTTGTCCAAAAATGTATCTTGGTTCCAGTTCCAATTCTACACATAAGTTGAATCTGGAATCTGCTTTTGGGTCCAATTGCTTCAAATTAACGAAAGCTGGTTCCAGTTCTAAAAATCAGTTTTGATCTGGATCCGGTTCTTACTAACCCAATAGTGGCAGTTCTTCTTACCCCACCAAAGTGGTTAAAGTGGTTGGCAACATGACCTAACCATGAATCAAACTCCCAAGCATGATTGCATTTGTTTGTTTTATATTACTACTTACATGAGAACTTTATATTACTTAAGAGATCCATTGAAATTGCAACTAAAAAAGTAATATTAAACAAAAAGGAAATAAAACTCGCATATCAACTTTATTCAAATAGATCTTCAAAATAATAAAAAAATATGAAATCGTTTTTGCCTCTTCTTTTTCCTACTTCTAAGACTTCAAAACTAGAGCCTTTTAAACTAGTTCTAAATTTATGAAATGCTTTTTTCTAAAAAGTCTGTTGTTTTTTTTTGAAAGTGTGCTTTGAAAAATAAACAATTTATTTCACTCCATATGGTTCAAGTGGCTTCTAGCATTAAGGTGGTGTTGTAGACCCCACCGAATGGAGAGTCGGTGTGTAAAGGCAT
>Ga0116230_10002995_pt1 | contig 16349 bp, 9 predicted proteins | sample S1TSphfallax_3_FD_88678 | JGI IMG/M metagenome (GOLD analysis project Ga0116230, IMG submission 88678) | Host-associated microbial communities from peat moss isolated from Minnesota, USA - S1T2_Fd - Sphagnum fallax MG | ecosystem: Host-associated > Plants > Peat moss > Unclassified | place: USA...
AAAGTAATTTTGATCATGTTCAAATCATGCGTCACAGCCATGCACGCGTCAAGACTTATTTGAACGCAATCAAAAAATAAACTCCGTGAAGGCAAGTGGAGAAAACTTCGCTCATTGGGTGGCTACAATGTAGCTCAGGGGTGAGCGATGGCTGCGAATGCCGTAGTGCGTGCTCGGATCGACGTTCGGGTCAAGGAAGAGGCTGAAGCGATCTACGCTGCTGCCGGAATGACGTTATCCGATGCCTTCCGCATGTTACTGGTGCGCACCGTGGCCGAACGGGCACTCCCGTTTGACCCTCTGGTGCCCAACGCCGAAACGGTGGAAGCGATCAAGGCGGCGCAGCGCGGGGAGGCCGTCGCATTCGAAGATGTCGAGGCGCTGATGGCAGACCTCCATGCGGACGATTAGCCGGACCTGCTCTGGCATCTCCGCTCTTCAAAACAAGCTCATCTTGCGTGGCATGTCCAGACCCAGATGCTCATACGCCAGCTTCGTTGCCACCCTTCCGCGTGGGGTGCGGTCGAGGAAGCCGATCTGAATGAGGAAAGGTTCGTAGACTTCTTCCAGCGCGTCCTGCTCCTCGGCGAGCGCGGCGGCGAGCGTGTTGAGGCCGACCGGGCCACCATCATACTTCTCGATGATCGTGCGCAGCAGGCGGCGGTCGAGTTCGTCGAAGCCGTGAGCGTCGACCTCCAGCATCTCCAGCGCGGCGTTGGCCGTGGCGCGGTCAATCTTGCCGTCCGCCCGGACCTGCGCGTAGTCGCGCACCCGGCGCAGCAGGCGATTGGCGATGCGCGGGGTGCCGCGGGAGCGGCGCGCGATCTCCGCGGCGCCTTCGCGGTCGATAGGCACGCCGAGCACTTCGGCCGAGCGCTCGACGACGAAACGCAGCTCGTCGTCGGTGTAGAACTCGAGGCGCAGCAGAATCTGGAAGCGCGCGCGCATGGGCGAGCTGAGCAGACCGGGCCGGGTCGTCGCGGCCACAAAGGTGAAGGGCTTGATATCCAGCTCGAAGGTGCGCGCGGACGGTCCCTGGCCGATCATGATGTCGAGGCGATAATCTTCGAGCGCGGTGTAGAGCTTTTCCTGCAGCACGGGTTGCAGGCGGTGGACTTCGTCGAGGAAGAGCACCTGCTTTTCCTTCAGGTTGGAGAGGATCGCCGTCAGATCACCCGGAATGGTGAGCGCGGGGCCGCTGGTCTGCTGGAACGCCGCGCCCATCTCGTTGGCGATGATGGTGGCGAGCGTGGTCTTGCCCAGGCCGGGCGGTCCGAAGAGCAGCACGTGATCGAGCGCCTCGCCGCGTGATTTCGCGGCTTCAAGCGCGATCTTCAGCTGTTCCTTGGCTTTGGTCTGGCCGATAAACTCGGACAGCTTCTGCGGACGCAGCTTGAGCTCGAACGCGGCATCGTCGTCAAGGGTGGCGGCGGAGACGAGACGCTCGGCTTCAGGCGTCAGGTGAAGAGGGTGCTTCGGCTTCTTGTACGGTGTCTCCACACACGCGATGGTAGACCGTTGGCGGGCGTGCGGCAAAGCGAACCGGTCAGACCGAGATGGTTGTGAGATAGGCCCGGCTCTGTTTCATGCTTTCATCAACCGGAATCTTCGTGTCGTCCTGATCGAGGAAGGCGTAGCGGATGCCTTGCTGGTAGGCCTGGAGCAGCAGCGCGGGCCAGTCGATCGTACCCTTGCCGAGTTCGGTGCAGTAAGACGTCGCCGCAGCGTCGGGGACGTAGCTGACCGGGGCATTCGCGGTGCGATCCTTCAGATGAACCAGGACCGCGCGGTTGGCATAGCGCCGCAGCATCTCCGCTGGGTTCTGCCCCGCCGTGGTGAGCCAGAAGAGATCGAACTCCAGCTTCACGAGGCTGGGATCCGTGTTGTTCATTAGGATGGTCCAGCCGTTGGAGCCGTCGATCGGCTTGAACTCGTAGTCGTGGTTGTGAAAGACGAACTGCATGCCTGCTTTGTGCGTGGCTTCGGCCCACTGGCTGAAGTATGCGGCGGCCTGTCTGAAGCCTTCCAGCGAGCTCCACTGATTCTGCGGCAGCATGGGGCAGACAAGGTACTTCAGGCCGAGATCGTGCGCGTACTCCACGCTCCTGTCGCGGCCGGTGTAGTCGAAGTGGCCTGAGACCGAGGTCAACCCGGCATCGCCCAGCATCTTCTTCAGCTGCGCGGCGGGTTGGTGATACGCGATGGGATAGAGTTCGACGTTGTCGAACCCCGCGTCTTTGATGGACTGGAACGCGCCGGCAAGATCGGTCTCCGCCTGCTTGCGGACCTCGAACATCTGCACACCGTAGGTCATGCCGTGGTCGCCGGCTGCGGCCGAGGCTGGCGCGCTGCGGCTCATCACGATGCCGAGCGCGGCCAGCTTGGCGGAGAGTTCGAGGAAGTCGCGGCGGGTGGTCATGGTGTGGTCTCCGGGGGTGTTCGTTCTGGTTGGGAAGAGAAAAGCAGATCCTCCGCTTCGCGAAGGATGACGAGCTGAGTTACTTGTCTTCGGTCTCGCTGGGCTGTTTGCCGGTGAACGGCGAGCAGCAGATCGGGCCCGAGGGTTTGAACTCCATGTACTCGACTCGGGTGAAGTCCGGATCGAACACGTTCAGCTGTACCTTGCCGTCGCGGCCCATCTGGGTCTTCTTGCAATTGGCCGCCTGCGAGGTCCTGGCGCAGCCGTTGCGCGCCAGTTCGTCCACGACATCCTGCATGTGCGCCACGCCGAGCGAGAAGTGATCGAGCACGCCGGTCTGCTTCAGGTTGGCGATCGGATCGGGTCCGGGCGTGCGGTTCAGCATGTACTCCAGCCAGTCGGTTCCGTCAGGAACCTGCACGCTCACGTAGTCGGTGCGGGCATCGGTCTGGCCGCCGTGCCAGTAGGGTTTGAAGCCCAGCAACTCCTGGTAGAAGTGGTTCTCCGCGGCCTCACTGTGCACCTCGAAGCCCACATGGATAATGCGCTGCGAGGTCTGTTCGCCCACGCCGTCGCGGCTGGGCGAGGTGAACTTCTGCGAACCGGCCTGCACGAAGACGATGTGATTTCCCTCTGGGTCGAGCACGGTAAACTCGCCGTGCTTCAGCGGCTCGGCGATGACGACGCCATGCGCCTGCAGATACTTCTCCAGCGCGGCGGCGTTGCGCGTGGTGAAGCCTACGGCGGCAAGACGCGCCGGCGGTGCGGGATCGGGCAGCGGGACCGTCTCCAGCCACTGCGAGGGGCTGACGTCGTAGCGCTGCAGGAAGCCGTTGCCCAGCTTGACCTCCGGCTCCATGGGGAAGCCGAGCATCTCGTAAAACGCATCGGAAACCGGCGGGTTCGAGGCGTACATGCGGGCGAAGGCGATGCCGGTGATGGCGGGCCGCTGCTGCGCCGGAGCGGACGAGACCAGCAAGAGGCCACCGAGAAGAGCAGCCGCGCAACAGGGAAGAGCGTTCATGGGATGCAACTGTAAGCGACGCAGGAGTGCCGGGTCAAAGCAACAGCGGATCCTCCGCTGCGCGAAGGATGACGAGCCTTGTGGGGGGAAGAACGAGGCAGAGCCTCAGCGGAGCGGCCGCAATTCGTCGAAGGCTTGTTCTATCAGTTGTTTCGCCAGGCCGACCTCGTCGCGCGAGATGGTGTGTGGACGCCCGGGATAGCGCTTGGTCGTGACTTCGCCGCCCATCCGGGCCAACACGGCGGCCGACTCTTCCACGCGCGACCAGGGCACGTGGGGATCGGGATCGCCGCTGAGCAGAAGCGCCGGCGTCCCGGCGAGGTCGCCAGTGTGGTTCAGCGCCGACCCTGGCGGTCCGACCAGGCCGCCGGTGAACGCGATCAGCCCGGCATAGCGTGCCGGATGGCTGGCGACGAACTCGGTCGAGAGGCACGCGCCCTGCGAGAAGCCGGCGATGACGATACGCTCGCGCCGGATTCCCGCCCTTGCTGCCACGTCCAGCAACGCCTCAATCCGCGTCAGGGCACTGGACAGATAAGGCTCATTGCTGGCGCGCGGGGCGAGAAATGAATTCGGGTACCAGGTGTGGCCGGCGGCCTCCGGCGCAACCCAGGCCAGCGGCGGCGTGTCAGCGCTCAGACCGATCGCCTCGTGCAGCGGAAGGATGTCGGCCGCGGAGCTGCCGCGTCCGTGCAGCAGGATGACCAGTCCTTCCGCCTCTTCGAGCGGAGCGCCGGCGTGAAGCACGAAGCCGTCGCCGTGTGGATCCTCGGGCAGCCGGCTCACGCGGGAACCTTGCCTTTGTGCAGGGTGATCGGCAGGAGACGCCGCTCGATCATCGCCCGCCGCGGCTCCAGCCAATCGGGAATGCGCAGCGCTTCGCCCAGAGATTCGAGGGGTTCATCCAGTGCGAAGCCCGGAGGATCGGTCGCCATTTCAAACAGAACCCCGCCGGGCTCACGGAAGTAGATGGAGTGAAAGTAAGTCCGGTCCTGCACGGTGGTGACCTGCAGGTGCTGTTCGATCTCGGCCCGCCAGGCAAGCTGCGCGGCATCGTCCTGGTTGCGGAAGGCGATGTGGTGCACCGAGCCGGCACCGGGACGGCCGTAGCCGCAGTTCGGGTCGACGACGACGTCGATGCGGCGGCCGAACGCGTTGCCTTCCGGCTCAAAGCGGAAACGATGGCCCGCTTCGGCGGTGCGGCGGAAGCCCATGCGGTTCAGCGTGGCTTCGGTCGGGCGAAGATCGCGCTCCAGCAGCGTGACGCCGAAGAACCCGCGGATCGCATGCTCAGCCGGAACATCGGAGAAGCGCGAAGGATTGGGCGCTGCGGCGTCCGCGTGGCCTACCAGCTCGAGCTTCATGCCGTCGGGATCGGCGAAGGTAAGCACGTATTCCGCGAAACGGCGGCCGCTGCGCTCGACCGGCACCGACGCCTCCGTCAGCCGCTGGTGCCAGAAGTCCAGCGACTCGGCGGGCACGCTGAAGGCAGTATGCGTCGTCTCACCCGCACCGGCGACGCCGCGCGCGGCATGCGGCCAGGGAAAGAAGGTCAGAATGGTTCCCGGCGAGCCCGCGTCGTCGCCGAAATAAAAGTGGTAGGTGCCAGGATCGTCAAAGTTGACGGTGCGCTTCACGAAACGAAGTCCGAGCACCTCGGTGTAGAAGTCGAGGTTGCGCTGGGGGTCGGAGGCGTAGGCCGTCACATGATGCAAGCCAACAACGGGAGGTAAAGCCATTAGTGTTCCCTTTCTGTTTGCGCGAACATCCAGTGTAGCGACAATTCAGGCTGACCGGATGCAAGTGAGTGTGGTGCTGCCGTCAGGAGGTTGGATGCGCCTCAGAACAGGTCAGAGCAGCCTTCTGCGCTCAGCGGATTCTCTCGATCGCACCGGCTTCACTCCGCCGCATCGGCACAGATGACGCCGCGGCCGTTGGTGCCAAGGTAAACCCGGCCGAAGACACGCGGGTCGCCGGCGACGACGCCGATCCACCCGTAGTGGTGCTGGTCGTCGTCCACCTGCTGCCAGCTCTTGCCGACATCGGTGGAGCGGAAGACACCTGCAACGCCGGCGATCTTACCGCTCAGGAACAGCGTGGGATAGCCCGTTGCGCGAGGCTTGCCGAAGCCGACCGAGTAGCCTGCGTCCACCCCGGCGATCTTGCCGAGCGGTGGATGCGCGGCCGCATCGGCGTGCCACAAGCCATCGTTCGAGGCGATCCAGAGATCGTCCGGGCGGTCCGGCGCGACAAAGAGTCTGCCGCCCTTGGGAACCTCCAGCGGAACCGATTTGAAGTCCGCGACCAGGCCATCGCTCACGTAGAGTTTGCCCGCTTCCGGGTCATATAAATAGAAGCGCTCGGGATGGACGCGGTCCGCGACGACCTCAGCCTTCTGTGGCGCTTTGTCGGTAATCTTCCACGAACTTCCTTGATCGGTGGAGGAGCCGAGAACTCCCTTGCCGGTAACCCAGATCATCACGTTGCCATCGGCGGAGAGTGCCACGTGACCTCCTTGCTCTGCGTTTGGCGGCTCAGCGCGAAAACTGTGCCAGGTGACGCCTTCGTCCGTGGAGAAGCCGCCGTGCGCCTGGCCTCCCCAGACGCGGCCGACCCGCGCCATCAGGTTGGGGTTGGAAGCGGCGAAGTCCATGCTCCCGCAGTTGGAGAGCCCAGGGTTCTTCAGCGCGCCAGCCCGGGGCGACACATCCAGGTCGTCGTTGCGGAAGCAGCCGATATCGCCGAGTCCGCTGAAGAGATGCGGTCCCACGGGCGGTGAGAGGAAGCTGATGACCGCGGTCTCCTCAATGCCGTTGGCGCCGACGCTCCAGTGCGTGGGCTTGTGGGCGTCGGCAGCCGCGAGATCCTTCGTCTCCCACACGGTCGCGCCGGTGCCGTAGAACGCGTGCGCGGGGTTGAAGGGGTCGATCGCCATCGCGCCAATCCAGTGGCCGAAACCGATTTTGCCATCGTCGCCCGCGAGGTAAGGACTCAAAGAGTCGTCCATCACCGCCTTCTCTTTGAGTCCTGTCCACCTGGCGCCGCCGTCCGTCGAACGATAGATGTTGTCGCCGCCGTTCCAGTGATCCATGGTGGAAACGATGAGCGTTCCCGCATGACCCGGATCGACCGCCAGTCCCCCATAACCGAAGGTTGGTCCGTTCGCCACTCCAGGAGTCTCGGGAGTAATGTTCTTCCACTTCCCGGTGTTCAGGTTCATCTTCCAGACCGCACCGCTGCTCATTCCGTTTGGTCCCGGTGCATCCCCGTAGGTCAGATAGAGGTCACCGCCGGAGATCTGGCCGTGACTCGGCAGTAACCCGGCGGGTGCGCCGGGAACCGCTTCCCAGGTTGCGCCGGCATCGCGTGAGCGAAAGAGGCTTGCCCCTGGCGTGGAGACACCCACGTAAAGCGTCGGCGTCGGCGACTTGTCCGCCCCGCTGCTGGCGTCGAAGGTGACGAAGACAACCCCGATGTGGTTGGTGGACTGCCCGGGGAAGTTCTCGACCAGCTTCCAGGTGCGGGCCTGGTCGGTACTCTTCCAAAGCCCATTGTCGCGGCTGCCGAGATAAAGGATGGCGGGTTGGTGCGGGTCGACCGCCATGCGTTCCCCGGCGAAACGGCCGTCTTCGTTACCACCCATCTTGAACGGCATTGGAACGATGTCGAAATGGCGCCCCTGATCGGTGGAGCGCAGCACGGCTCCGTTGGGTGCCCACGGTTTGTCGTAGGTTCCCGCGGAGAGGTAGAGATTTTGCGGATTGGCCGCGTCGACGGCGATGCTCTCGATCCCGAGCAGATTGCTGTCTTGGGCCGAGACCCAGTCGGTAAGGGGTGTCCAGTGGGCCCCGGCGTCATCGCTGCGGTAGGCACCGCCGATATCGGTCCGCAGGTACATCAGGTTCTTGACGGTGGGGTGGGGAATGATGCCGCTGATGAAACCTCCCGCCACGATCGTCACGTTACGAAAGGTGTAGGGAGCGTGCGGTGGAACATGGCTGGAAGCGGTGGCGGGCGGCTCGCCGTGCGGGGAGGCCGCGGCTCCCTCTGTCTGGGATTGCAGAGGCTGGGGAGAGCGCCCGAACGCAACAGCGAAAACGAGAGCGGGCAGGAAGCGGCGTGGGACTGGGCGGGTCATGCTTGTTTGGAATCCTCGAACTTCACCATACACGCACCCTTTCCGGGCGCTTTCAGGGGCTCGCACAAAATGTATTGACAATTCCTAATCCGTTTTAGTAAACATCGGTCCGCACCCTGAGAAGCAAAAAAAATTGAGAGTGAATCGTTTTACAAGTCACTTCAACGCGGTGCAACGTTTCGTTTCCGGAGGCTTTTTTGTACACCACATCAGACGTTGTTGTTTCCGCTCGCCCATCCCTCGTCGTTCGCTACGCCCGGTTCTTTTCCTTTCTCCTGTTTGCCGGTTTGCTGCTGGGAGTGAGAGCTTCCGCCCAGGAGACGGGAACCGTGGACGGCATCGTCCGCGATAACACGGGAGCACTGGTGCCCGGCGCGACCGTCAAGCTCGTTGAAGAGCAGAGCAAGTCCGAACGGAAGACGACCAGTAACAGCGAAGGCTACTTCACGATCAACGCGATCCAGCCGCATACCTATGATCTGGTCGTGACCATGCCGGGCTTCGACGCGTATCGCGTCGATGGTCTCGCGATCCATCCTGGCGACCACGAGACGATCACCAAGATCGCGATGAAGGTGGGGCAGGTCAACGAAACGATTACCGTGAATGCGACGACGGCAGGCGTCAGCCTGGACTCCCCGGAGAAGAGCGCGCTCATCACGGCCGAGGATATTCAGCGGCTTTCGACCGTGGGTCGCGATGCAACCGAGTTGATCAAGTTCCTGCCGGGCTTTGCCGTGTCGACCGGCGGCTCCCTGAACAACGTGAGCACGGCCAACAGTTCACAGCAGATGGGCTTCGGCAGTTCGTCGGTGTCGTCGTTTTCGGCCGTGGGTTCGACGCCGCAGACCGGCGCGACGACCGTGGTCTCCGATGGCGCGAGCGTGATGGATCCCGGTGACATGGGTGCGTCCATCCAGAACGTGAACATGGACATGGTGCAGGAGATCAAGGTCTCCACCTCGAACTTCGGCGCGGACAGCGCAAAGGGGCCCGTGGTCATCAACGCCGTGGGCAAGTCCGGCGGCTCAAGCTACCACGGCACAGCGTATTTCTTCGCCCGCAACAGCGTGCTGAATGCCAATGACTGGTACAGCAACTACCAGGCTGCGGCGCGTCCTCCGACCTACTACTACTACCCGGGCGCCAACATCGGCGGTCCCATCAAGATTCCTGGAACCGACTTCAACCACAACAAGAAGCTCACCTTCTTCACCGCGTTCGAGGTGTACGACCAGGCGCTGCCGGATGGCCAGGCGGGCACGCAGAACGGCCTGATCGACAGCTTCGTGCCGACCGCGCGCATGTTGTCGGGCGACCTGACCCCGGCCAGCATTGCGGCCGCGCTGAACGTGCCGGTCGCCACGGTCACCGGCGATTGCCCGAACGACTACACGACCAACGGCCTTGGCGGCACCAATCCGACGCTGAACAACTCGGGCGGCCTGTGCTACTCGCCGGGCTTGAACAACACGACCTATTCGCAGGCAGGCTGTCTGGTGGTGGCCGGCGTCATCGTCGCCTCGCCGAACAATGCGGTGGGCTGCACCCCGGGCAACTTCCCGGCGGTCGATCCGCACACCGGGATTTATGCCAAGTTCTGGCCTGCGCCCAACCGCACGCCGCAGGCGCAGTCTTCTTCCAATCTTGCATCGGACGGGTACAACTACCAGGCTTACGCCATAGGAACGCATAACGGGTATCAGTACCGCGCGCGTGTGGACGACAGCATCTCGGATAGCTTGAAGCTGTATGTGACCTACAACCTCGAGAAAGTCAACGACGAGCTGCGCATCGACAACGTCTACTATGGCGGTGCGAGCCAGGCGATCATTCCCTATCCGACGCCGCTGTTTACCAACACCAAGTCGAACGGCGTTTCGGTCAATCTGACCAAGGTCTTCGGCCCCAACCTGACCAACGAGTTCATTGCAGCCGGCGCGTATTACTTCAGCCCGGACCAGTTCGCCAATCGCAACCTCGTCTCCGACGCGTCGACCGGCTGGACCGGAGGGCGCTACTACAACAACGGAGCCGACCAGCTTCCCGCGATCAAGGACACCTACCAGGAGGGCACGCCCAACTTCGGCATGGGCTACGTTCCGCCGGGAAACGGCGCGTTCCTGCGCAAGTTCTCCTACGACGGCCAGGACAACCTGACGAAGCAGTTCCGCACGCACTCCATCAAGGTGGGTATCTACGCCGAATCGACGGCGAACAACCAGGTTCCCTATAACTACACGCAGGGTGAGTACAGCTACACCCAGTATCAGAATGCCTGCGTCACCAACAACGGCCTGGAGTCGGACCAGATGGAGAACGATCTGGCCAGTTTCTTCCAGGGCTGCGGATACTTCACGCAATCCAACTCGTCGCTGAACTCCGACCTGCACTTCCACACGCTGGACTTCTACGCGACCGATGAGTGGAAAGCGACGAAGCGACTGACCCTGACCTACGGACTGCGCTTCGATCACCTGGGCGCCTGGTACGATCCCAACGGTCTGGGCATGGCGGTCTGGACCCCTCCGACGCAGCACGAGCTGTACAACGTCACGCAGGATCCGCACACCTACCCGGGCATCAGCTGGCACCAGACCAACGCCAGCGACCCGATCTCCGGTCAGGGCAGCCGTCCGCTCTTCTACTCCCCGCGCGCGGGCCTCGCCTACGATCTGTACGGGGACGGCCGGACCACCCTGCGCGGCGGCTGGGGCGCGTACCGCTTCCACGATTCCTACAACGATTCCGATGGTCCGCTTTCGACCACGCTCGGGATCGAGACCTATCAGGGACCGAGCAACATCAGCTGCACCTACAGCCAGATTGCCGCACAGGGCGTGCATGATTCCACCGCTGGCGCAGCCCAGCTGGCGGCGGGTGTAGGTTGCCCGTCCTCGGGTGGCAATGGACCGACCCCCGGGGCGTTTAGCATCTACGCGTTCGACAAGAACGACACGCAACAGCCGGTGACGTACAACTACAACTTCACCGTGGACCAGGTGATGCCAAAGGGTGGGAACCTGGAGCTCAGCTACGTGGGCAACCAGAGCCACCACACCTTCACGGAAGGCAATCTTTCCAACCAGAACTACATCCCGCTCGGCGGCTTGTTCCAGCCCGACCCGCTGACCCACACGGTGACGCAGCCGGGCAGCGCACAGCAACAGGTTGCGGATTATCGCCCGTATCCGAACTATGTCGCGGTGTATGTGCCGCATCACATCGGCTACGGCAACTACAACTCGTTGCAGGTCTCCTATAACAAGCAGAAGGGCGCGTTTATCTATCAGGTGAACTACACCTGGGCGAAGGCGCTGGGCATCCGCGGCGACTACCGCACGGGTGCGGTCGGAGATCCGTCCACCCTGCGCAACAACTACGGGTACCTGGGCTTCAACCGCAACAACGCAGTGAACGCGACATACTCCTGGCAGGTCGGCAACCTGTATAAGGGCAACAAGTTTGTGGGCGCGGTGGTCAACCGCTGGGAGTTCTCGGGCATCACCAGTCTGCAGAGCGGTCCGGACGTCGCTGTCCTGACCGGTGGCGGAAACTTCGGACTCGGAGGCGGCGTTGCGTATACGCCACCCGGGTCGACCACGTCGATCAGCGTTCCGCTCGGCAACCAGGAGTATCTGGGAACGCCGGACATCAACCTGCAGCCAGTCGTCACCTGCGATCCGCGCAAGAACCTGCACGCCAGCCCGTTGTACGGCCCGCAGTATTTCAACGGAAGCTGCTTCGCGCTGCCGAAGCTCGGCAGCAACGGCGACTTCGAGCTGCCGGACGTCCACGGCCCAGCGTACTTCGACACCGACCTGACCGTTCGCCGCACCTTCCAACTGCGGGAGAAACAGAACCTCGTCTTCTCGCTGGCTGGTTTCAACTTCATCAACCATCCGTTGCACGCGTTTGTGGGCGGCAACCTGCTGGGACTGGGGCTCAACTATGGTCTTCCCGCGGGAGCTACCTACACCACGGCGGCGTCAGCCCTGGCAGCGGCCACGCAGACCAATGCGAACTTCGGCTACACGCCCTACAAGCAGGGTTACCGCATCGTCGAACTCGGCGCCAGGTATAACTTCTAGCTGACGGAGACCTGGGTTCCGCGCCGCGGAGGGAAGGCGGCGCGGAATCCCAAAATGACCACGGGCAGTTAGGCAAAGCATCGTGGCGGGCAACACAGGGGCAGCACCGGGAACGTAAGCCAGCGTGCCCCAAAGACTTCAGGAGGCTACAGTAGTGCATACTTCGACGATCGACCGAAAGACCCCAGGTACCACCCGCAGGACCAGGACCATCCTGCGCAGCAAGAAATTCCAGCTTGCGCTTGCGCTGCTTGCCCCGTTTGCGGCGTCCACCTTGCCGGCCCAGGTTCAGCCTATCGTTGCGTCCAGCCCGTTGAGCCTCGCCTCGGGGTCCAACGCCGGCATCGCGGTGGTCGACGCTTGCGGCGACGTCTACATCAACCCGAATGGCGGTCTGATCGAGATTCAGGCAGGCACCGGCACCGTCACGACTCTTTACCCCAACACGAACGGCTATGGGGGCGGACCTGGACTGGCGATCGACAACAAGAAGGCGAACCTGTACTTCCCCGAGAGCGGCGATTGGTACAGTTCAAAATTCGCGCAACTGCCCATTGTCAACTGCGTTCCGGGTACGCCGAACGATACCTTCGCCAGCAACACGTCCTCGCTGGAAGGCTACTACTTCGGTACCGGCGGCCTGATCACAACGGACGCCGCTGGCGACGTCTTTTTCGCGACCACTGCGAGCGGACAGAAGGACATCCTGGAAGAGACGGCGGCCGGAACTGCCGCCAGCGTATTGATGAACTGGCCGAACGGTATCACGGGCCTGGTGAGCGACGCTGCAGGAAATATCTACTTTGCCGATAGCACCCCGACGGGAAGTGCGACCACCTCGAACATTTACAAGATTGCGGCGGGTTCTTCGGGCTACGGTACCCCGACCGTCTTTGCCACCGGCTTCAGTAAGAATGTGGTTGGCCTCAGCCTCGACCCGCAGGGCAACATGTACGTGGCCGATAACGGCAACACCGCAATCTACGAGATTCCCATCGTCACCACTGCCGGTGTCTCGGCGCTCAATCCGGCCGACGTCTACGAAGTTGTGAGCGCGCCGACGGTCGGGGCGGTCGCGGTCGACGCCTCGCACAACATCTACATCAGCAACTACAACGGGTACATCGAGGAGAAGATCGGCGCGGCGATTGCGCCGCAGACAGCGCTTGGCAAGAACGTCACCTTCCCAGTGAACTTCGTCTTCAATACCGCCGAGGTGCCGACGGCGATCACGCTCTACAGCGGGACGGCTCCGAGTACGGTCTTTACGCAGGGATCCGCTGGCTGCGCCACCGGAGCGCACGCCGCCGGGTCGACGTGTTCGGTCAACGTGACCTTCACGCCGACGGCGGTGGGTCTGCAGACGGGAGAACTGGTACTTTCGACGGCCACCGCAACCCTGAGCACAACGGCCATCTCGGGCGTGGGTCTGGGTGCTGCTGCGACCATCGATCCGGGCGTGGTGACGCCCTTGAGTACGTCGCTCAAGACTCCCGCCGGCGTGGCAGTCGATGCAGTGGGCGACGTTTTTGTCACTGACACCACATCGAACACGCTCACCGAGTACGCGGTGGGATCGCATGGAACAGGAACCACCGTCAGCACGGGAGCAATCACGCTGAAGGCGCCGAACGCGGTTGCCGTCGACGGCCAGGGCGATATCTTCATCGCCGACACAGGGAACAACCGGGTGGTCGAGATTCCTGTCGTCAATGGCGTCCTGGCCAATGCCGCAACCTTTGCCCTGTCGCCCACGCTCAAAGGACCGCAAGGCGTCGCCGTCGACGGCGAGGGTGATCTCTACATCGCAGACACCGGCGACAACAACCTGTTGTTCATCCCCAACGTCAACGGCAGCCTGGACTTCGCCGCCGCACAAAACTACGGAACCACGTTGAACGCCCCGTCCGCAGTCACGGTGGACCCGAGCGGGAACGTCTTCGTGGCGGAGTCCGGTAATAAGGATGTACTCGAATTCGCGGCTCCGCTGGGCAGCGTGCCGCAGGTTGTCGTGGCCTCCGAGTTCTCCGATCCGACCGGATTGGCAACCGACGCCTCGGGCAGCCTGTTTGTGGCAGATACCGGCGACGGCAGCATCCTGCGCTTCCCGAATGTGGGCGGAAACCTGGGCGCAAGCACCTTTGCCGGGAGCAGCGTTGAGGATCCGTTCGGCGTCGCCACGGATGCATCCGGAAACCTCTACGTGACGGACCCCACGCACGCCGAGGTGGCCTTCGTCGCACGGGTGCAGGCTGCGGCAAACTTTGGAACCTGGAACATCGGCAGCACCAGCGATCCGCTGACGGGAACCATTCAAAGCTCCGGCAACACCAGCCTGGTCTTCTCATCGCCGTCCTACGTGGCGAGCGGCAACACCACCGCTGGCTTCTCGGTCACGACCGACGGCTGCGCGGGACAGTCACTGCTCCCAGGTGGCTCGTGCGGCATCACGGCGACCTTCAAGCCGCCGGTTGCTGAGTCCAACGCGACTGAGAACCTGACCCTCGCCAGCAACGCCGCAAATGGCACTCCGGTCCTGGAACTGGTGGGCACCGGCGGAACGATCAATGCAACGACGTTGACCGTGTCGCTGACCAGCCCGTCGGGCGGTGGCACCCTGATGGCGGGTGAATCGGTGACCTTCAAAGCAACAATCAACCCCGGCGCGGCCACCGCGGCAGCGGGCGGTACGGTTGAATTCTTCGTCAACGGCGACGAGGCGGGAACCAGCCAGGTCTCCGGCGACGCCGCTTCCATCACACTGCCGAATGGATTGGCAGGAGGGACGGACACGATCCTTGCGGTATACAGCGGTGACGGAACCAACTACAGCGGCTCGGAAGGAACCCTTACCGAGACGGTTGTCGCGCTGCCCGACACGTTGACCCTGACCGCGAACACTCCGTACAACAACCCGCAAAGCGCGAATGATAACGGAGCGAACGCCAAGGGACCGGTGATTCCGCTGATCGCAACGCTGACCCCCTCGGCGGCCATTCTACCGGGCGGTTCGGTGACGTTCTATGCCGGGAGCACGGTGCTGGGCGTGGCCTCGGTTCTGCCCAGCAGCGGCGGCACCTTCACCGCCGAGTTGAAGACGACCGCTCTGCGCGCCGGCACCTCGACTGTCGTGGAGAACAGTTCTTTCCTCACCAACTACAACCTGACGGCCGTCTACAGCGGCGACAAGACCTACGGCGGTTCAACTTCGAACGCGGTCGCGGTTGCCATCGTCGGGCCGCCGAGCACCCAACCTGCCTGCGCAACAGCCACGCCGGCAACCTGCGCCTCCAATACCACGGGCGCCACCTTCACCATTACCCCCGCCAACCCGACGATCACTGCCACCACAACAACCGCTGGTGGGCCGGCGAGCGGTTCCACAACCCTCACCATCAACTCGTACGGTGGTTGGAACGGAATCCTGAACTTCACCTGCTCCGGATTGCCCGCGTATGCAACCTGCGCGCCGTACCCGGGGTATCCCGAAGGCCTGCCGAGCACACCGGGCGCACCGGTCACACCGACGACCGTGGACTTCATCATCAACACCAACGTCGCGCCGACGCCGCCAACCGGCACCGGCTCCATGGTCTGGTGGGTGAGCGGGATCGCGGGCATGGTGCTGCTGGTTCTGCGCCGCCGGGTCAAGCAGATGGGTTACCTGCGCGCAGGACAGCTCTTCACCTTGCTCGGAGCGGTCCTTCTGCTGGGTGGTTCGGCCATCGGGATCAGCGGTTGCAGCACGTCGAGCTACTCCTCCATCACTCCGGCTGGCACCAGCACGGTGACGGTGAAGGTGTCCGCGGCGCAGCTGATCCCCAACGGAAACCCTGCCGGCAGCACCTACCTGCCGGACAGCAATACGCCCACGTTCCAGATCACCCTGGTCGTCAAATAAGCCAGATGCCCCGGGCTCTCTGCGCCGTTGTCACGGCGGACAGAGAGCTCCGGGGCCTTTTTCTGTCTGTTGCGGAGAACTGGCAAGACAAGAAGCGAAGATGAAGCTCTGCTCAATCATGATGGCGCCGGCAACCGCGCGGGGTGGACGGAGCGCACTCCTCTTCCTGGGGCTGCTGCTGGGCTGCGTCCCTCGACAGACCGCGCAAAACCCGGCTACGGCAAATGCCGCGTCCAGCCGGACGCCTGCGCCATCAGCCTCAGCCAACGAAGGACCTCCGCCCACGCTCAAGGTTCAGGTTCGCCGGGTGGTGGTCGACGTCACCGTCACCGACCCCAAGGGAAAGCCTGTACCGGGGCTCACGCAGAGCGATTTTACGGTCATGGAAGACGGCACACCGCAGACGCTCCGCTCGTTTGAGGTGCACAAGAACGATCCGCAACCGGCGCTTCCCGCACCGAAGCTCCCCATCAATACCTTTTCCAACTTCACGTCGGCTCCCGGTGGCGGACCGATCACGGTGATTCTGTACGACCTGCTCAATACACCGCAGGATGCACAGCCCTTTGCGCACGCGCAGCTTCTCGACTTTCTGAAGCAGCGCGACCACGCCGGGCAGGTTGCGATCTTTGTCCTGAGCGACCGGCTGCACCTGCTGCAGGGCTTCACCGACGACGACAACAAGCTGATCGCCGCGCTCAACTTGCAGAAGGCGAAAGGCTATCGCTCGACCTTGCTCCAGACCGGCGGCGAGGCAACGCAGCAGAGCGATCAGC